>OGYY01000584.1_pt1 | contig 36587 bp, 37 predicted proteins | sample 1576671 | NCBI WGS metagenome assembly OGYY01 (sample SAMEA3541593, study PRJEB24748) | human gut metagenome | biome: human gut; feature: human-associated habitat; material: faeces | place: China | collected 2012 | reverse complement strand
AGCCATCTACCTGCATGGTTGTGGATACTCTGGTATATATATCGCATTTAATCTTCTTATTCACATTTTCTCCTCTCCTCAGAACATCCCAAAGCAATTTCCAACAATTCCGTTGCAACTTGTGAATTTCTGATACGCATTAAGTTATCCCAGACATCAGCTTTTCCAAGTAGATTCATCCCACCATGCCATACTATTTCATCATCAATAACAGCAAAACATTCTTCTACTTCTGTTCTTGTTATCACATTTATTCCTACCAATTGCATTGCTCTGATTAATTCATAACATACATCTGACTTTCCGTAAGTAATATCTTCCGGATCTGTTGTAATAACTGTGACCTTTACCCCTACTTCCTGTCTCTTCTTGATTAGTAATAAAAATCTGTCAATTTTATCCTGTCTGATATCCGGACTGGAAATTACCACCATTTTTTCTGACTCTACAATATCTTGCTCGAATTTTTCGGTATAATTTACAGAATCAAATATTGCATTTATTATTTGTTTAGGTTGCAACTCTTGCGTCCAGATTGAAAATCCTGTCTTCCGGTACGTTCTCAATCTTTTTGCATACATTTTATCAAAATAACGCACATGAGAATCAATATAATCATACACATAAACGGCTTCTTTTCCGACATAATCTCTGTTTAATCTACCTACATATTGTTCCAAGCGTCCTTCAAAAGATACAGGTGCTGCAAGCATTAATACATCCAGTCTTGGGAAATCAAACCCTTCTCCTATTTTCTGACCAGTTGCCACCAAAATAAGCGATTCATTTTCAGGTATCTGCTTTAATTTTACTCTTATTTCAGCATTTTCCTTATTCGAATTATCCCCATATAGAAGGAATACATGATCTGCTTTTTCCTTTAAGGCATCATGTAAAAATTTTGCATGTTCCTTAAATCTTGTTAAAATTACAGGAGTTTGTTTTCTTGCAACACAAGTTATAACATCATCTATAATCATTTCATTGCGCACCTTACTGGTACTTATCAAATTATATGCTTTATTAATATTATCCTTGCTTTCTGCAGTATCAACTACTCTTGTGTATCTTGGGACAAAATAATGTCCAATCCCCTGTTCCTTAGCCCTCTCCAAAGCAGTAAATCTATGTCTCAAAGGTCCCAGCAGCATATAGATAATCCGATCAAGACTGTCGCCACGTTTAGGCGTAGCAGAAACACCATACACGTATTTTGCATTTATTTTCTGCAATAATTCCATAGATGTATTAGAAGCTGCGTGATGACATTCATCCATAATTACCATTCCGTAAGAATTAATTCGTTCATTAAATTTTCCTCTGCTGTACATCGAACCAACCATTGCAACATCTATGATCCCCGTCAATGTATTTTTATTTCCGTGCAAAACGCCTATCACACTATTCCTTTTTTTCTTTCTTCCTACTACAATATATTTATGGTTAATATCCCTTACATCCAGTAAGGAATTATCCATCTTGTTGCTTAAGCTGTTAGAATGTAGGTAGCAATTGGATATCTTCTCCTTTCTTGGACTTCGCGTCCGTAAAAAAGACTGATAACCAGCTCCTCATTCGCAGCGTTCGTTTTATGCAGGTTGAATCGCCATAGGTGCATTCGTGTCACACCACAGTAGATCGAATAGGCAATGAGTAAAACTGATATTTATCCATTGCAATAATCTTAAGGAGTGACAAATTTATGAACGCAGTAGGTATTGATGTTTCAAAAGGTAAAAGTATGGTTGCTATTATGCGACCTTTTGGTGAAATTGTTTCCACACCTTTTGAAATCAAACTGACCCACGAAAAACCTTATTTCAGGTAATGGACGCTTTAATCAAGACCAAACCATAGGATGATCCTGTGTATCAGTTCTTAGACAAGAAACGTGCTCAAGGTAAACCCTATTATGTCTATATAACGGCTGGTGCCAACAAGTTTCTAAGAATCTACTATGGACGAGTGAAAGAATATCTTTCATCTCTTCCAGAATCCTAATTATAACTACGATTTTCAGACCAGCACTAGTGTGGTGGTTTTATTTTGATACCTAATTTTCAACCTGTATAAAATTTTCAATGTTCTTTAGATTAGCCTTGACTTTTTATTTGCAGGCTACTACAGACAAAAGAGTTTTTATTTTATCATTTATTTTTATTCTTTTTTTGCAATATGAACACCTATTGAGTTATCTGTAGAATTTGGTCCACTTAAAGATGTGTCATAAAATAATAAGTTTCCATGCGAGTTATACAATTTTTCTTCTTTATCAAAATCATATATACAACTGTATTCATCTTTAAATCCTATTTGATTATACACTTCTACGATATTTTTATTAAAATTTTTGGGTTCATCCTTACTATTAGGTGTCCCAAAACCAGCAAGAGCCATACTAATAGACATTGATGCTAAACTTGCATTATATGATGATGAATCTTCACTAAAATAACTGTCTCTATAGTAGAAATCAGTTGTTGTACTATTTCCACCAGTTCCCATTTCAAAAGGAAATTTACCATTAACTGTAACTTTTTTATCCGAATAATCATGATCTGAAATATTTACATTTACGTTGTCTATTTTGCATATGAATCCGTAGTTTTTTAAATCAAAAAATGTATTTGCGTAACCAGCTCCATCTTGTGATGAATCATTCCAAGTACCCAATGTTTTATACTTGTTTACAGAAGTATAATCTCCTGTAATGATATGACCATATCCTTCTATTATGTTATGATAATTATTAGGTTCATCATACGCCCAATTATTAAATAAAAATTCTTCATCAGTAATCCATGTCCATTCCTCATACTGAAAGTTTTCATATGTTCCAATCCAATAATTATTCATTAAATTTGCAGAATCTATTTTTTTAATTTCCTCTTCTATTTTTTCTTGTTCACCTGCCGATGTAATTGAACATAAATGCCCATTTTTTCCAATTTAAAATGGTTACATTAATGTCATATCCAATTTTCTTGTAATCTTCTATGATTTTCTTTTCTATTGCTCCATTCATCATTGAACGCAATCCTTCAACATTTTCCATTACCACATATTCCGGCTTAAGGCGTTCAACAATCTTCTTCATTTCCAAATACAAGCTATTTCTTTCATCAGTTATTACCCTGTTTCCCGACATTGAAAATCCTTGGCATGGGAATCCTCCAACCACCAAGTTTACATGTCTTTCTCCTATTTCATCATAAAGCTTTTGCTTAACTTCCTCTTCCCTTATGTCTCTAGTTTCTACGGTTTCATTGAATCCTTTTTGTTCAATGAAGTTGTATTTATATGTTTCCACTGCCGCATCCATTATTTCCACAGATGCCACAGGTGTAAAGCCAGCCATAAAAGAAGCATATTCTAACGTAATTTCAGCTAGAATATGCTTCTTTTTATTCTTCTCGCAATTTTATATTATGCTACCACAAAATCAACATCTTTCTATCAAGCGTAAATTGGTTCAAAATCATCTGCGCCATGTCCACAAACTGGGCATACATAATCTTTAGGCAACTCACTTCCTTCATATACATAATTGCAGATTTTACATCTCCAGCCTACTATTTTTCTTCCGTTACTTTCATCATCCTTTTTAGGCTTTGGTTTTATTTCATTTTGATATTGTGCATAAGTCAATGGTTCTTTTTCACTTAAAACTTTTGCATCTGTAACTTCTGCAATAAACAAAGTGTGTGTTCCAAGGTCATGCTTTTCAACAACCTTACCACTTATAACTGCACATGACTGCCATCCAAGATAAGGAATTCCTTCATTATCAGTTGGTGGTGTAATATTTGAGAACTTGTTCACATCTCTTCCTGATTGGAAACCAAAATGCTTTATAGACTCAAACGTACAATCACTATCTAAAATGCTAACTGCTAAAATTCCGCTCTTTTTAATTAATTCACATGTATAATTACTGTTAAGCACCGACACGGCTATTCTAACCGGATTATTAGCCACCTGAATACATGTATTTGTAATACATCCATTAACCACATCCCCTGCCTTAGTGGATACCATAAATACCCCATAAGTCAAGTTATAAATTGCCTTCTTATCCATATTAATTCCTCCAAATTTTATTTATGTTCACTGTTCTATTTAGTTATTCTGTATTTTCTCATTAGTGCCTTCTGGTATTCCTCATAATTTACTGCCTTTTCAATTTCTTCATATTTATTTTCTTATATTAGCATTTTTATCAGCTTACTCATATCGTCTATTCCTTCTTTTCTTCCTTCTTCCTTTCCATTCCTATACTGCTGATTTAATTCCATCTGATATGACATATACTCTCGCCTCCATTGGTCATTTCTTTTGGCTTCAAACACTTTCTGATCAATTTTCTTAGCAAGTTTGCTTTCCGGTTCTTTGCCATCGAAATAATCTAATAATAATTTCAACTCTTTGCTTATGCCGCTTCTATCTCCCTTGGTATTTAAGAAAATTTTATGCGTTCCGTCATTTAATTTTAATTCCGGCCTATTAATACATATATTTTCAAATTCATACATACTTTTATTGCTTTCAAAAAAATCAAAAGTGCAAATAAAAATTACATAACTTGTATTAAGTATATCATATGCTTCACCTTTTTCAATCAGGTTTAAATCAATAATATCCTGATAATATCGTGATCTTTTAGGTAGTTCTTCATATTTTGTCGTTTGCATTTCTAAGTTAAAAACCGTATTTTCATCATCTTCAACATAATAAAAGGCGTTCTATGAAGCTATTACACCATAGAACGCCTTTTATTAACTTTTTAATCGTCTAATATATATATCAATTAACATTATTACCTATATCCCTATAATTGGTTAATCATAATATTCATATGATATTTTTTTCTTTTAAAAACTGGAATATTGATATAGCCAAAATTATAATACCTGCAATAATTATTAAATATCCACCAATTTTCAATGATACATCTACACTTGCAAAATCTGATTCGCCATGTAATGATGTACTAAAAAAGCTATCATAAATAACCATTAAGAAATTAACTGCTGCAGGTGCCAATGCAAATATTTTTTTCCCTATAACTGTTAGTACACAAACCGCTACAATAAAAATAATTAAAATTAGTCCATGACTTCCCATATAATTAGTGCCGGCTGAACTTGAGAACTCTCCAACATTTGCCTGTGCTTCCTTGCTGGACAAGAAATCATCCATCGATAAATAATAAGCTCTTTCTTTGTGAGAATAAATAATTTGTGCGTTTTTGTTTCTAAATCCATTTTCAGACAAATATTACCGTATCAATTTCAAAATTGAAATTTAATCTAATTTCAATCCACTAAATAAACTTCCTAAAGAAGTTCCAATACTTTCCACTTCCTGCATGTTGTTTTTTATTTCCTCTTCTTCCTGAATTCTTTTTTCTTCCAACAAATCTTTAATACTTAAACTTATCTTTCCGCCATCATTTTTAATGACTTTTGCCTTCACAATCTGTCCTACTTCCAGAGCTTCTTTTGGAGATTTAATATGATCCATGGAAATCTGTGAAATATGCACCAAACCTGTTACATCGTTTCCTAAGTCTACAAAAGCACCATATGGCTGAATAGATTCTACTTTTCCTTCAACAACAGAACCAACCTCTATCTTTGAAACAGCCATCTCTCGCTGCGCCTTTCTGGCAGCTGCACTTTCTTCACGAAGAATTTCTCTGGCTGATAAAACGAGTTTGTTTTTTTCCATATCCGCTTCAATAACACGAACTCTAATATCTCTGCCTAACCAATCATTTGTATCTTCCACATGATTAATATCTAATCTGCTAACCGGGATAAATCCTCGCACACCTTCCACTAAAGCAATCACACCTTTATTTACGATTCCAGAAATCGTAACCGACAGAATAGTTCCTGCCTCCTTATATTCATTAATCTTTTCCCATGCCAACAAAGTATCTGTATCATACTCTCCATTTCCCATATGTGCATAAGACTCCTCTAATGCCTGTCCTAAATCTTCCATTTTTTCTATTTCGTTTTCTGCTACATTGTCCATTGTTTTTTCTTCCATTGTGCTTCTCCTTATCACAAATTTTTATTTATCTGGAGTCATTGTATCATATTCTCATATAAGGTGCAAAAAGTGTGTACCACAGGAGTTTTTTTTCTGTAAGCTAAAGCATTCTTTATCTCACCGGCATAGTAAAACGAAAACAGCTATCCCATTCCTTTTCAAGAGCCTGAAAAAGATATGTAATTTCTTTGCTCTCATTCTTTTCTACTATCTGTTTCACTGTTCTGTTCCTCACTTTCCTTTGATCTTTTGTAAAATAAAAATGCCCTCTTAAACTTCCGGCACAAAACCGAAATTTAATAAGGCATTTATTTTATTGTTGTTGGTTATTGATCAATTTCCTTGACACAATTATTTTATCAAAGGTGTGAAGGGATGTCGAATTCAAATATGGTCATTATTGTTAATCCATATTTTTCCATAAAATAATAATTTATCGGATTAGCATATCAATTGTGTCTTCTACAATATCAACAAAAAAGTCCTCAATAATTAATTTTTTATCAATGGCAATATAACAAAAACCAATTATATCAATGGCTTTATCCCGACTTTTCGTGTAAACCACCCAATCAGTCTCTGTGCAAATTTTAAATTAACTATTACAATAACATGTTTCTCCTCCCTTACACAGCATTATATATGTTGCTAAAAACATTAACATATGTCCCATACTCTCAAATGCAACTGAAATGTCATTGCACCATACAACCGGTATGCGTTTCATAATTTCACATAAAATCAATCCTCCCAACGGTTGAAAACATACCATCCATCTTGGCAATGCAAATCGTCTGGTAACAATTAAATAAATTATTACAATCGACATTCCAACATCCATAATTAAGTAATAAACCATAAATGGTATAATTATGTACATTCCAACCTGATTTGTTATTTCTGCAGCCTGTTCAAATGTATTTTCCTGTCCATAAACCACCTTGAAAATAATTGGCAATAAGCAACACATAACATGAATAAAAAATACAGCTATTAATCCTGCTGCCGAACTTATTTGAAACAAACGGTTCATTCCTAAAGCATACCCCTGTGGTTTTCTTTTACATGCATCTTCTACTATTTTTCTTAACTTCATAAGTCCAATCCAATATAAAGGCATTGCCACTGCGGCCAAAAGTATTGATACCTCAAATCTCCACATAGACATTTTAGGCCAATTTGAATTAACGAATGTACCAATTTCTTCATTGCCACTTCCTTTTACATCCAAAAGCCAATCACCAATCATAAATAGTGCCATTGAAACTATTCCTAATACTATTGCTCTCCTATTCTTTTTTCCCATTTTTTCTCCTCTTTCTGTAACCAATTTTAGAAGAAAATTGATTACCTGCCTGCAGCCGGTTATCTTCCCTGATGAAAGTCTCCAAATCCATCAGTAGTACAAATTACGACATGCTTTTAAATGACGTTTGCGTTAGGTTAGTCATATCTAACTTCTTTATATTAGTCGAAAACACATTGTTTGTCAAACAATTCTAATAACTTGCTCAGAAAGATAAAGATTTTCGCTATTAATAGTTTGATATATACATATATCCAAAGAAATGCTTTTTTATATTGTCTTTTATCCTTATTATACAACAAAAGACTCAAGGTCAACCTCAAGTCTTATTGTCAAGTGTGTATGTCTAATTTTTATATATTTATCGTCATATATGGAGGAATGCATATAATTCCATCTTTCACGATTAAATTTCTTGGATGAATAATATAACTTTCCCCTATGCGCTTCTTGTATTTTTCTCTGAAATTATTTAATGAAGTTGTTTTATATTGCTTTCCTGACTTCACTTCGATTGGAAACATCTTATATTTTAATCTGCTGTTATTTGAAATGATAAAATCTATTTCCATATCATTTCGATGCTTATTTTCATTATAGTGTGTATAAAAATATAACTTATGTCCATTTGCCACCAGCATCTGGGCTATTGCGTTTTCATAAAGCATCCCTTCATTTATCTGCAATTTACCCGCCAATATCTGTTTATACACTTCATCTTCAAGTAATTCATTCTCATCAAATGTATGGCTTACCAAAAGCCCGGTATCTCCCATATAACACTTTACATAGCTTCTTGTCTCGTTTAATGATAAACCCACATTAGGATCATTACACAAAAAACACTCATTAGATATCATAGAATCCGACAGCCAGAAAAATGTTTCTTCATACTGATCTGCATAACTACCATCTTGTAGTTTTTTGAATACCACTCTTTTTTCATGCTGTGAAAGGAATCCCGGAATCTGGTCATAAATTGCAAGTACCTTACTTCTATACTTTGCATCTATTTTCATAATATCTTCCCGATACAATTTGAGAATGTCTCTTTTTTCTTTATCCGCTTCTGTAAAATCTTTTTTACCTTCAATAAATGCTACTACTGGCATGGGCATCCCACCAACAAGTATATACTGTTGAAACAAAAGCATTGCCTTGTTATGCATACTTCTTTCCAAAGGTTCTCTTTTTTCAAAGCATTTTTTTATATATTCAACCAGCAAATCTTCCTCTAATGCTATTGCAAATTCTTCAAAATCCAATGGATACATATTAATATGTCTTTCTTCTGATGGTATCACGATATTTTTTACATTTTCCCTAATTGATATCAATGAGCCAGTCTCAATATAGTCATATCTTCCATCTGCCACTAAATATTTTATCGCAGCTCTTGCCTGTGGAAACATCTGTACCTCATCAAAAATAATAAGAGAGTTTCTCTCTGTCAGTTTTGTTCCAAAATGTGTCTGTAACAGCATATAAAATGTATCCAGAGCATTCAGATATCGCTCAAAATACATTTCGACTTCCTTATCTTTTTTAGCAAAGTCAATCAGAAGATAACTTTCGTATTCATTTTTTGATTATACGCAAGTATTATAACCCTATTTTTTATGATTATACGCATATTCTATAAAGTCATATGTTCATACTTTTCCTCATTTCAAATCATAAATCTTACCTGATTATATCGGGAAAAGCATTTTATATTATATACTGTGTTATTAATTTTCTGGAATTTGCGACAATTATATAGTACTGATTCTAAACGGATTTTGAATTTATTTGGATAGTGATTAAATGAAAATAATTAACAATCTTAAGGTAATACGGACACAGCGAAAAATCGTCCAAAAGCAGCTTGCCATGGACACCGGATATGATCCGCGCACTATCCGCCACGTTGAGCTGGGCGAATGCTGTCCGTCCGCAGAATTCATGTTTGAAATGTCCGACTATTTCGGAGCCCCGATCGAAGAAATATTTGCACTTGATAAATCTACTGAATCAGTACAGAGAGGAGAATAAAAAGGAATCCGGTACATGTGGAGTGCACCGGCTTAGTTTATGAAAAAGATTAATATGAGAATTTCTTTTGTTTATGATGTTAGTATATAGGCTAATTGTGAAAATGCTGTGTTTATATTCTCATTTTAACTTTACTCCTTACAGCCTGCACCTCTTCCTGCAAAAAGCAATGCCTTATGCTAAAATATCGCACCTGTCCTCATCGCGTAGAGCCACATCATACCTCTTATGATGTGAAAGGTTAAATTCCACTTGTGCAAAAAGAGAATTCCAGTGGATGAGGGAAGGCGGAATTAAACTTTACAATTTTTACATTAAACGTAATGTCAAGTTAATGCTTTACATATTATCTTAATAAATAATTTAAATTCTTTTTTAGACATATTAGCATTCCTTCCGTTGCGTAAACGATTTGTATCGTTATAATCATTTTCTTTTATCGTTTACTATTCCCCCTAATAAAGATGTAACTATAGCAAGGAATAATGTTCCCTCTAAAATTACTGTACTTATACTTTCAGCTTGTAACATCAAGATTATAACGGCTACAAATGATATGCATGTTACTATCCTCAAAATCCAAATAATTACATCCATATTTTACTTTAACTCCTCTTTAGCAATTTTTTTACTTGCTTTAATAACACTCTTTTTTGAAACTGTAACACATATGGCCAGCTCTGCAAAGTTTACCAAAACACTGCTTCCTCCATATGATACAAGAGGAAGTGGCAGCCCAGTGTTAGGCAGTAAAGATGTGCATACACCTATATTTACAATTATCTGAGTTGCAATATGAAGCAATATACCAATAACTAAAACTGTCTCATACAAAGAGACCGCATCCATTGCGATTCTCAATATTTGGAAAAGCAAATATACATAACACAGAATAAGACATATCCCACCAAAAATTCCAAGTTGGTGTGTGAGTATGACAAAGATAAAGTCCGTGTGTCCTTCTGGGACATTCACTTGCATTTTTCCAATCCCAACTCCCAAGAGGCCTCCTGATCCTATACTATACAAAGCATTTTGTGACTGATAGGCAGCATCTGGATATCTATCTGGATACAACCATCCCACAATACGCGCTATTCTGTATGAATAATCATTTATTTGCATTGGATCAGGCAAATTACTTTTAATATGTAAAATATATCCAACAATTGCAACGACAGCGATCATAAGTACCACAATATGTATCTTTTTAGTCCTGTTAAAAATTAATGTAATTCCAAATGTAATAACCAGTATTATCAACGCACTAGATAAATCAGAGCTGATTTTCAATGTCAATAATGCTGGGATGAGTCCGAAAAGCCAACAATATAATGTGAATTTAACAGACCTGCAATAGCGATTTTTCCTATAAATAAAGGCTGATAATAAAACAATTACTGCGATCTTTGTTAACTCAACTGGTTGTAACTGAATAAATGGTACACGAAGCCATCTGGTGGCACCGTGTGATGACACTCCTAATGGTGTTACCAACAAAATCAGAAGTAAGATACAAAGCACGTACAATAACTTTGATGATTTATATAACCATTTTACAATATCTATATGTGCTCCTGTTATTATAAACAAAATTCCAATCAATATAAAAGTGACCTGTCTGGAAACATAAAATAATCCTGATTCTGTATATGTTTCCGATGTGATCATTAATATACCTAATACTGCTATAAATAATGCTATAAAAAACAGATTGTAATATGGTTTATATATCTTATCCATTATTTCTTTGAGTCTCTTTTTTTTCTTTATTCCTTTTACTTTCAATTATTGACAGTCCCCCCTTAGTAACTAAAACAATGCACGTCCATTTCCATATATACAATAAACAATTGGCTTACATGGAGGAATTTTCTGACCTTTCCTCGTTCAACATTCTTTTCTTGTAGTCATCTGTAATTTTCCTGTAGAGAGTATTCTTCTGAATTTCGTATTTCATGGTTATAACTGGGCGCTGGCCTCTTCTGAACACTATTTCCTGACTGATAGGCATTCTTAGAGGAGCTTTACTAGCCTGAATCACATCGTACATGACCATGCCGGAATTAACATCTCCACCAGGGCTGTTTATCAGAACATCTATAGGTTTAATTGAATCCTCTTCGTTCAAAATCATTATCTTCTTGATAAACTCACATGCTTCTTCTGGAGTGATTTCTCCCTCAACAAAAACTTTTCTCTTAGATAAAAGTTTAGCATTTGCTGATACCTGTGTAATACCATTTGAGCTTTTAATTAATACATCCATTAAGACACCCCCACAATCTTATTTCCAAACAACCAACATGAACTTCTAATGAATCTTAAGATGATATAGAAACGGTTACATTTTCCATAATTTCTTGAGCCTGTTCTGTTGATGCATCGAGTACAACAACTTTTCTATTTTGCTGAGCAGCAAATCCAGAATAGCCCGCATTTTTGACATGCCATGGATCTGTGCATCCCAATCCCAGGGTCTCTATTCGTTCGCTACCAATACCTAACTCCTCGAATGTCTGCTTAACACGATTAGCTCTTTCGAAACTGAGAGCAACACCTTTTTCAGTATTCTCATCCCCCGCCGTTGTTCCTACTAAAAGAATTTTGGTGTCAACAGATTTTAAATATTCGGCAATTGGTTCAATTGATACAACTGCAATGTCCGACTGACTGTATTCCGCGGTATCAGCTATAAATCCAACATGTGCCTCGTCAAGTGAAATGGGTTCAATTTTTCCATCCGACTCTGTATTTATAACAGATGACTGTTCGGAGTAGGTTATTGGCGGTTCTGCATTTATATCCACCACGGATACTAATGGTAACTGCCCCATGCTGTCTTCAGCAGACTTGTCGTAGTTAACTTCCGATATATTTTCAAATTTTCCTCCACTCGCTTCTATTATAGCTTTCCATATCTCAGTCAATGCTTTGGTCTGTTTTGGAGAAAGTTCAGTTTGTGGTGCTTCCACCTCACCTAGTCCTTGCCAATATACAGTAATCCCTTGGAGGTCTGGAAGTGCATCTTGGGTTTTTAAATCCTCCACAATAACATTCGGAGATGCACATAAAATGTTATTCCTAAAATCCAAAATTCCCGTTGTTTGAAGACCAGAACCAGTACATATTATAGCTTTTTCGCTGATATTTTTAGACAAACTGCGTAATGCCGTCGAACCTTCTCTGAGTCCTTCAAGAAAATCAATCTCTGGCTGCACCGCCTTAATCTTATTTAGCTTTTCCAGTTCCTCTGAAGCCTTTTTTTGAACATCCAGAGCTAACCTTTCCTTTGATGCCGTTTTGAATCGTTCGTCAATATCCAAATTATCCGCGAAAACTGTCTTGGGCTGTCCGTCCAGACGAATGCCAAATAGGTAACCAAAGTTAGTTGTACATTCATTCACTGTATCATAAATTAAACTGTCCATATCTACTCGTTTTTGATTTGATGCGTGAGCTATAAGACAGGCAACAGCAATAGTTGCTTCTTTGTTTTTGCTTTCAGAATTACTAGATATGTTACAACCTGTAATTACCCAAATCAAAACACAAGAACATAATGTAAGAAGCATAAATCTTTTCAAACAATTTTTCATAATCTAATTCTCCTCTCTATTTAAATCAGAATTCAAAAATCGCATTTCGTCAAGCTTATTTATAATAATTTCTACTTGAGATCTACTCAACAAGCTAGTATCGGCAGGATTTCCAAGATATTCCATAAACTTTACTCGTATGATATTACTAATTCTGACTGCATCTTCATAAATTGTTTCAGATGCGACTCTAAACTGTTCTTCATCAAGAGCTAGTAATCGTGCCTCCTCATTTTCCTCCAAAACATAATCTGATATAATAGCTTTATACCGTCTTACATTCTCTGAATGATGTGCCATTGAAATCTCAAGATCCCTCATTTGCCTTTTCAATGGGTCATAAATGAAAAATGAAATCACACCACTTGATACGGAAGTCAATACCGGAACTACGATCGAAAAAAACGTAACGGCGATAGTAGAGCATTCAACATCAGAACTTGGCGATACAATTTTTATTGTCAAAAGCCTGATTCCTGCATTTGTAAGCAGCGCAAGAATAGTAACAATTAAAGAAATCAGAAGAGATTTTTTCTCTCTGCACAAGCCTTGAGCCCTTCGTTTGGTAAAGATTCCAATATATATCGGGACGAGGTCACTGGCCAAGGATAAACCAGCTACCTCCAACCAAATCAGTTTTGGATTATCATAAGATATCAGTCTGAATAAAGTATAATAGAAAAAAATATCGATTAGAATACACAAGCTCATTATGATAAAACAAAAAAATGTACGCATATAAAAAGAATCCGGCTCATATTTTTTTCTAATATTACGTTCTATATCGTTACAAATTAACTCTCCATATTTTGTTTTCTTTGCTATACTCATATTTTTTCCTCCTGTTCCCTATCTAAATCCACGATATGTATCCCATAGTTCTTTGTAAAAGTCATATTGTTTCTTTAATTGCTCTAATACACTTTCTTCTTGATTTAGTAGCTCCTGATAATCTTTGCAATCGGTTTTTCTAAGAATCGCATATCTATGATAAAAGTCTCGATGCTGCAACCTTTGCCGCTTCAAATCTGTAAGACTCTGCTTTAAACTATAAATTATATTATCTAATAGGCAGTCGCTATTAGCTGAATCTAGACTTCCTGATTGAAACAACTCACTTAATATATCTAAGTTGTCTGATGAAATTTTTTCCAAGACTTTCAGAGAAGGTGTCTTATAGGGTAAGGGTCTGTAATTTTCAAATCCGCCCTGATTTGTTGTTCTTCTTGCGAAGTCATTCACGATTTCCCATGCATCTAAATCTACACCTTGGTGCAACTCGTTTTTATTCTTTTTCATAATTATTTTTCCCCTCTTGTTCATATTTTTCAATTTCTGATTTCATTTGCTGTCGCAATACCTCAGCTTTCGACACAAAATTGGAATAATACTCTCGCTCATTTTCCAGAGTCTTGTTTTCAAACAACATATCTATTACTGGCGGAAGCTCTTTGTTGAATTTTAGAGCAGCTCTCCAATAAACATCTACTTTGCGCTGACAGTGTTCTTTCGTTATTTCAGTCAAACGGCAAGTTGAGTCAAAGTTTTCATTGATATTAGCCAGCACTGAAAAAATCTGATCAATATTTGAAAATATCTGATTTCTCCAGGACTCAACTTCATCGTAATACTTTTGTAGTCTTTTGTCTTTTTCCCTCATCCTTCGAGCCTTCACAATCTCATCTGGTACACTCTCCTCCCCTGCAAATCTTAAAGTCAAATCGGACTCTTTATTCAACTGTGATTGTAGTTTCTTATCAGCATTTATAAGTTGCCTTTTAAGAGTTAGTAAACCGTCAAATAAATTAGCTATTTTTTTACAATCCTCTTCCTCCTCAATTTTTAGTAAAGCAAACTGTTTCGCTGCAAACTCTTCAACTGCATCTCGTTCCGATTTCAGTCTTACCGAGTCCCATCTTTCTGGGCTACTTTGTTTTATAAGCCCATTACGACTATCTTTATAACCAGCAAATTTCATGTACAAAACTTCAAACATACTAAGAGATTTTATTTTACCTTCTTCAGCAATCTTTATTTGCTTGTTACGTGAATTTAAATTTCTCAAAATTTTCCCCTCCTTTTTAAGTAACAATTTTCTTTTACTCTCCTTTCAAGACAATTTAACTCTTTGTAGTCGATGCTATTAGCATGTCTTCTTCTATAACATCTAAAGAAAGTATAAGATATATATGACAAATTAGAAACGGACTAAACCCACATAAAAATTGGATTCGGAAAACAATTAATTAATTCCTGATTTAATTATATAATTAATTGCAAATACCCAAATAACAACTGGTATAATTGCATTAATCCAACTCAACACCGAGTCTGTAAATACAGTGCCTATATACTCCCTATATTTAACACAACTATAAACAGTCAAAGCCAGCCCCCCTAAAAACCATCCAACAATAAATCGTTTTATTACTCCAATCACAGTTATTTCCTGATATCCATCTATCATGATTTCATCACCTCCTCCAAAATCTAGTACGCCATCTCCATCTTGACCTTACAACAAAACAAATAACTGCTACAGCAGCTATCAGAAAAGGAATTCCAGATGATACGAGACCTGCAACAAATACTGCTATTTTTGCTGTAACTTCATCAAAATTTGCTACTATGAAAATCACTCCTATAAAAGATATTAAAGAAAGACCAAAAGTTGTTAGCCCGACTGCAGAAACTTCCTTTATACCTGGTCGTCTATATGTTTCCTCTTCAAAAATACTACCGTTATTCCTCATCGCATCTTTCTCCCTTCCTTGTAGCTATATTTTAATTCTATAAGACCTGCCAAATATAGGTCACTTGCACTTTAAAGAATGAAATCTTTTTTGAAAATCATAAACTATCAACTTCGTTTTTATTTACAAATGGCATAAATTCAGATGTCTTTATCAAATATACATTTTCGTTTGCACTTGTCTTAACAGCCATATAATCTGACTGATATCCCAAAACCGACTGTCTCGGCCATAAATCCTTACTGCATACTCTCAACCTTTCCTCTGCACGAATATCCCAACGAACCGATTTTCTTAAAGAAAAAAACACATGTGGAACATCTCCGATTCCTGATATAGGATAATGATACTGAAAAGTTCCAAATATCTTCCTCGATAATTCATCGGTGACTGTTGGATTGTTGTGCTGAAACATAATAACATTCGTAAAATCCAAGGCTAAATCATTTGCATTTGCAACTAAATCCAATACATTTTGTGTTACAAGAACAAGCTCAATTCGTCCTTGTTTTTTTGCAGAAAGTAGAAATCTAAACAGTTCGTCCTTAGGATTAACAAAAGGAAATTCATCCAAAATCACTCTGATTTTCATTCTGGAATTTTTTAAAGCTTTATACAGTTCTTCTTTCAACCACTTATTCATCAGTTCCTGATCATGAGAACAGATATACATAATCATCCCTCTGACGTGATTCGCAATGGCATTTTGAAAATTATATTCTGAATCACATCCTGGTTCATATATATCTTCAAAAGCTTCTTCCATATACTCAAAAACCCTACGCAATACTATTCCTGCTTCATGATTAGCCCTGATATTATCAGCCACAACGTTTGACAAACCTGCTTGAAATGCAAGAGCAGATATAAAATCATCATCTTCTTCCAACAATTTTGTAATGGCAGGAAATGAGAGTGGAAACTGGCTAGCTACTATATTTAGTAATGCCGATGCATATAACAGGATTTTGCTATTTATGCTGCTATACCCCAGTTTTTCTGCCGTATAACTAATTAAAGAAATAATCTGCTGGGCATCCAACTTATAAAACGGCATATAATTGCGATCAGCCCGGCTTGTAATAATCTGCCGTATATTTTCAAATTCAATATTTTTTATCAGCTCCATATGACTTGTGAGAACGACAGTTGAAAAATCTTCTCTTGATATATAATGATGAACAAGATTCTCGATTAAACTCATCTTTCCAGATTCTTTTCCGCTAACTAAAAGATTCCCCGATACTCTGCTAAAAAACTCATCACATGTTGCTCTGCCAAACTTTACTCTTCTGTGTGCATTCAAATATTCACATTGACGTATAACAGTATTTTTATTATTCATAAAAACTCTCCTTATTACATTCTTTGATATAATGGCATCTTGAATAGAAACGGTTCTTCCCATGCAAGAGATACTACTGCTTCCCCTTTTTTTAAAGAAAGGAGCTGCCAGTCTTCAATCGTATGACCTTCTCTTTGAACATTGAAAGACTGCTGCTGAGCTGATATTGAGTGGTTTATATAGTTTTCACCAAGCCGTTGTATAACAAATTTTCTTGTATTATAGTCAGATACTTTAAAAACCACTAAATTTTGAAATGAAGACAACATGTTCCTCGCACCAGATTCGCCATACAAGCTTTCAAATCCCTCAATATTCTGACTACCACAAATCACCTTCATTCCCTGTGAACGTCCGAAATTTGTGCTATCCTGCAGATGCTCTAACTTAGGTAACTGCAAAGCTTCATCAAGAAAGAAATACTTATTCTTTTTTATTTTATCTCTTCCACCTAACGAATACGCCAACGCTCGATCTATCAACATTCCATACATTGGTGCAAGTACATTTCCTCGTTGTAAATCATATTCGATAAAAACCACCTTTTTCTGACTTCCATATACTACTTCTCTCATGGAAAATTCTCTTTCATGATTTGAGTCTGCAAACGGTCCTATAAACATCTTTCTCAACACAGCTCCCAGATAACTGTTAACCCCCTGCGTTTCGCTACTCTTTCCAGCAATATAATCCAAGCACTTTCTATAGTCTTGCATATAATCAAGACTCAGGATTTTTTTTATATCCTCATTGGTACTGCATGAAAAAAACTGTAACAGTTCTTTATTATTTAACTTTGTCTGATCTGTCCTCCAATATGTACGCATAAAATATACGATTACTGCTGCAAAGATTTGCTCTGCCATAGCAGGAAAAATAGGCTGCGTTTCACTATGCATTTTACTGAATAACTGAGTGGAAAAATCCAACGCATCTGTATCAGAATCTGTGGAATACACAAGTCTCCCATCCATTCCCCGTGGCATAATTTCAGCAAACAGATTATGACAATATGTCAAACTTCTATACTCTTCACCAGTGCCAACCACTATCTTGTCTTTATCCTCAATCATTCCGCCAAATTCTGATAAATAGTCACCTTTACTGTCAAAAACTATGGCAAAGTCCTTTGGTTGCATATTTTCCAATATGGATTTTAAATTAGCATTTATAAAGTTTGTTTTACCTGTCCCTGGGGCGCCAATCACAAGCATGCCAAGCCCCAGCCTATCACCATTTATTCCTATTTTTAATCCTGTGCTCGGATCTGTTAAAACAGCATACGGATGCTCCGAGCTTTCGGCAGTCCATACTGGAACAGAATTTGCCTCTATATTTCCTCCAAATAGTTCTTTCGAATATACGTTTTCATTCTTGCCAGTTCTTCCTGACCAGTTTATCTGATCCTCAATAAAATTTTTTCTGTAATCAAATGACATAAAGTGTACCCCTCCCTAATTTATAAACCTAATCCTTCTTCTTCCAATCCACCTTCTTCTACTCCGCCATCATCAATCCCATCTCCTTCAATACTTGAAATTCCCTCTTCATCAATATCCATTTCTGAGTATGCCTCAATCCCATCACTCTGTAATTGTGCATCTTGAAATTCTTCTATCGCAGCAAGATAATTTTCACTCATCTGTGCTGTTTCATTTACAGCCTCATCATTTGATATTAAATTATCATTAACTGAATGCTCATAAAATGCATTAACTGAATCTCTCAGACTTTCGTTATACTGTTGTAAACTTACCGGCTTTAGATCAAATGACATATTTTTTTCCTCCATATTCATAGATATTTCCTGTATCAGACTATTATAAGAGACAATCATCTCCGCTTTTACCATTGCCTCGGTTCTCTGGTCAACCAATTTGTCGGTTTTAAAATACTGGTTCTGGAGAACCTGAGATAAATCATTTTTAAAATTTGGATTGTTAAAAAGCTGTATTGCCTCCTGCTCCCGGACCTGATATCCTGTTGTCTCAACTGATTTGTTGTACTGTTCAAAAGAGTGTTCATTACCATATTTTGCTGTAATGTAATTTAATATTTCTCCCGTCTTTTCTTCTGCTCTTAGGTACGCATCTCTTTCTGTCGGTTGAAAATAATATAAGTAATACCCCATTGGACTTTCGCCAACCAGGTAATGACACCCCAATTGTGTATTTCCATACAAGGATACAGGACTACACGTGAAATCATTAGCCTCATATTCAGATTTCATATGCAAATCGTCTGTATCAATTATCCCCTCTACTATCTGCGACTGAATACAATGAGTATTCTCATGAATTGCCGTATTAAGCGTCTGAATATTATAATCCTCTATATTGTGATTAATTACTCTCCCTTTATACTCACAGCTCTGAATACCAAAAACCGCCATATCACGGTTTATATTAATAACCCCATCCGCTGTGTTTCCACTTTCATTTACTGGCAAATCAATAAATCTCACTTCAGGTGAGCCAATCTCTCCCCTCTCTACAGCATCACGATTTACAGTTTCCTGAATCAAATCAAGTTTTTCTTCCTCTCTGAGTTGTGAATAAGCGGATTCCCTATACATCAAATAGAGTTCTTCATTACTCAGATTAGTATATCTTGTAGAGTGAACTCCATAACTCATAATATCTACCTCCTCATCTCCCAGATTTTAAATTCCGCCTGTTCAAATTTACTCTGACTTAAATCCATCATGACCTCGAGTGCTCTCAGAAAATCATTACTTTTCCAAATGCTTAAAATCATAGGAATTGAATAATCCGAAATATATATATCTGAAATACTGTCACCTTGAATCCATTCCATGATATTTATATACAACCTCTTAGGACATTTATTGACTATCTTTGAAGCCATACTATAAGCTGTCACCCTACTAACATCATACTCTTTATTTATCTTTTCCATTAAATCCCCAAAAACCAATAATTTCATATACTATTTCTCCATCTATGCTGCTATTTCGGCATCATACTCAACTGAGTCTATTCTTACTTGAATATCTCTGGTTTCTGTGGCAAACTTTCGAACAGTGCACATTACTCTTGTCCCCGGACTAACCTTTCCCGTCCAGTAACCAAACGCTAATGCATTATTACTACTACCGCATTCAGCAGATTCCTTCTCATCTAACATTAACTTAATATGCAAATTTCCATTGTGATCTTGGTAGCGGACAATTCCATTCAAAGAATCCCTTATATACAGAGCAGCATTCTTGTCATAATAATCATACTTAAACATAATCATTTTCTCCCCTCTTTTATCATTACAATAACGAACAATAATAATAATTTCCTTACAATCATGTAATACCATTTATTATCTTTATTTTCGTCTGCTCCACCCACAAAAAAAATAATCCATCGTTGATAGCATGTCACATTCTATCAACGATGGATTATTACGCAAAACTTCTTATTCTTTCAGAATTTATTGCCTTTCTTTATCTGTATTCACTAATTTTCTATCATTACCTTTAATAATTTTGTACTGTTCATCAATTCTCCTTTGTAATTCTGATAATATATAGTTATCTGATGATGATCTTATCTTTATATATGGTCCATAGCCCAAAAGTCTTATCAAAATTTCTTTTTCGTCAGAAATGTTATAATTTAATTTCATTGTATACTTATTTTTTTCAATGTCATACCTACAAGTTTTCTTCCATATAGAAAACTCCGTTAAAAGTCTGTCTAATATATTTTTTTCACCCTCATAAAAATCTATATCTATTGACAAAATATTTTCTTTATAAATCTTCTCATACATTTCTCTACTATATTTGATATCAAAACTTTCCTCTAAATTCTTAATCTTTGATATTCTTGGTATGTTATATTTTACAATATAATTCTTATCAGCATTTACACATTCTAAACGGAATACATCATCTCTTCGTGAATATTCTAGGTACACAGGACTGCATTTCACCATATAAGACTCTTCATTACCATTTGTATACATAAATGATATCCTTTTTCTTTCTCTGATAGCATTATATATTGTTTTTATAGTTTTTATATCATTATCCGAATATCTCTTTAACTTGGATGTATATATATTGCTTCTATCAATTAAATTATATCTATCATAATAATTTATACACTCCATATTAATGGGATTAACATTAAGTTGGACATTATTAACATTGTCTTTTAAGACATTTATTTGCTCATCTGTTAAGAAAATATGTGCTAAAGGATCTTCTAATACCGTAATTAACCAACGACATTCCATTTTTGTCAATGGTAATAAACTGTGCAAATATCCATTCTCCTTCTTGCTTCCCCCTTTCATTACAAATCTAGTCTGCCTATTTTTGTTTATCAATTCGCTATTTTTAAGCAATTGTATAAGTACTTCTCGCGTTATTTGTTTTTCAGAATTTGATAAATAACTAAGTCTTTTATCTATATTATTACTCAAACACTTCTCAATATTTACTGATGCTTTCTCATCCGAGCTTTCTAATACAGAATCCGCAAGAACTATAGCATAATTACTAAAAAGCTCATTAAACAAAGTATCATGAGGTTCTGCCAAAACCTTTCCAATTATTTCATACTTTATTTCTGAATAATCCGTTTTTTTAGCCGTTTCTTCTTTATGTCCCAATATATAGTCAACTTCATTAATAGCGCCAAAATTTTTGAAGATTAATTTATCTCCCATATAAACTTTTTTCATTGATTCAACATCTTTGAATATATTCAACTCGCCAATTGTTTTATCGGATGCAACATCTAGCCTCATATAAAAACTTCTTACCCAATTTCTTATTTCCTTGGTAGGAAATACCTCGAATGACGTTATATCTGAGATATTTCTTTTTTCCTTGTTAATGCGGTTTTTTATATATCTTTCATTTATCTCATCATATATAATGGGTAGAGAAATTTCCACTAAATTTTTTTTCCATTTTTTCCCCACTCGATTTTTTGGAGTCTCTACTCCCCAAATATATGGAAGCATTTCTTTCGCAATGATTATTTTTTTCTTTATTTCCTGGCTCTTTTTATCTAACAGACTTTGTATTTCTTTTTTTGAAACATTATTTCCTTTATCATTATGAGTATTAACAATCTTACTCACTTTTGTTATTTTAGTATAAATTGTTATTTTGTCTATAAACTCCAATCTTATTGACCCAATTGTTAAATACTCCGGATCATAATATAGTACATATTCTCTACCATTTATAACACTAATTCTAATCTCCAAAGGTATAGCCAATATCTCAGAAGTTCTCAGATTTGTCCCATGTGTATACTTAATTAAACAAAAGTATTCATTTTCAATGGCTATAATAAGATCTATAAGATTATATGAATACAAGTTTTTCTGAATATAGTTATTTTTTATTCTAAATATATCATTATCACATATAAATTGACCCTCACAGCGTTCAGATAATAACTTTCCAAACGTCCCTAACGGATAGTACTGTGAAAAAAAATCACACATTTCTTTAAATGAAACCATTAAACGAAAATCTGATTCATTTTTCTCTTTATCAGCCTCTTTTAATAAATTTCTCATTGTCAATGTTGATTTAAACCAGTAATGAACTCTTGACTTTTTACTATTAAAATATCTTTTTGTTACGTGATGCTCTTTATCTGCTGAATTTTTATTTGCTATCGAATACTCTTCCCATTCGGCTTTTAACCACGCATTTCTCTTTGCTGTATCATCACGCAGGTCACCAACAACACCAAGCTCATATAGCTTGCCTACCATATATTCTAGTGTCTTATACCTATGTTTACTATCTACATCAAGCCCTAATTTGTCTCTCGTTATCTTTGTCCATATTGCTAATTGTCTACTAATCCTGTATACAGGTTCTTTTTTTTCCATGTTTTCAAGTTGTTTTTGCCAATTTGATATAATAGCATATGTGACTTCATCGCATTCCTGAACAGGCATTATCTTTCCACCATATTTAACCTGATCTATAGCTTCACAATCAATTGGTAGCGCAGCAATACCATTTCTTAGATAAGAATTCGAATCAAGAATCAGCAAATATGTCAGATATTCCCCAAAATACTGTAAATTATGATAAAAATACAAATCATCTACAGGATTTTCAAGTCCAAACGATGATGTTTCGAGTTCAATATATTTTCGTCCATCATTATTATGAAAACTCCATTTATCTCCTAATGATTTACTCAAAGTCTTCCATCTGTTTTCAACTGCGGATGCACTTTGACTAAATTCATTTTTTGAGCTTTTAAAACCATAAACATAATAATCTCGTATTGTATTTTTGAATGCAGCATCAAAAGTTTTAGTTCCTATTAACTCATCAAAATTTACAACTGCCATTCCAAACATCCTCCATGTATTTAAAGAATCTTAAACATTCCAAACCCCTGTGAATTCTTTGCGCCAAGACCTGTTTGGTACAAGAAATCCAGATATTTTCTATTCCCCTTCAACTCATATACTCCCTTATATCCCTTTACATAAAATCCTTTGTACTTTGTTACAACACAATCTTTACTAGTAACAATTTTGGGGGAAAGACAAATATCATACTCTGGATCAACTCCAATAATAGCATTATACTTACGTATAAAGTTTGATTTTACTGAATTATAAAATTCATATTCATTTGGTGTATAATAAACTGTATGCTTTCTTTCATCCGTCCCATATACACAAATTGGTGTCATCATTTCTATAGTAATATTCTCATTCTCCACACTTTTATCTTTTATATCAAGTATCACATCTTCAAAATGTGCCTTAATAAATGTAATACCACTTTTTTTAATATTTTCCGCTATAGCATGTATAATCTGTGGATTATTACTCCTTACTTCAAAACTAATCATGCCAGAGAATGCAATTGTTTTTCCAAGAACTCTATACTTCCCATTAATACAGCTAAATGTAAAGTCTTTATATTGTCGTTTACCATACAAATATCCATTATCATGAAGTATATTATTCTCATACCTACCACTAGATATTGCTTTATAAATAATAGACTGAAGTATATATTGATAATTAATTGGTAGTACAAGTTGTTCATCTATATAAAGACTTACTATTAACTGCATATGTGCCTGTCCTTTTTATGGTTATTTAATAAATTTATATATTTGATATCCTTTATCATCTTTTCCCTGATCTTCCAGCATTATTTCTCTTCCTACTGGAAACTGTTCCCTTAAATTGATTTGTTTTTTTAATTTTTTTGAAAAGATACTAACATGAAGTTTTAAATCTTTTTGTCCTTTCACGCTAAGAAAAAGGAATCTGCCATCATGAGAATGTGATTTTACATGTCCAATTATTTTGTTATTACCTGCACCTCTTATTGGAAGCGGCAAGATATCTACGGATGTCGGCAAAACCTTATCTATCACATTCTGTTCTCTATGCTGTGGCATGCCAAAACATAAAGATCTATCATATAAAATCTTTCCTCTTTCCAAGCTATATATTGGATGATTTAAACTAAACCATCTGAATCCCTCTCTCACATAGCCGGATTTATTGTATTCCTGTACTTGTTTATCTGTCACAGGATAACAAATAGTATATCCTCGCATCTTTTCAAAAGATACCAAATTAAGAAAACAGTCCCTTACCTTCAGATCAAATCCGCAATCGGCATAAGAGTTGATGTTCATATAATCATAATTTGGTTTATTTATATAATGTAGTTTCCCGTTTTTAATAAGAAGCTTTCTTTCTTTTACCTCGGTCACCGTCAAAAGTACACTACCAAATCCTAATGGTTTTGCTGCACCAAGTTTAAATACTATATCGCTCTCACTTGCACTACGATTTCCACTATTTAGAATCCATATTAACTGATTAAGTTGGGCATCTGATATTTTGTCAAAATATACTTTCCCAATAAATTCTTTTTTTGCCCTAACTGGTCTTACCATCACATTTCTTTTAGATTGTTCGATAACCTGAGGATATCTCATTTCCGGCTGATTCCAATAAAACTTTCTACCCGAAATTGACGGAGTATATAACTCTATTACACCATTATCTTTAATTTTATAATCATACGTCCAAAAATAGGCATCATCAGGTTTTTTTAAATAGAATTCTATATTACCCAGTTTTGGTGTCGACATCTCAGGTAATAATACAGGCCTGTCATAATAATCTTTATAATTATCAGGACAAGTAACATACGCATCACTAAAACGGACTAAAGAACATTTCGACTCCTCATTATTCACACCAACCATTCCAAATAAATCACATGCAGGACATCTATCTTTTAATTTATCACACTGACTATATCCATTAGTTATACTTCCTATTGAATTATTACTGATTTCTTTGGTAATAGCTGCCGGGGAAAGATATAAAACTGATTTCTCCGCCTTTATAATCTGAGAGTAATAGACTGGAAAATAAGCATCGTCTTCTCCTGATAAGAATAGTCTATACTGCTCCTCATATTCTTTATAAAAAGTATTCTGATTTGGTTGTTCCTGATAATTTTCAATTACAATCAATAAGCCACTAATATCTTCATCTTTAAGCTCAACTAACGCTCTCCCTGTCGGAATCATTATATGAGCATTGTGTTTTTTAGGTCCATTCACCCCTTTTATCAGATATCCATATTCCGGATGATCCGCTGTTCCTTCTTCAAATAATATCCTTGCAACAGGTTTGCCTTTATTTTTTCTATCTATCTTATTAAAATAAACTTTCTCTCCTTCCGTCCAATTCTTATCCTGCCATGTATTTTCAAATTTTATAGCTCTTCCAGCACCATGTTTTACCTGATATAAACAGTCTTCTGCTTCTTCCAGCACATATCTCCCATCTGAACACCTATGAATAAGCCCCCCTTTATATATTTCACCAGTACGTTTAACTGGACGAATCTCTTCATTCAGTACATTCATGCACGAATTAGTTATTGCTTCATAAACACTCCTTACCATGCCACGAATTTCACTTCCTGGTATTACTGGCTCATACATATTATCCTTACTCTCTAAATCAGTTTTGCCACTTATGCATTTATATGAGAAAAAATCAAGGCATTTATCCACATCATCTTTATCATATGCTTCTGCATTACTTGTATTCGGAATAAACAATGGCGTTTTTGTTTCTATTTTATATGTAATCACCCCAGAATGTACCATATCATTTTCTGTGTACTTCTTACTCTTTTTTTCTCCTAAAGGAATAAAACCATATGGATTAATAAAACCCTCTTTTATGTTCTCCATAGACTATTTAACCTCCTGCAACCGGTATGCATTTATATGTAAAATGTCATCATCATCATAAGATAAATAATTTACAATTTTTACTGTCTCTGAAAGACTTTCTAATATGTCTGCATTTTGTTTATTTATAAGTAATACTTCCTCAATATAAACATCATCATGTGGAGTATCAATATCACTGAAAAGGAATTCTTCCCTGCCCTTTCTTCTTGACTTGACCACACGATATTCTTTTTGTTCATCAAACATATGCAATTCTAACAAGTCATTATTGTCTATCTGTTCAATATTAAAGTCATTTAACTCTTTTTCACTAAATGAATATTTTTCAAACACCACTTTACTTTTATATAATATATATTTTATTCCTGATATCGGTGGCTTCATATTTCTCATAAAATCATATCTCCTCCAACAATTTTATACAATTTGAAATATACTCTTCTTCACTGTATATGCCTTCTGTTATGACAATACTGCCATCTTCATCAAATATACCTCTCCCAATTGATGTCTGTCCGCCTATTGATAAATATCCATTTTGCAAATCCTTAAGTGCTATTAGAATGAATCCAATTACATAATCTGAAATATTTATATTTACCTCAGAGCTACTTTTCACATATATTTCTTTATTGACATAAATTGTCATTATACAATTTCCACCATAATATGCCATTTCCCTATATAATGCTCCATCTTTCGTTGCACTTTCAAATCGACTAATGGCATTTCTAGATAAAATTAGCTTTTTAGCCCCGATTATCCTGCATTCATCAAAAATCACATTAGAAATATGTGCTTCCGTGCCATCTACATATCCAAAAATTGAATTAATAATATAATCAATACATGAAATGCCTAATTCTGTTAAAATTTCCACAACTCTGTGCCTAATTGCCCCAGCAATACTTGTTCCCGGTATCACAGGAATATCTGTACCATTTTCATGTACTGTTAGCTGAACAAAGTCTGGCAGATTCTTCTTTGCAGAATATTCTCTAATACTTAGTCCCCCCTTCATCTTCAAAGGGATCTTTATTTTAACATATTTTGTTAATATATCCTGTAATAATTCTTCTTTAATATCAGGCAATAAAATATATTTATCATAATCGTATGCGTTTTTATACTCCAGAATATTATGTCTTGTATATACATTTTTCCTTATAGCATCAATTCGCAGCTTACCATATCCTCTGCTTTTGTGAGCCCCAATTCTTATTTGGTTAGTATCCAAAGCACTTAATATCTGAATAATTTGTTTTTCCCAAATATCCTCTCGTTGTTCATCACTTTCTCTTATAACTAATTCAATGATAAATTTTCCCTTATTACCTGGCTCAATAGCTTCAAAATCATATTTGCCTTTAGTAACAACAGCTTTATTATCATTTAATTCAACACCATTTCTGATAAGAACATTTACATTGCAACTTTCAAATCTCATATCAGAAATATAAACTGAACTCATCCTGCCAACACCATTATCTGAATCAGAAAATCCAAATAGACTATCTTTATTTTTTTCTAAATTATAATAATTTCTAAATGCCCCGGCTAGAGTTGTTCCTGAAACAAACGGAATACCATCATAATCATATAATATACTATTGTCTGTAGTACCTTCCTCGCCACTAAACACTGCCAGTGGCGAAATACAAATTACATCAATATAATACAATATCTTTTTACATACTCTATTACCCAATCATCATTCCCCCTTACAAAACTGACGATACTGGTATTTCATCTGAACCAGATATGAATTGCTGACTATTCTGTAAATTTCCTCATCCGATATCACAGATGATTGTTCCGTGCTATCACTTACTGTATATTCAGATATTATTTTTTCAATATCATGCATCATCTTTTTTGCTCTATCCTTTTTTGACTGTGAACTCCATTGTTCAATTTGAAGCAACATATCTTCATATGTCGGCTGTTCTTTATTCGTCAACAATAATCTGTTAATTATCGAATCATCCTCTTTTTTTACAAATTCTGTCTGTCTTGACATTGCTGCATATCTTGCTTTATCAGCCATTTTTTCTTTTCTGTATCTGGCCTCTAATTTTGAAATTATATCTGTTTTCAACGGTGCCTTCTCTATTATGTTCTTTTCTTTTTTTAATATTACCTTATCCTGAGTAATATTTGTAACATGAATTTCTCCATATCCCTCATGAATCCGTTCACCAATAAAACAATTATCAAGTAAAGCAACATTAACCGGCTCTCTTGAAATTACTTTACATACAGTTCCTTTACCTATAGCCGTAAAAGCTGGTTTTCTTCTATGCCATGTAACATTATATCCACCTATAGTTTCATATCTTAAATAACAGTCAGTAACCGCTAACATTTCAGAGGATACATTTAACTCATCTGCTAGATATTGTTTCAAAACATCGACATCTGATGACGGCATACCCTGATTGTAAAGAATAACAGGCGAATCAATGTGTACCACAAATTCTTTTACATATTGCTCCAATGGAGTTTCAATCTGAATACTATTCTCTATATGCAAACCTATCAATCCAAACTCACTATTCTTATCATTTCCAATTCTGTAACTTTTTTGAACCCCCAATGCTTCAATTATTTTTTTACTCTTTTGCTTTCCAGCAAATATGTAACCACAAAATTCCTGACCTTTATTAATACTCTCCAACTGATAAAAAACAGATCCATCATTTTTTCCAGTTGCTCTTCCAATACTCTTATCTGATGGTCTCCTATGATGATAAGAAATACTCTTACTGACTTTTTTAACTGTCCCATCATAACCAATATAATCTGCATCTATACCGGTTAGCTGAACATTAACATCAGGATTTGTCATCATATCATATACCTGCATACATCCCATCGAATCAAAAGACTGATCCTTCTTCTTTTGAAGTGAAGCACTTACCGGCAAGCATCTTTTATGCTTACTACAGATATATGCATTAGTTACAACTAGTTCCTGCTCATCCGTCTCTGCTATCAGCTTTTTGAAATCATCTCCTCCTAATTTTTCTGCTATTAGCCCTAATATCTTATTTCCCGAAATATAATCAAGACTTTTTGTCTGGTTTCCCTCTAAACTCTGGCATCTCATCGGAGCTCTTAGTGTAACACGATATGGAATCTTGTTTTTTTCATATAATTTACATATATTTTGTGGCTCAGATTTTTTATTATTTAAGTGAATTTCATCCTCTACTCGGATTTTAACAAGTCCAAGCCCTCTTGTACGTCTCTCTCCCATATGTGTAACCATTTCAGCTGCATTCTTAAATGATTGAATTTCATCTCCTGTAAGGTCTTCATCAAAAGAAATCTGTGAAAAGAACTCAGTCCCCCTCTTTACCACTCTCATATTTCTCAACGACCCATCCTGAGCTGTACCACTAGTATAATCAATAGATGTCTGTGATCTAATATAAGAAAATAATCCAAGCACATTTTGTGGATGTGCAATTGGATTATCTCTATATATTTCTATATCATCACGCATTTCATCATATCTATCTAAATACGCATTATTAATAGAAAAACAAGAGGATGTTTCACCCTCTGTTCCAAATATTTTAATATACATATTGGCATCATAAATGCCATTATCAACTAGTTCCAAATATGCTTCTCTGATACATCCTTTTATACGCTTTGCCGGGATATATGGAAATCCAAGATTATCATAAACAACATCAATATCTGCAAGGGTATTATATATTTCTCCTGCACTTGTACACAAATCGCTCAATAATTCTATTCTTAAACGCATATAAGTTTTCCTTCCTTAACCACCGCATAATCCATAATCTCAAGTGCATCATACCAAGTTTTCATATCCGTATCTGGAAACATTTTTTGTCTTGATTTTAAAAAAGCAATATATTTTTCCGTTTCTGAGGCTCCATATGAAAAAGCATTTCTCAACTTTTTGTTCTGACTTCTTGTAAAAAAATTTTTATTATTAAAATAAGCCAAGTTTTTTTCCAAATTCAATATATCATATTCTTTATTTCTTTCATTTAAATCTCCTAATTCTTGCATATTATGACATGGAATAAAATATGGTCTGAAAATCATAAGCTGATTGCTATTTATTATTTGGTATTGTTTTTCCCTATATTCATTAAGATTACCTGCATTAACATTCATGCAAATTTGAAAATCAACAAAGTTACCTAAATTTCCATCTGCTTTTCCGCCTTCCCTACACCTCAATGATTTAGCACGATTTTTAGCTGACTTACAACAACTTTCAGCAATCTCATATGCATCTCGGAAAGGAAAATGGCTATTAAAATATGCAATGCCTGCACAAGCTGAAAAACCATACTCTTTAATATTTTCCTGTCTGGTATATGCTTTGTTCTCATATAACACATGCTTTGACACCTCATATATAAAGGCTTTTACACATCCAAATGCCACTTTAACATTGCAAATAAATGTAATATCATCACCTGCTCGTATTATTCCACGTATTAATTTTCCCTTATAACCTGGCTTAACAGATTCAGTCATCCTCCCAACATATAACTCACAAGCCTTATATGCTTTTTCAAAAGCATAATCAATATTCTTTGATATAGTTCTCATTGTAGCGATTGCATTCTTATAGCTTTTGTTTTCTTTCATGCCCATTATATTCATCAGTCGCTGTCCCATATTGTTTCCATCAATGTGTATAAGAGCAAGCTTAGAGTTATCACCTTTTCCTATTACTAAATTATCAAGTATTTTTTCTGAATTCTCGTCGTGTGGAAAATGCTCTCTTTTAAGCCACGATTCTGTACATAGGTACTCTATGGTCCCATCTGCATATTTGCTAAATTTCCTATTATTATGAACCGAAACAGGATATCCTGTTACTTTATCAGCGGCAATAAATGGCATAATCCCTACAGGCTTAGTTTCAGGCATCTTAGCCTTTATTTTACGCATTTTTTTTTGAATTGTTTTGTAGTCTTCCTCATAACTTTCACTTTTTTCGCATATTGCTACAGCAAGAGTCAGAGAATACGTATGTTCGAGAATATATTTAGCAAGTAGTCTGTTCACTTTTGAACATATATTTTTTGTACGAAATAATACATATCCATTTCCACCACCTATAAAAAGCACTTGCATCTTTACAGAATTGTCATCTATAAATTCTGTTCCATTATCATTCTTCCAATCAGTTAAAAACTCTTCCCTGTTCCAATCTGATTGGCCAGTTATTATGCTCTCTAGTCCATCTATAATGATATTTTCAACAAGATTTGAAGCCCCAATTATTTCCTGTAAATCATTACTTCTAAAAATATAGTTCTGTATCCCACGCACATCATACATTGCTAAATATTCTTTTTCCATAAAGTTTTTTCTCCTTATGTCTAGCTAAAAGTTTTCTCATATAGTTTTCTACCATTTTTCACAAATAGTTTAACGCAGCTATCTAATGTAATGAACTTCATTTTTCCTCCAGTTTTCATATGATTATATTTGTTTCTTTCATCTTTCAATATTTTATAAAGAACTAATTCCGTAATAAAAACTTTCTCCTCAGATTGGCAGCAAGCTGCTATTTTTATCTCATACTTTTTTTGTCTGTTATAGCTTTCAACATAAAATAAAATATCCTCTAGACTCAAATCTACAATATTATCGTGTATATAATTAAGTATCTCATCATTTTTCTGCTTATCAACACTGTTTATTATATCCATAATTTCCTTAATGGCTTTTTCCCTTGTGCAATCTTTCAGATACTTTTTATCCATGTTTAAAACGTGAATAATATACTTCACTATTTTTACCCGATTGACTGTTGATATCACATTATTCTTTTCCCTATAATCATCCCAAATCATTCCATTAAGAAATTCACCATCAACTCTGACATTTTTAAAGAATAATACCTTTTTATTCTCCCATTCTTTTGGTATCTGAGACTCTATATAAGTTAACGCCTGCTGATAAAATTTTTTATTCCAAAGCCATTCAACAATATCGAGTTTTGTACAATTGTCTCTAAGCAAATTCCCATAATCATTTTTGAATTGTTCTATAAAAAAAGTAAACAGACTATCACTCTTGACTTGATTCTGATATTTTTCAAGTTCATTTACCTTATCCTTCATCTCTATTAACAACTCGTCAAAGCATTCCACATCACATAACTGAATAGATTCTGCCAACGCCTTCATCGTCTCAACTATTTCAGGTTTATTTCCACCTACTTTGGTATAATACGCATCCAACTGATCTGCTCTTCCATACAATGTAAACTCATTTATTCCTGAAACAAAATCTATTATTTGATAAGTAGAGGTTTGATTTATAACAGTACCTTCTTTATTATAAAAATTTACTGCATAAATCCCCTTTGAATTAATTCCTAATAACCGCAACGTCGAAATAATTGCATTTAAAAGCATATTAACATCACGTGTCCCCCCTTGAGAATCAATCCAAATATTCAAATTAGCATCCGGATCCAATTTCTTTATATCATTTTTTTTGTTCAGAATATATCTCGCGACCTCAACAATTGCATTCTCTTTTTCAATTTCATTCTTTTCATCAAATGCATTAGATGGACATTGAGTAAACTTTATCCCATTATTAGGAAAAGCACCATTAATTCTCTTTACATAATAATCATATGCCGACATAACCAGATTGCTTTCCCCATCCTCTTCCGAAAACTCTGTCTTCTCAATCGCTTTAGTTGTACAGATAGCTAAAACTTCATCAATATTTCCTTTTTCTTCTATAAGCATCCTTGAAACAGGTTCCAACTGACTATAATATGTGATTTTTTTGTCTCCCCACCTACCTACACACTTATCTACCTGTTTTCTCAGTGTACTAATTGATAAAATAATAATATTATAGTCCATAATATAATACTCTCCCTACGCTATATACGATCTAAATCTTACAAAATTAAACTCAACTATTTTCTTATTTCCATCCTCTTTTACATTCCTATTACTACACGCAGCTAACACGATAATTCCATTTCTCATTAATGCGGAAATTATATAATACGCCAACGTAAACTCTCCCTGACACAATACTGCCTTAGGATGATAACTCATAATTCTTTCAATCATTTTATTACCAGTTTCTTTAATGTAAGATTCATCACCGTTTGAATCCACAGACGGGAATGGAATATCTATAATTTCTCCATAATTTAATGCTGCCTTTTTTTGTTCATTAGACCATCTATTTGATGGATGATTTGAAAAGTTAATAAAAATATTTTCGCTCATTATAATCCTCTTATATTTTCCCAATAATATTTAAATTAGTTCAGCAACTCTTTATAATACCAAAAGGATCAGTTGAACATTCTGAATTTCTTATAGGTAAGATATAACAACATTTTCAAATAGTATCTAATAATTATACTACCCCTTTTTATCCCCAAAATCAATAACGTACACCTTAAAATCCGTTGATTTCCACCAATCCATTCACTGCAAACCCTTGATGTCGACATACTTTTTTAGGCTATTGTCATTTGCCATAATCAGCCCTATAGATTCCTTCGTAGAATATTTGAGTTAAACAGATACTTTTTACTGACCTTCATCACTTTATTGGTTCTTTTGCGTTTACGTCATATCTAATAAGAACATCAATCAGAGTCCATTTTAAATATGTAATTATCAAATTGGGAATTTTATCATCTGAAATATGATTTTGAATTTTGCTAATTAGAAAATCTTGATTTATATTGTCAAAATAAATATGAATAGCAAATTCTACAGAACATATGTATCCATTTTCCATATACGTTGTCTCCTACTTTATAGCCTCTGTAATGCCTTTGTTTTCCCTATATGCACTCCTTGTTGGTAGAGTTACTAATCTTCTGTTAACATTTCTATATAATTAATCCTATCAAATTCTATAAATCCTCACGCTCCTTGCAATTACTGTATTTCGCGTGGAAATGTACAAGGAAATGACAACTAAGATATTGTCTCAATTCCTTATAGGTAATGTATATCTATGTATTTAAAGGAAGCATAGGTAGTTGGCAAATCGTGTCAATTCCTTATAGGTAATGTATATCATGGAAAAAATTATTGCAGGATACATGAGAAGAAATGGAGAGTGTCAATTCCTTATAGGTAATGTATATCATCCATCGCTTCTTTCAAAGAACTCTATCGAATCAGAAATTAAGTGTCAATTCCTTATAGGTAATGTATATCGAAAAAGAATTTATGACAGTAAAAGTCCAAAAAAGAACAGTGTCAATTCCTTATAGGTAATGTATATCATGTCATTTTAATTGATATCATATTAACAGTAATTGCAATATGTGTCAATTCCTTATAGGTAATGTATATCAACTGGTTTTATCAGTATCTAATTATGATACTACTCCATTTTCATCTCAAAATCAATCTAAAATGTTCAAAAAGTCCGTCGACCTACAACAACTCCGTCTCTGTAAACCCATGATTTTACAGCATTCTATACTATTCCTCAATTATTCTTTGACATCGACGGGTTTTCTAAGCAAAAATTATGCAAATTAGTATAAAATAGTACTATTCAGCTCAATATAACACCTTCTAACCCCTTATATTTACTGGCATTCGAGGTCGACGGATTTTTTTATTCATTTCACCAAATTCAATACACCTCTTACTCTTTTCTCCCCCGGCTAGCTGATATCTGTGTTTAGGTTTTCTTTTTTATAAAACACTTGCTCTGACATCTTTACATTCCTTTTTCTGCCCTAATCAAGTATGTGACCATATACCTCCGTCACCATATCTTCCTGATCATGACACGAATCTCCCTGTACTGCCTTGATATTATTATGATGTGTGATATCAAAAATGGATATTAGTAAAACTGCCGAAAAATTCAAGAAAGCACGAAACCGATTGCATAGAATCAACTATATTTGTATCATACAATTATATAAAATTACAAGGAGTATATATTATGTATGATTATTGTAATGGTGAAGCCAATCTGTTTGGCTCACATGATTTTGTGTGTTCTGACAAAGGTACTAATGATGTTAAGTCCATGATGAATGTGGTCGGAAACTTTAGGACAAAATCTATGAATATACTACAAAAAGAGCTCTTTCGAGCTCTTTCCGCTTTGTACAACATTAAATTGTAGATGATTACTGTAAGAGTGAAAGTACACCCTGGTTTGACTGATTAGCCTGTGCAAGCATAGACTGTCCAGCCTGAGCAAGAATGTTATTCTTGCTGTAGTTAACCATCTCTTCAGCCATATCTGTATCACGGATACGAGACTCAGCTGTTGTAGTATTCTCAACTACATTGTCGAGGTTGTTGATTGTGTGCTCAAGTCTGTTCTGAACGGCACCGAGTGATGAACGCTGTGAAGATACTTTTGAGATAGCATCTGAAATAGCGTCTACTGCATATGTTGCAGCGTTTCCGGAATCGTCCTTTACATTAAGTCCTTTGATACCAAGGCTTGCAGAATCCATAGCATCGATGTTGACCTGAATCTTGTTTGTCATGTCAGCATCTGCACCTACGTGAAGGCTGAATGATAAGCTGTTTGCGACTTCTGCCTGTCCTAATGTAATCTTAAATGAACCATCCGCATTTGTATTTGCATTTACCACATTAGAAGAACCCTTTGTATCTCCAATAGAATTTGCAGCTAAAAGTTCTTTTCCTGCGAGTTCATATGCCTTATCTGTTGTAATAACGGTTGAATCATTTGATTTTACGCCAGCTGCTGCATCTGTTGCATTCATAGATGTAATTTCTTTTCCTGCAGCGCTAACTGTTGCGCCAGCACTTGCAATACCCTTCAATGCAGTAGCATCTTTGACTGTTGAATTTGTCGGATCTACAACTCCATCCTTATAATATCCACCTTTTGCATTTGCAGCATCAGAATCATCAGCATTACCCTTAGTAGCAATATATTTATAAGTATCACCATTAATAATGATATCTTTATGAGTGGTGTCAGCCAAAGCTTTATCAATCAATTTATCTGTATCTGCCTTTGTAGCTCCAATTGTATAACTCTTTCCGCCAATGCTTACCTTATCACCAGCATTAAGTGCATCCATAACAAATGTAGCTGTTCCGTCGCCGTTATCTGTAAGTGTTCCCTTAAGACCTGCATCATGAGCCTTCATGTTTATTGTCTTTGTTCCGGCCTCACCCTTTAACAGATATGTCTCATTGAACTTTGTTGTCTCTGATACACGGTCAA
>OGYY01000579.1_pt1 | contig 36686 bp, 29 predicted proteins | sample 1576671 | NCBI WGS metagenome assembly OGYY01 (sample SAMEA3541593, study PRJEB24748) | human gut metagenome | biome: human gut; feature: human-associated habitat; material: faeces | place: China | collected 2012 | reverse complement strand
GTCCACCATGATCTGGTCCATCGTCACGCGCCCCAGCAGCGGGCAGGAGACGCCGTCCACCATCACGCGGGCGCCCTTGTGCGCCAGGGAGCGCAGGTAGCCGTCCGCATAGCCTATGCCCACGGTAGCCACCCTGGTGGGATGGTCCGTTACAAAGGTGCCTCCGTAGGAAATGCCGTGCCCCTCCGGCAGCGTGCGCGCCACCGTCAGGCGGGAGAACAGGGCCATGGCCGGCTTCAACTGCGCGGCCCATGGGGAGGGAATGGGGGAAAAGCCGTACAACACCAGGCCGGGGCGGCACATATTGTTAGAGGGAATCTCATAATCTAGGGAGGCGGCGCTGTTGGCCAGGTGGCAGTACTTCAGGGGCAGTTTTTCTCGGATGCGGGCGGCCATCTCTTCAAAGCGGGCAATCTGCTTTAGCGTCAGCGCCCGGTCCTCATCCGCACAGGGCAGGTGCGCGCCCAGCCCTTCCATGTACAGGCTGTCCAGTTCCCCCAGGCGGGAGAGCAATTCTTCAAGCTGGTCCGGCAGGAAGCCGCCGCGGCCCATGCCCGTATCCACGGAAATATGGATGGGGAGCGTCTTTCCATAGAGCCGCGCCAGGGAATTGTAATGCACGGCCTCCTCCATGGTGGAGATGAAGGAACGCCAGCCGTTCAGCACTATTTCCTCCCGCTCCTCCGGAAAGGAGGGGCCCAGGATGTAGGGCCTGGTGCGGCACCCTGCCTGGCTGATGCGCCGCGCCTCTCCCACATTGGCTACCCCGAAGAAGGCGATGCCTTCCGAATCCAGGGTGCGGCAGACCTGTTCCAGCCCGTGGCCGTAGGCCCCGGCTTTGACCACGGGCATGTAAAACTCGCCCTTGGCCGCCTGCTTGACGACGTTCAGGTTATGGCGGATGGCCCCGAGGTCGATTTCGGCCCAGGCGCGGGGGGGGCTGGTAACTGGCATGATGGAGAAAGGCGGAGAGGTTGGAAAAAGGAGAGGGGCGGCACGCTGCCCCGGTACGGAGGGATTGTCCGCCTTTGCCCGTGCAATGCCAGACGGATTTTTGTCAGTCTTGCCGCAGCAGGGAGGGATGATGGAGGCCGTATGTCCAGAACATGGCTCCGGTGGCGGGAGTGATTCCATCCATATTCAGATAGCGGGTCAGCAGGAGGGAGGGGGAGGCGTGGCCCATTTCCTTCTGAAGAAGGGCATGGTTGCCGAAATGGGCCAGGTGATAGGAGGCGTATGTGTGCCTCAGCACATCCTGCACCCATCCCCTCTTTCTTAAAATACCGGACTGGCGGCGGACCTCCCTCCACTTTTTTTCCCAATTGGGAGGGCAGACGGGCTTTCCGGAATGGTGCATGGAACCCGCCTGGTTGAGAATGGCGGCCAGCACGGGAAGGATGGAGACGTGGCGGCTTCCTCCCGTTTTGGCATGGCCGGGAGCCAGTGAGACCAAGCCGGATTTCAGATTGACGCGCTTCCAGGTCAGTCTTCTGACCTCGTAAGGGCGTATTCCCGCATACAGCATCAGGGCGCAGGCTGGGAGGCATTCCCCGCCGAACAATCGCCCCGCAGCGCGGAGAAGCTGTTTCGCCTCATACAGTGAAAGAGCCCTGATGCGCGTCTCTTTCAAGGTGGGGGGAGGAACCAGGGAGGCCGCATTCCTGCGGCACCATCCCCGTTTCAGGGAAAAATTCAGGATGCCGCTTAGAATCAGCCGCCCCTTGTACCGCTGGCGGACCGTGGAAAAGCTCTTGAGGAGGTAATGCTCGCAATCTTCCGGCGTGATGGAACGGACCTGCTTTCTTTTAAGCTCGGGACATTTTTTCATCATCCGCGCAGCCATGCTGCGGATTTCCTGGAGAGTACGGGACCTCCGGTGTCTTCTTGCCTCCAGGCTGGCTGCTGCTGCGTGGGGAAACGGAACGCTTTTTTCCTTGTCCGCAACAGCTTCTTCTCCCAGCCGTATGAATCTTCTGGCGCGGGTTATCCTGTTGCCCCTTCCCCCGCTGGCGTTCAGGAGGTCTTTTAACAAAAGGAAGGCGTCCATGGGAGAAATGCCCAGGGAGCGGATGAGCTTCATGCCTGTTTGGTCCATGTCAGATGGGGAAGAGGAAGGTAGGGTGTCCATGCTGGAGAACGTTGTAGCAGAGGATTCCTAATCCGTACGCAAGCCTGAAATGGAAAAAGGATTATTTTGAAAGCCAGATGGAAAAGGAAAAGCCAGTGAAAATGGCAAAGAGTGTTTCATGAATAATGCGTTGGAGTTTTTCCTGCATCCTTGAAGATGGGTATACGGATTAGGAAGCCGTTATAATGTTGAAAAATGAGCATCTCCATTTCATTCAAATTACTTGTATTCGGAACCTGTTTCATGGTGGGGGAATATGCTTTCGCCCAAACGGTGGAAACAGGAAGGGCGGCAGGCTATTACACACGTTCCGGAAAGGGGGAAAAAAGCGCCAGAGCACGGTTTGAACGGTTCAAAACACGGAAAACGCCTGCAACTGCGACCAGTATAAGGCCTATTTCCGTTTCAGACCAATATGGGAACAGGTATCACGGTGATCTGATTACAAGTACGTATGATCCTGCGGCCAAAGCCAGGGCGGGGGCCGCAGCCTGGGATAAACGGCAGAGCGCCAAAGCCAAGACAATCGTCAACCAGGCGGAACATGAAGCCCAGTCAAAGATTGCCAGGGAAGAGGAATCACAGGCTTTGCGCCAATCCCTGTTACGTCTTCAGGAAGCTGTAAAACAGGAAAAGGTGGACAAGATTCTTGCAGACAAGATGCTGAAGGTTCTGTCTGGGCACGTTAAACAGGGAACGATGAATAAGAGGCAGGCGGCGGGAGCTATTAATTACCTGATTCGTACCAATAAAGTTAATATTCAATTAAATTAAAATAGATTATTGCTATATATGGAGACTGAAAATGAGGAAACATTAAGGATTGAAGCATACAATAGATTGGTGGAAACAGTTGTTAAGACAAAAACCAGCCCTGATTTTGTTGTGGAATTGATGAAAAGGGAACTGAGCTTGGATTGCGATAAGGAAAACTGTCAGGATATTTTGCTGCGACATGCTTCTTCACATGACATGAATAAGATAACGGAAGAGATTAATCTTATTTCCGGCAGGAATATAAATTTTTTTTTTAGTTTTTCAGGACGTTCCACAAGATCTGAATATTTTAAAATTGTCCTTGTCTCAGGAATTCTGGTGATGACTCTTGGGGGAGGATGTTTACGTTTAATGTCTGAAAACTATTTTATGGGAGGCATTTTTTTGATTGTGGTATTAATCGGTGTGGGATGGCTGACGCTTGTTGCGACTGTTCGTCGGTTACATGATATTGGAGGGAGTGGATATTTATCCATCATATCTTTATTGCCATTAGTGGGCGGCACATTATTTATCATATTATCGCTTTTAGATAGTCAACCAGGAATTAATAAATATGGAATATCAAAGAAATATCCTATAGGGAAATAGTTGGGAAAGTGAAAATAATCCAATGAAAAAAACTTTTAAAGTTTTGATCATAACACTGGCTTTCTTTTTCTGCTCCGCGTTTTCTATTGAGAGGGAGTCTGATGAAAGTTACAATAAGGATACAGATATGATGGCTATGAACAACGAAGTCATAGCTCAAGCCAAGCAGATCCGACAGTTCTATCTTTTTTGTGCCCAGTTATGGAGGGAAGTAGAGTTTGTTTGTCAGTATGGTAACGATACTATCAGTGGTAAGATTACAGAGAAGGATGCCATTAAAAAATTACAAGTAACTTTGGCTAAATTGTATTCTCTGAAATTACTTGTCAGTAAATTGTCTCTTCCAGAGGAAATGGTGGAAGACCAAGAAGCATTCATCCAGGCGTGCAAGGATGCGGAACAGATGATTAAAAACGTTCTGAAAAAATCTCCAAAAAATATAAAGAACCAATAAAATAGATATATAACGGAGAGGCGATTTAATTTGAATATGTGATTTTGTAAATTAATTTAATAAATTATAAGATTTACTATTTATTTCATTATGATTCACGGAATATTAAGCATATTAGTCGGCGTTTTTGGCGGATTGGCTGCCAGAGTGATTTATTCTTTCTTTTGCGGAATTCTTCTGCTTCCCCTGGCCCTGTTTTCTGTAAAAGGGAGAGACCAGGTATCTACGGTACAGGCTGCATTAGCCTTGTGTCTGTTGGGCGCCGCTGTTTCCCTGTATGATTTTGCAGTGATTAAAAGCTGGGAAGGGATTGTAGAGCATTTGACATGGGGTGATTATACGGGAATTGTGATTTTTTGCGTATGTTCTGCCTGCATTCCTGACAGGGAGGGGAATACGGGTGGGGACAGGGAATATAACGGGATGATACTTGATGCAGGTATATACCTTTCCCTGTTTATTTCATTGGGAATGTTGCTGATGGAGCATACAAAGATGATGTGGGCGTATATCTCTTTTTCTCTGTCCCTCCTGCTGTCTTTAGGCCTCCTCATAGGGTTTCATCATTCCAAAAGAAGCAGGAAGCAGTTTTTTGTAGAGAATGATTGATGACGGGAAGCCGTCTTTTTTTGGACGGAGTATCGTGAAGCCTCCGGTATTCCATGTATGCTAGCTGCGAGGCAGGGAGGAGGCCCTTCTTTTTCCGGATATTCCGGACGGATTTTATCAGCCTTGCGCGGAGTCATCCGGCTTTTCCGTGTCCGGCACAGGTGAGGGGTGGGGGGCGTCCCGCAGGGTTTTCAGCAGGGCTGCCATGGTGTCTATGTCCTCGTCCGTCATGGAGGACAGGCCGTCCAGCTTCTTCTTGATGGCTTCAATCTCCTCCTCCCTGTACGGCATGGGTTCTCCCGCATGGGGATGCAGGAAGAAGGAGGTGATGGTGCTGGTCAGCGTTCCCACGAAGCCGATGCCCGTGAGCATCAGGAACACGGCCAGGAACTTTCCGGGGGTGGTGACCGGGTAGGTGTCCCCGTAGCCCACGGTGGTGGCCGTGACAAAGGACCACCAGATGCCGTTGGGCAGGCTCATCCCCTCCGCCAGGTGGATGCCTACGGCGCCCAGCAGGATGATGACCAGGGCGGCTATGCAGATATACTTGAACCCGTTCGTGTTGAAAAAACGCCTGATACGCGTGGTGAACCTCATGGCGTAGGAGAACAGGTCCAGATACCTGGCGAGCCGCAGGATTTCCCCAAGCGAGGCGAACCGGAACAGCCGGAACAGAACGTCAAAGGGGATGATGGCCAGCAGGTCCCATACGTGCTCCTTCATAAAAGTCCATTTGTGCGGACTGAAAGAGAAACGGACGGCGTAATCCAGGACGAAAATCCAGTAAATGACCCGGTCCGCCGTGACTTCCCATTCGGCGGCCTCGGACGTCAGGTCAATGGCGGCCAGCGTCACGGCCACCAGGGCCAGCAGGCACATGCCGGACTGGTAGGCCAGTTTCAGGAAGAGGAAGTGCCGGGGCGTGCGGTGGAAGGCGTTCATGGCGGGAGGTAAAAGGAAAAGCCGCCCCCGGCAGGGAGCGGCTTTTAAAAGGAGGCCGTTTTTCTGCCGGAGCCTACTTCAGCAGAAGCTGCTCCATCAGGGCCTGGGAGGACTGGGCCAGCACGGCGGGATCGTCCAGCATGCCGGCGCGGAGCAGGGCGGTGTTCGCGATCTGGTCCGCCACCATTTGGGCCAGTTCCGGATTTTCCGTCCTCAGGGCGGAGAGTTTTTTCACCAGCGGGTTGGAGGGGTTCAGTTCCAGCTGGGGATGGCTTTCAGGGATTTCCTGCCCCATGGCCTTCATGTACGCCCGCATTTCCGGCCCCATGTCATTTCCGGTCTGGAGGGCTACGGCGGGGCCGCTGACCAGGCGCTTGCCCAGCGTCACCTTGGAGAATTTTTCCGGATACAGTTCCTTCATCCATTCTTCCAGGGCGGTGGCTTCCTCCTGGGGAAGGGCGTCCTTCTGTTCTTCCTCCAGCTCCGGCAGTTCCACGTCCGCGCGGTCAATCATCGTGACGGGCTTGCCGTCCACGCTGGACAGGGAATCCAGCACGAATTCGTCTCCGTGGTCCGTGAAAAAGGCCACCTCATATCCGCGGGCCTTGAAGGCTTCCAGATACGGGCTGTTTTCCAGATGGGAGCGGGAGGGGCCGGTGAGCGCGTAAATGGCGGTCTGCCCTTCCTTCATGCGGGTGATGTATTCCTCAAAGGAGGTTGTTTCCCCCGCATCCGTGGCGGTGGATTCAAAACGGAGCAGCTTGCCCAGGGATTCCTTGTTCGGCCAGGAGGTGACCACCCCTTCCTTCAGGTAGCGGGAAAACTGGCCGTAGAATTCCTTGTAGGTTTCTTTTTCGTCCCTGGCAAGTTTGTCCAGGTGCTTGATGAAGCGCTTGGTGATGATGTCGCTGATCTTGCGCACCAGGGAATTGTCCTGGAGCATTTCACGGGAAATGTTCAGGGGCAGGTCCTCGCTGTCCACCACGCCGTTCAGGAAGCGCAGCCATTCCGGCAGCAGGCCTTCCGGCTTGGCGTCAATCAGCACGCGCTTGCAGTACAGGGAGACGTTGGCGTCCACGCGGCCGAAGCCGAACATCTCCGGATTCCTCTTGGGGATGAAGAGCAGGGCATTCAGCACAATGGGAGCGTCCGCGCTGAAATGCATGTAGGACATGGGCTTTTCATCCGTGTGGGAAATGAACTGGTAGAACTCGTCATATTCCTCCGGCTTCACATTGGACTTGGACTTGGACCAGATGGCCTGGACGGTGTTGATGTGCTCCCCGTTGAAATTGATCGGAAAGCCCACGAAGTTGGAATAACGGCGCAGAAGCTCCTTCACACGATATTCCTGGGAAAACTCCTCATACTCATCCTTCAGGTGGATGACGATGCGGGTGCCACGGTCCAGAGGTTCGTCCAGCGTTTCAATGCTGTAGCCTTCCCTCCCGTTGGAGGTCCAGCGCAGGGAGTCTGCCTCCGGTTCATAGGAATGGGTGAAAACCTCCACCTGGTCCGCTACCATGAAGGAGCTGTAGAACCCCACGCCGAACTGGCCGATCAGGTCCGCGCCGCCTTCCTGCTTCTGCTTGAGGGCCTCCATGAACTTCTTGGTGCCGGAATGGGCGATGGTCCCCAGGTTTTCCACCAGGTCCGCCTCCGTCATGCCGATCCCGGTATCCGCGATGGTGATGGTCTTGTTCTCCTTGTCCGTGGTGATGGTGATTTCCAGGGGCTTGTCCGGCTGGTAGATGTTGGAATCCGTCAGTTGTTTCAAGCGCAGCTTCTCCAGGGCGTCGGAGGCGTTGGAAACGAGTTCCCGTACAAAGATTTCACGGTCGCTGTAAAGGGCATTGATGACAATGTCCAGCAGCTGCCGGACTTCCGCCTGAAATGGATGTGTTTCTGTATTCATGTGGAAAAATGTGTTGCGGGTGCCATTATAGGGACCTCGTCAAGGGGATGGACAGTTTTTAAGCGGTGGCAGGAACACCCCATGTCACAAAAACGGCCTTTTTCCGGCCATGTTGCCACCGGAGGATTTTTCCTTGAAACAATTCAGGAAACTGATCAGTATAGTTTTATAAACATGATCCTTTCACCCTTTTTGAAAAGGGGGGCCCTTTTGCTGGCCCTCTGCGGCATGCTGGGCGGCGGTATGCTTTCCGCCCAGGAAACCGGGCCCGTTCCGATTACGGAAGCGGGCCTGAAGGCGCTGGATTCCAACGTCTTCACCAATGAATTCATGCTGGCGCTGAAGCCCAATGTCACGCGCGACCGCATCGCGAAGATCAAGGATCCCTTCGTGCGCGGGCTCGCGCGGCAGATGGCGGAGAAAAAATATGACCGCAAGGCGCGCGCCATCACGGCGGAACCGTATGAACCGGTGAAGGACCTGGCGGACCGCCTGCGCACCAGCCAGTACAGCAAGTTTGAAAACCCCACCGGCATCTTTTTTGAGGAGGGGGAGGATGTGCTGCTGGTCATGGGAGACCCCAAGGGAGAAAAGCTGAACCTGGTCATCCATAACTTCGGGCGCGACGGGGGCCGCAGCTCCTATCCCCTCAAGGAGGGAGTCAATATCATCAAGGCGAAGAACAAGGGGCTGGGCTACGTGGAATACTTCACGCCCAACTATAAGAAGGCTCCCAAGGTGCATCTGTCCATTCCGTCCGGCAAGGTGAACGGCGTGTTCGTGGGCGGCGTGAGCAAGAACAGCGACTGGAAGAAAATGCTGGAAAACTCCCCCACGGAAGTCGTGGACATCGTGGGCAGCCGCGTCCATCTGGTATATCCGGTGGAGGAGCTCAAAAAATTCTGCCCGGACAAGGGAGAGGAACTCATCGCCCTGTATGACAAGATCATTGGCATGGAGCAGCAGATCATGGGCCTGTACAAGTACAAGATGCTGCCTAAAAACCGGATGTTCGGCCGCGTAATCTGGAACGGCTTCATGCACGCGGACGGCACGGGCGCCGCCTTCCACAACGGCACGATGGGGGAAGTGGGCAATCCGGACAAGATTCCCGGCAGCGCCTGGGGCATTGCCCATGAATTCGGCCACGTGAACCAGGTGCGCCCCGCCATGAAGTGGGTGTCCACCGGGGAAGTGACCAACAACATTTACTCCGCCTACGTGAATTACATGCTGAACCCCACCAGCATGCGCCTGGAGCATGAACGCATCAACGGAGGGGACGGCAACATGATCGGCGGCCGCTTCAACGCCTACCTGAACAACGGCATCCTGAAGGGGGAAAACTGGCTCCTCCAGGCAGGCCCGGACAAGCGTTCCGGCGGGGATAACCGCCCCATGGTGCACGACCACTTTGTCAAGCTGGCCCCGCTTTGGCAGCTTGAGCTGTATTTCAAGGTAGCCGGGAAGGGCAATCCGGACTTTTATCCGGACATTTTCTACAAGGCCATCAAGATGGACACCAAGGGCAAGAAGGATGGAGAGCTCCAGCTCGCTTTCATGAAGAACGCCTGTGACGTTTCCAGGCAGGACCTGACGGACTTTTTCCAGAAAACCGGCATGCTCAAGCCGATTGACGAGGAACTGGACGACTACACCTGCGCCCGGATGACCATCACGGAGTCCGACTGCAAGAACCTGATTGCCTACGCCAGGAAGTACAAGAAGCCGGAAAGCCCCGTCATTTACTACCTTTCCGTCAACAGCGTGGAGGCGTACAAGAACCGCCTTCCCGTCCGGGGCGCCTACAACCAGGGCATCACGGAAAAAGGAAACCGCCGCATCATTTCCCATGACGTGTGGAAAAACGCCGCCGTCTTTGAAACCTACAAGGATAAGGAAATGGTCCGCATCACCATGGTGGGAACTGATTCCAAGGATAACTCCTCCACCACGGTTCCCTATCCGGAGGGCTCCACCCGGATTGAAGCCGTTTCCTGGGATGGCAAGCGTACGCTGGCGTACGGCAAGCGTCCCGCCAAATAACAACTTAAGAGGTTAGCGTGTTCGGGCGCCGCCGTTCTCCGGAACGGCGGCGCTTTTTCATGGGAGGCTTTCCCTGCCGGGAGAAATTTAGCGGAGCGGGGGCATTCTGTCCTTCTGCTTCCGGTCGGATGAAGGCCGGGGCCCGGAGCTTCGCAGGCCCCCGGAAGGATGCATGCCTTAGGCCACGCTTTTATTCCCTTTCCCTTTCATTTGCCGCAAAGGCTTGCGGCGCGCCATGCGGTTTTTTATGCGGAACATTTACCGCATAAAAAACCGCCCCTGCTTTCGGCAGGGACGGTGAGGGACGAGATAGTGGCGGAAAGAACTGTTATTTGCAGCAGGATTCCCCGGCTTTGGCCCGGTGAAGGCGTGCCTTCAGGATGCGCTTGAAGTCCGTGCCCAGCAGGATGACGCCCCCGGCCATCATGGCAATGTCCTTGATGACCAGGCGGCCCGCTCCGGACAGGTAGGGGAAGCCGTGGTTGGGGCCTCCCAGATTAGGCACCCATGTCTCCGGAGTGGTAATCAGGAAGGACAGGGTGCCTGCGGTCATGATGATGAGCAGGCAATCGCCGATGACGCCTACCTTCGGGAAAAAGATGCCCAGAAGCACAAGCGTTCCGATGGTGACGATCAGGGTTCCCAGCCCGTAGGAAAAGCCGTAGGTGTTGTTTTCCTTATGCCAGGCGATATTGGCCGGAACCACAGCCCCCTCCTTGTTCATGTGCTGCTTGTATTCGGGAGCTTCCTTGTTGTAGAAGAAACTCATCATCGGGCTGTTGGCCACGAAGGGGACGATGCCGTCCGCTTCATACTGGAAGGCCTTGAGCCCGCCAATCCAGGCGAAGACAATGAAGACGGCCACTCTCAGGAAATTGATGCCGAAACGCTGGAGTTTGTCGGCATACTGGAGGCATTTTTCAGGGGACGGGCATGTAGTAAGCATGTCTGCTTTTAATGCTGGAATAGTTCACCGTCAAGGGAATTTAGTTTAATTCCATTTATTCCTATAGGAATTAAAAATAAGAAAAAGGCGTAAGATGTTCTTTTTAAACCTGATGGTGTTTTTTCGTTATGAGTGAAGGAAAATGGAAAAGGAGGGATAAAAATGGGCTTCCGGCTCCCATAGCCATTCCCTGTGCCGGACAGGCAGTTTCCCTGAAAAGTTTTTTACTTTTGAACGGGTTCAGTCGCAGGACTGTATAACATGGGATGGATAAGGCGGGAACTTCCGGAAGCATGAAGGGAAAGATGCTGCTGTTTGTAGCCTTTTTAATCATTTGTTTCAACCTGCGCACCGGGTTTGATTCTCCGGATCCGCTGTTGGGGACGATTGAGAAGGACATGGGGCTTTCCCTGGAAAATTCAGGGATGTTCGCCCTGCTGCCCGTGTTTGTCCTGGGTGTGGCGGCGCCTATTTCCCCGCGCGTGGCGCGCTGGATGACGCCGTGGAAGATCATTTTCTGGTTCCAGCTTCTGGCCGTGGCCGGCATTTTCTGGCGCAGCTGGGACGGCGTGGCCGGCCTGTATGGCGGCATGGTCCTGATGGGGCTGGGCATGGGGATTGCCGGAGCGGCCATTCCCGGACTGATCAAGCACCAGTTCCCGGGCCACGCTTCCGCCATGATGGGCGTTTACAGCGCCATGATCGGGGTAGGGAGCGCGGTAGCCTCCGGTCTGTCCGTTCCCATCTCCAACATGCTGGGCGGATGGCGCTTCGGCCTGGGGGTGTGGATTATTCCCATCCTGCTGGGCATGCTGGTGTGGGGAGCCTATTTCCTCAAGCATCCCGTCGGCGTGCTCCCGCGCGACCCTGAATCCTCCGGCCGCAACCTGCTGCACAGCAGCAAGGCATGGCAGGTCACCATCTTTTATTTAAGCCGTGTGGGGGCTGCCTACTTCTTTTATACCTGGATTCCCATCTTTCTGAGGGAGCGCGGCATGAGCTACGTGGACGCCGGCTTCATCCTTTCCGTGGCCATGTTCGCCCAGCTTCCCGCCACGCTCGCCGCGCATGCCCTGGAGAAAGCCACGGGGGGCCGGGGCCTTCTTATCGTGATGGCTATGGCGCTGGCGGCCCTCTCCTGCTGGGGCATCCTGTATCTTCCGCTGGACTGGGCCCTCTGGATGGCCATTCTGTTCGGCCTGGCGACGGGAACCGTGTTCAGCCGCGGGATGGCTCTGATGGTGGAACGGGCCCGGACTCCTTCGGAATCCATCAGGCTTTCCGGCATGGCCCAGGGCATCGGCTTTACCATGGGCGCCGCCCTGAGTTTGCTGTTCACCTCCTTTCTGCATCAGGGCGGGTCTTTCCTGACCTTCGGACTGGTTTACACCTTTTTCTGCGTGCTCGGCATGGTTTCCGGCCGCATGTCCGCCCAGCCGGGGTATGTGTGACCTGCCGGAGAGGATAATAATGATTAAGAATTAGCGCTTAATTGGAGAGGTAATTTCTGTTTCAGAAACTTCCCGGCCTGTTTTATTTGCTTTTATAGAAAGTCCGCACCGCCCGAAGGGCTTGACGCTGGCGGGGGGGAGGGGTAAGCTCTTGCCCGTCAAATTTTATGAAGGAAGAGATTGTACGCATTCAACGGGACGCCCTGGCGCGCATCGCCCAGGTGTCTGACAGGCGCGGCGTGGAAGACGCGCGCGTAGCCATCCTCGGCAAGAAAGGGGAACTGACCATGGCCCAGACGGGCATGAAGGACGTTCCCAGGGAGGAAAAGCCCGCCGTCGGCCAGTTGCTTAACGAGGCCCGCAAGGCCATTACGGAAGCGCTGGACGCCAAGCTGGAGGAAGTGCAGGCCCTGGCGGACAAGGCCGCCGTGGCCGGCGTTGACCTGACGCTTCCGGCCCGCTCCCTGCAGCCGGGCGGCCTGCATCCCCTCACGATCGTGCGGGATGAAGCCATCCGCATTCTGCGCCACATGGGCTTTGCCCTGGCGGACGGCCCGGAGATTGAGGACGAGTTCCACTGCTTTGACGCGCTGAACACGCCGGAGGACCATCCGGCCCGCAATGAGAAGGATACGTTTTACTTTGATTCCGGCAAGCTGCTGCGTACGCACACTTCCACCGTGCAGATTCGTTCCATGGAGAAGCAGACGCCCCCCGTGCGCGTGATTTCCCCCGGCTCCGCCTACCGCCGTGACGAGATTGACGCCACGCACCTTTCCGCCTTCAACCAGCTGGAAGGCCTGTATGTGGATACGGACGTTTCCGTAGGCGACCTGAAGGGGACGCTGGAATATTTCCTGCGCGCCCTCTTCGGTTCCGATACGGAAGTGCGCTTCCGCCCCCATTTCTTCCCGTTCACGGAACCCAGCTTTGAAATTGACGTGAAGCTGAAGGTGGACGGACAGGAACCGCGCTGGGTGGAGATCGCCGGCTGCGGCATGGTGGACCCGAATGTCTTTGAAGCCGTGGACCGCGAACTGGGGCTGGAACCCGGCGTGCAGGCCCGCTACACGGGGCTGACCGGATTTGCCTTCGGCATCGGCCTGGACCGCCTGGCCATGATCCGCTGGGGCATCCGGGACATCCGCGCCCTGATTGAGAACGACGTGCGCTTCCTTGCCCAATTCCAATAATTTTTACCTTACCCAGATATGAAAATTTCCCTTAACTGGCTTTCCCAGTATATTGACCTGGCCGGCCTGAGCGTGGATGAAATGTCGGACATGCTGACCTTTGCCGGCATTGAAGTGGAAGACATCCGCCAGCAGGGCGTGGACTCCCCGTACGTGGTGGTGGCCCGCGTGGCCTCCGCGGAACAGCATCCCCAGGCGGACCGCCTGAAGGTCTGCCAGGTGGACGTGGGAGACGGCACGCTGCACCAGATCGTGTGCGGCGCGCAGAACTACAAGGTGGGGGACAAGGTTCCCTGCGCCCTGCCGGGAGCGGTGCTGCCCGGCAACTTTGAAATCAAGGTGGGCAAGCTGCGCGGCGTGGAATCCCGCGGCATGCTCTGCTCCGCTTCCGAACTGGGGCTGCCCGACAAGGAGCACGGCCTCTGGATTCTTCCGCAGGAGCTGGAAATCGGCACGCCGATTTCCCAGGTTGTCAAGGCGGATACGATGGTGGAAGTGGAAGTGACGCCCAACCGTCCGGACCTGCTTTCCCACAACGGCATGGCGTATGAACTGGCCGCCATCTCCGGACGGGAGTACAAGCCCGTTTCCATTGACGATGCCGGGGTGGAGCTGGAACCCGCCGGGGACTTCGTGCGGCTGGACCAGCCGGACCTGAATCCGTACTACACCGCCGTGAAAATCAGCGGCGTGAAGGTGCAGGAAAGCCCGGAATGGCTGAAGGAACGCCTGGTGGCCATCGGTCTGCGCCCCATCAACAACATCGTGGATGTCACCAACTACGTCCTGCATGAACTGGGCACGCCCCTCCACGCGTTTGACGCGGCGAAGGTGCAGGGCGGCATCGTCACCCGCACCGCCTACGAAGGGGAAACCTTCAAGGCCCTGGACGGGCAGGAATACACCCTCAACTGCACGGACCTGGTCGTTGCGGACCAGTCCGGCAAGGCTCTCGCCATCGGCGGCGTGATGGGCGGGGAGGAAAGCGGCGTGACGGACGCCACTATGGATGTCATTCTGGAATCCGCCTGGTTCAAACCCTCTTCCGTGCGCGCCACGTCCCGCAGGCTGGCCCTGTCTTCCGACTCCTCCTACCGCTTTGAGCGCGGCACATCCGCCTGGAACGTCCTGCGCGGTTCCGTGCGGGCCGTGGAACTGATTCTTCAACTGGCGGGCGGCACGGCCTCCCAAACGTATGTGGCCGGCGCCCCCGTTCCCAATCCGGCCCATGCCTGCATGCCTTCCTGCGGGGAGCCGGACGGCCCCGTTTCCGCGTTCGCTTCCCTGAAGCAGGGGAAGGGCGCCGCGGTGACCAATGAACTGGGTTTCGTGAAGCTTCCCTGGAAGGCCCTGGACCAGATGTCCGGCGGTTCCATTTCCCATGAGGAAGGCGCGCGCATCCTGGCGGCGCTGGGCCTGATGCAGGTTCCGGACGCCCCGGAATGCTGGCTGATCCCCCCCCACCGCCTGGACCTTACGCGCCCGTGCGACCTGCTGGAGGAAATCGTGCGCGTCTTCGGGCTGGACGGCATTCCGTCCCGCTTCTCCGGCCCCTTCGTCGCGGAATCCCCGGTAGACGTGGCCTATAACTTCCAGATGGGCCTGCGCCGCAAGCTGGCGGCCCTGGGGTTCTATGAAACCCAGACCATCAAGCTCATCGCCTCTGAAGCCGCTGACGGCACGATTGCCCAGGTGAAGGATGCGCTGCCCCTGCGCCCCCTTCAGGACGGTGACCTCATCCGCGTGTCCCTGCCGCTCAGCGAGGACCACTCCGTGCTGCGCCCTGCGCACACGCCCGGCCTGATTGCCGCCGCCGTGCGCAACAGCAACCAGGGCGTCTCCGGCCTGCGCTTCTTTGAACTTGGCCGCGTTTTCCGCAATACGGGCGGCGGCAAGGGCCGGGACATTGAAACGGATACCCTGGGCATCCTGGTTTCCGGGGACCGCACGGCGCGCTCCTGGGCGGACCCCAGGCCGGAACAGGCCTCCTTTGAAGACCTGCTGGCCGTGATGGAAGCGCTGGCTCCGGGCCACCGCTTTACGCTGACTCCCGCCAAACCGCGCGAACAGGCCGCCCTGGGGGCGGACGTGCAGCTTGACGGGAAGGCCTGCGGCTACTTCGCCCGCCTGTCCCTGGCGCGCTGCCGGGAGCTGGGCCTGGACCAGCCCGTTTACGTGGCGGAACTGGACCTGCGCAAGATGCAGGAAGTCCTCACCGCGCCCGTGAAGGCCGCGGAATTGCCCCAGTTCCCCGGCTCCTCCCGTGACGCGGCCATGGAACTGCCCCTCTCCACGCCCAATGCGGACATCGTGAAGGCCATTGAAGCCGCACGGGAAAAACTGCTCGCCGGCTACTCCTGCTTTGACGTATTCACGGACCCCTCCGGTGAAAAGCTCCCGGCGGACCGCAAATCCATTGCCTACACCTTCCTGTACAGGGACCCGGCCAAGACCCTCACGGCCGCGGAAGTGGACGCCGCGCACCAGCGCGTGCTGAAAGTCCTGGCAGACAAGGTAAAGGGCCTTTCCTTCAGATAACCCCCCAACAGGCCGCGCGTTTCATGAACCGGAACGCGCGGCCTCCTTTTTATCTTCCATGCACCTGCCTACCCTGCGCCATGCGGGCCTGATAGCTGCCCGTGTCCTGATGTTTGCGGCGTGGTTCGGCCTGTCCGTGTGGGCGGCCGGGGTGGTATTTTACAATGTATGGGGCGGTGCCGTTCTGGTATGGCTTTACGTAGCCGCCATGGCCTGCGCTTTTGTTTTCCGCAGGAAGCGGCCCGTATTCTGGCGCGCCTCCTGGGGTGTGCTGGCCCTGCTGCTTGTATATTACCTGTGCATTCCGGCGACGAACGGCAAGGAATGGCAGCCGTCATGGAGCCGCCTGCCCGCCGTGGAAATCAGCGGGAATGAAATCCTGGTGAAGGACGTGCGCAGCTTCGTTTACCGGACGGAGCAGGACTTTGACGTGCGCTACGTGACGCGCCGCTTTGACCTGGACAAGCTGGCCACGCTGGACTTTGCCGTGAGCCACTGGGACGGCATGGAATTTGTAGCCCACACCATGCTCTCCTTCGGCTTTGAGGATGGCAAGCATCTGGCCCTGTCCGTGGAGACGCGCCTGCCGGAAGGGGTGGAGCAGGGGACCATCCCGGGCCTCTACAAGCAGTTCAACGTGATTTACATCCTGGCGGACGAGGAAGACCTGTTCGACTTGCGCACCACCTACCGGAAGGAGGACATGTACCTGTACCGCATCAATATAGACAGGGAGAACCTGAAAAAGGCCTTCCTGGGGTTTGCGGAGAAAATCAACAGCCTCCATGAACGCCCGCGTTACTACAACACCGTCACTGCCAACTGCACGACGGAACTGGTGGATACGTTCAAGAATTACCTGGGCGTGCGCCGCTGGCAATGGACTCCCGTTTTTAACGGCATGTGCGACCAGGACGCCTATGACCGGGGAGAGCTGCTCCATCTGCCCGGAGAAAACTTCCGTGAACTGAAAAAACGCTCCTTCCTGGGGCATGGCGGGGAAGGGCTGGACTGGGCAGCCCTCCGCCGCCGCTGGGAGGAGGGCTGGCGCACGGAATAAGCCGCACCGGTTAAAGGGTGGCGAACTGGAAGTGCATCCAGTCGTAATCCCGTGCGCGCCCCAGGGATACGGCCCCCTCCGCCTCCACGAACTGCCAGAAGGCCGCGTACTCCGGTCCGGACAGTACCGCTTTTGGTGCAGGGATGTTCAGGCCGTTCCTGTCCGGGTCCATGTCCACGGCGATGCCCCAGGCATGCATGGACGTGGCCTTGCCGCCGATGATGGAGCGGTTGTTGAAGCAGCCGCCGTACAGGTCCAGCCCCAGTTCCCGCACCTTCTCCATGCCGTAATGGTCCAGGGTGGCCTGGAAAATGCGGGAGAGCGGTTCCGCCACCAGCTTGTGGCAGCGCATGGTGGAAACGGTCGTGTCCCTGTCCCACGCAAGTCTCATGATGTAGGGCAGCCTGACGCTGGTCAGGTTGCTTTCATCCCCCGCCCGGCCGAAGATGGATTTTCCGGAGCGCACCTCCTCCTGGCTGGGCCAGGAATGCTCCGGCTGGGAGATCTCCAGTTTTTCCATCAGAGCCTGGGCCGTCCGGGGGCCGGGGATGCCGTCCGCATCCAGCCCCAGATGCTGTTGAATCAGTTTCCAGTGTTCTTTCATAGGGTGTCACGCTAGGGGCTTCCGCCGGGAAGTTCCACATTTTTCCTGCCAGCGGCATACCTGCCTTTCCGGAGGGCGCAAAAAGACGCGGGCATTCCTTTTATGTTGCGGAAAGAGCTCATTCTGCTATACTTTTACCCATCTTTTATTTTATGAATTCAGAACCATCCAACGTTGTCAAATTTTACAATGGAGAGCAGATTCCCCTGGAACTGCACAAAGTCCGTGTCGTGCAGAAGCTGCACCTCGTTCCCGTGGAACGCCGCCTGGAAGCCGCGCAGGAAGCCGGTTTCAACACGTTCCAGTTGAGCACGAATGACGTTTATCTGGACATGCTGACGGATTCCGGCGTCAACGCCATGAGCGACAACCAGATCGCCGCCATGTTCCGGGCGGATGACGCCTATGCCGGCTCCCAGAGCTTTGATCGCCTGAAAAAGGCCGTGCAGGACGTCTTCGGCAAGGAATACCTGCTTCCCGCCCACCAGGGCCGCGCCTGTGAAAACATCATCGCCCGCACCTTCGTAAAACCCGGTGACGTGGTTCCCATGAACTACCATTTCACGACCACGCACGCCCACATTGACCTGAACGGCGGCAAGATTGAGGAACTGGTGGCGGATGAAGCCATCAACCCGGTCAGCACCAACCCCTTCAAGGGCAATCTGGACCCGGCCAAGTTGCGCGACTGCATCGCCCGGCACGGAGCGGACAAGATTCCCTTTGTGCGCATGGAGGCCTCCACCAACCTCATCGGCGGCCAGCCCTTCTCCATTGCCAACATGCGGGAAATCCGCGGCATTTGCGATGAATTCGGCATCATGATGGTGCTGGACGCCTCCCTGATCGGGGAAAACGCCTACTTCATCAAGATGCGGGAGGATGAGTTCAAGGACTCCACCTGCGCTGAAATCCTGAAAACCATGTGCGGCCTGGCAGACCTGGTGTACTTCTCCGCCCGCAAGGTTTCCTCCTCCCGCGGCGGCGGCATCTGCACGAATGACCGGGCCATCGCCAAGAAGATGGAGCACCTCGTTCCCCTCTTTGAAGGCTTCCTGACCTATGGCGGCATCTCCGTGCGTGAAATTGAAGCCATGGCCGTGGGCCTGTATGAAACCACGGACCTGACCGTGATTTCCCAGAGCCCCTCCTTCATTGAATACTTCATCGGCCAGATGGTGGACATGGGCATTCCCTGCGTGACCCCTGCCGGGGGGCTTGGCGCCCACATTGACGCCGGGCGCTTCCTGCCCCACATTCCGCAGGCGGACTATCCCGCCGGGGCCTTGGCGGCGGCCTTCTTCATCGCCTCCGGCGTGCGCGGCATGGAACGCGGCACGCTCTCCAGCGTCCGCGACGAAAACGGCAACGACATTCTGGCGGATGTGGAACTGCTCCGCCTGGCCTTCCCGCGCCGCGTCTTCACGCTCTCCCAGGTCAAATACGTAGCGGACCGCATGAAGTGGCTCTACGACAACCGCGACCTGATCGGGGGCCTGGAATTCGTGGAGGAACCGCCCGTCCTGCGCTTCTTCATGGGCAAGCTCCGCGCCAAGAGCGACTGGCCTGAAAAGCTGGCCGCCAAGTACCGCCGGGACTTTGGGGAAAGCCTGTAAAGCGCGGCTCCCGTTCACACCTCATAAAACCTCGTTTGCAAGGGCTGAGCCGTTCGGTTCAGCCCTTGCCGCGTTGGGGGGCCGGAAATCCTCTGCGACCGTTAAACCGCACTGGAGAGATGTACCTTTTCATCCCGGCTAGGATGGGGTGCATGATGATAATCTCATGTACAAAACAGGGTATGGCCTGCCTTGTTCATCAGTCTCCGTTCTTTTGTAAACTTGAAAGCCCATGTGCTCGTAAAACCCTTTTGCCAGGGGATTTTGTTCATTCACGCCCAATTCGTTAATGGAAAATTCCCTGATGCCGTATTCAATTAACTTTTTGCCCAGGCCGCGTCCACATTCTTCAGGAGCAATGAACAGCATTTCAAGTTTTTGTTCATTGATTCCCATGAAGGCACAGGGAACGCCACTCCCGTTTTCTGCGATCATCAAATGGGGAATATCCGTTAACGCCCGGGAAACATATTTTTGAATACGGTTTATTTCCTCATCTGATAAAAACGTGTGCGTTTCTTTCACGGAGGCTTTCCAGACCCTTACAAGCTGTTCCACCAATGCGGGATTTCTGTCTTCCATCCTGATTATGTTCATGCTTTCTCCCGCCTGTGGATATGAATAATTGGAGCAGGGCATGTTCAAATGCCGGAAAGGCTTATCCTGTTTTACTGCTTCCCTTGACCGGACGGCTGGCCGGGCTGCTCCTGGCTGCGGATGAACTCAAGCATGGCGCGGATGTCCTCCGCGGCCATGGCCATCTTTGACTTTTCAATCAGGATGTTGCGCCCCGTCATGATGTAGGAGGGGAAAACGCGGAGGCCCATGGCATGGAAGGGCGTCCTGCGGAGTTGATAGGTGGAGCCGGAGGGAATGGCGTTTTTCCCGGTCCTTTTGCGGACGATCAGGTTGAATGCCTTCTTGGCGACGTCCCCCATCAGCATCACGGCGCGGAGGTTCGGGAAGAGGGACAATTCCCGTTCCAGCACGGGAAGGCTCTCTTCTATCATGGCCTGGGGAACCGTGGTTTCCCTTTTGGGCGTCTTGACGGCGTTGGTGATGTAAATGCCATTATCCGTCACCTCCCGGATGGAAGCGGCCTGAAGTCCGGCCCGGCGGAACAGGGGCAGGGCGGTGGACAGGTACAGGGGCGCAGGCGCGTTCCCGTAAAAGTCATCTTCCGGGCGCTCCGGAACCACCTCATTGATCATCACGGTCCGGATGGCGGCCGGGTTCAGGCGCAGGGGCGGCAGATGCATCCCCTGCATGGCCTTGGCTTTCAGTTCTTCCGTCAGGTCAATCATGGGAGGGAGCCGGGATCAGAAGTTGATCAGGCCCTGCTTCCAGCATATCCAGACGGCGGCGGCCGCAATGAGAAGAAGGATGAAGAAAGCGGTCCCGGCGGAAGATTTTTTCCTGGCCTTGGGCAGGGCCTTCCGCGCTACTCCTCCGGCCTGCAGGGTGCCTGCGGCGGCCATGGCGTTAATATAGTCGTTCCATGCCTTGGCGGAATGGAAGCGGTTGCGTTCATCCGGAGACAGGGCCTTGTCAATTCCGGAAAGGAAGTTCATGGGGTATGTCTGCCGCAAGGCGGCGTAACCGGTCACCTTCGGGTTGCGGTCCACCACGGAACGCTGGTCCGCGGGCTGGGGAACCTGGCCGGTGAGCAGTTCGTAGAACGTGGCTCCCAGCTCGTACATGTCGCACCAGGGGCCGATTTCACTGCGGCGTCCCGGATAGAATTCCGGCGGCGTGTAGCCGGGGGTGATCTGGACGAGGCCCTGGTGCTGGAGGGTCTTGGTGCGTACGGCGCCGAAGTCAATCAGCTTGGGCGTGCCGTCCGGCTGGATGAAGATGTTGCCCGGCTTGATGTCGCAATGGTACACCCCCATGGCATGAAGGTAATGCAGGATATCCAGCAGGCGGAACAGCAGGTCCGTGGCCCGGGCCGGCTCCATGCTCTGCCCGGTGGCGTGCATGGTGGTCATCAGGTCGAACAGGGTCTGCCCCTGGATATTCTCCATGACGTAATAGCAGGTGCCGTTGGCGTCAAACATGTCAAACACCTGCACCACGCCGGGGTGGCTGAGCTGGGCCAGCACGGACGCCTCCTGCCGGGAGTTGGAAATGCTCTGGGCAAAGTTGACGGCGGTCTGTTCGTCCCGCGGGTGCACGAACCCGGTTTCCATGTCCCGGTAGGCGTAGGCGTCAGGCATGCATTCCTTGATGACGACGTACCGGGAATTGGGATTGTCCAGAGCCAGGTAAGTGATGCCGAAGCCTCCGGCGTTCAGGACGTTTAATATTGTATACTTGTCTTGCAGAACGGTATTGTTCGCAAGCGGATAAACCAGGGTTTCTTGTTCCATGTCAGGGTTGGGGGCGGGTTGGGGCCGGGAAAATCTTTAATTCAATACGCAAGTTCTGTCAAGAATCTCTCTGCCGTGTTCAATAGCAGGAAACCCGGAATTCATATTCCTCCACGCTGCCGCGCTCCAGGCAGGCGGCCAGCCAGTCAAACAGGGCGCCGAATTCCCCGCCCAGGGTTTCCCCGGTATCGGCCTCAAGCGCTTTCACCCGGCCGGAAGCCAGGCGCACGGGCGTGAGCTCCGCCAGCAGGGCGGCGCATTCCTCATCCCCGGCCTTGAAAATCTCCTCCGCTCCCGGCAGTTCGCAAAGCCGTTCGTCCGCAATTTCCAGGCAGAGGACTCCTATGCCGAATTCTGCGGCCAGGCCGCGCAGGGCGGCGCATTCGGAATCATCCGGAAGTTCCCCCACGATGACGAGCTCCCCGCACTGCGCCCAGCGGGACGTGGCCAGGGTCCGGAAAAATTCCCTCCTGCCGTCTTCCCCTCCTGGCATGCGGGCCACGCATACGCCGCGGATGCCCATCATGGGCGCGCCGATCATGCGGCGGCGCTGCAGCGCGCTTTTGTCAAACACCAGCGCGTTTCCTTCCCATTCCCCTTCCGGCCATTCCACCACAGCCAGGTCCGGCTTTACCCAGGAGGCTCCCGTTTCACTGGTGCTGAATACAAAGACGCCGCGGCCCGTGGTGTCATACTGGCGCACCGCCAGAGCCAGGGCCTTGGCGCGGCAGTTCAGGGCGTCCGGTTCGTTTTCCCCCAGGAACAGGGGCAAAAGCCCCCTGGCGGCCGGCTTTCCCTCCCGGTCCCGCACGCGTTTGTAATAACCCTGGCCGCGTTCCACCTTGGCGATTTCAGAGTCCGGCTCGGAGGCCATGAAGGAAAAATGATAGCGCAGGGAGGCGTCTGAATATTCCTCGCCCAGCCTCAGGCGGACCAGGCGGATGAGTTCGGTTCCCTTGATGGCCTGGGCCGGATCGGAAGGCAAAAGTTCCGGGAGCAGTTCTTCCAGTTGGGATCTTAAACTCATACGCGCCCCATGAGAGCACGGGAGGGGGGCTTCTTCAAGGCGGAAGGAGTTCAGCACATGAAATAAAAAGCTCTTTTATTTGTTCCGGAATACGGCAAGATGGTCCGCATGGCATGGATTACCTCCGGTTATATACCTTCGCCCAGGCGCATGGCCGTAATCGCCGGTACCACCTTCACGCAGCTGGTGCGCATGAAGGTGTTCCTTTTTCTGGGCCTCTTTGCCGTGGCGCTGCTGGCCCTGAGCTCCTTCCGCCTGAGCGCGGTGCTGGGGCCGGAGACCGGGGGAATCAATGAACTGGTGCTGCTGAAGAACTCCGCTTACGGCGCCATGCGGGTGTTCGGCCTGTTTTTCTGCGTGGCGGCCACGGCCCTGATTATCCCCAAGGATGCGGAGGACCGCATCCTGTACACCATCCTGTGCAAGCCGGTTCCGCGCATTGACTACCTGATGGGAAAGGTGCTGGGTGTGCTGGCCCTCACCCTGGTGGCCGTACTGCTGATGGACGCCGTGATGACGCTGGTGCTGTGGCTGCGGACGGATACGGTGGTGGCGGAGCAGATCGCCTCCCTGAAAGGGCGTTATACCGTGGAGGAAATGCAGCCGTACCTGGACCGGATCCGCCTCCAGGGCGCTACCTGGAACGTGCAGACGGGGCTGGGGGTGATGATGTGCGAGTTCGTGGTGCTTTCCTCCCTGACACTGCTGATGTCCTGCATTACCAACGGAACCATCATCAGCGCGCTGCTGACGTTCATGGTGTACCTGGCGGGGCTGTTCCAGACGCAGGCCCTTTCCCTGTGGGTGGGCTCCGGAACCGGGGGTGTCTCCTCGTGGGAGCTGGCGGGCAGCCGCCTCTTCTCCCTGGTTTTTCCGAACTTCCAGATTTATTCCGTAACGGATTCCGCCCTGAACGGGCAGATGATCCCCCTTTCCCTGTTCGGCACGCTGGCTCTGATGACGCTGGGGTATTTTGTCTTTCACATGACGCTGGCCGCGTGGCTGTTCAGAAAAAAGGAATTTTAACCTGGAGACCTATGGAAGACATCATCAATGCGCGTTGCGGCTGGGCAGGAACGGACGAACTGTATATAAAATACCATGATGAAGAATGGGGGAAACCCGTCACGGATGACAAGACCCTCTTTGAATTTCTGGTGCTTGAAAGCGCCCAGGCGGGATTAGCCTGGATCACTATCCTCCGGAAACGCGAAGGATACCGGGCAGCCTTTCATGGCTTTGATGTGGAGAAAGTAGCGCAGATGACGCCAGAAGACATCGACCGGTTGATGCAATTTGACGGAATCGTCAGAAACCGGCTGAAAATCAATAGCACAGTTAATAATGCAAAATTATTTATGGCTATCCAGGAAGAATTCGGCAGTTTCTACAAGTATGCCTTGTCATTCTTTCCCAACCGGCAGCCTGTTGTTAACAATTTCAAGACTCTGAGCCAGATACCCGCCACATCTCCCGAGTCGGATGCCATGAGCAAAGACATGAAAAAACGGGGTTTCAAATTCTTCGGATCAACGATTTGCTACGCTTTTTTCCAAGCAGCCGGGTTTGTGAACGACCATGTGGAAGGCTGTTTCTGCAAAGGGAATTGATCATCATTACCTTTCATTTTCACAGACCGTCATTAATATTACTTTCTATAAAGCGCTTACGTTTTTAACCGCAAAAAATCTTCAACTATGAAAACAGGTATCATTGGACTGGGAAAAATGGGCGGAGCCCTGCTGAGGGGGATGCTGAAAGCCGGAGTGGTGGTTCCGGAGAACGTCTGGGTGTACGACCACCACCATGAAAACGTGCAGGCCCTTCAGGAGGAATACCCCGGCGTTCATGAAGCGCCCACGGAGGCAGCCGCGGCGGATGCGGTGGAAGTTCTTATTCTGGCCGTAAAACCGAATGGAATTTTGCCGCTTATCTCCTCCCTCTCGGAGCGCGGCGCAGAACTGCCGCTGTTGATCTCCATAGCTGCCGCCATCTCCCTGGATGACATGAAAGCCTGCGCCAGTGATGGAACGCGCATCGTGCGCGCCATGCCCAATACCCCGTGCATGGTGCTGGCCGGCGTCATTGCCTACAGTGCGGGCACCGGCGTGACGGATGAAGATGAGGAAGCCGCCCGGCGGCTGCTTTCCGGCTGCGGCTCCGTTTACAAGGTGCAGGAATCCCAGATGAACGCCGTTTCCGCCATTTCCGGCTGCGGCCCCGCCTACATGTTCACGGTGCTGGATGCTCTTTCAGACGCGGGCGTAGCCATGGGGCTGCCCCGGAAAACCGCTCTGGAGCTGGCCGTGGGAACCATGCTGGGTTCCGCCCGCATGCAGGAGCAGACGGGGAAGCATCCCATGGCCCTGCGGGATGAGGTAACCTCCCCCGGCGGCACCACCATTGCCGCGCTGAACGCGCTGGATGAATGCGGCTTCCGCAATGCCTGGATCCAGGCCGTGAAAAGAGCCGTGCGGCGGGCGGAGGAGATGGAGGAGATGGAGGAGCACTGACGTGCGCCTGTGAGCGGTTTTTCCCCGGCAGGAAAGCGAAGGACCGCCTCTATTTGCTCCGGAACGGCGTTTCCCTCTGCTTCCGGAGTTCCGGATTTTGCAGGTTGAACTGAACCTTCCTGATGGATTGCAGAGGGATTCTGACCTTTCCGACCGCAGCGGAGCGCCCCTCCATGAAGCCGTCCCTGAGGGACTCCAGATTCAGGGAAAGGATGCTCTGGTCCGTCAGGAAAACGCGGGTGTCCGACGCCTCTTCCGGCAGTTTCTTCTCCCCCTGGTTTTTCTGGTCCAGGGCACGCACCTTGGCCGTGGGAAGGGTAACGTCATAGTGGTCCGACTTAATGCGGATGGTGCCGTTTTCCTGGAGGGAGATGGCGCCTCTGAGCACGTCCCCGTTCACCAGCAGGGCTTTGTCCCTGGGGGCGTCCCCGTCATATTTGGAAATAATGTCCTGTTCGTCCGCCAGGTGGGGGAGCGCGCCGTTCCAGTCAAACACGTTCAGGTTGAACATGGCCATGTTCAAGCCGTCATAACCGCTCACGACAAACGTGTTGCCCGGTTTGAACTCATGTTTTTTGGAGGCCTCCTTCTCTTCTTCCTCATCCCCGTTTTCATTCTCAAAGATATTGTCCATCTCCTTGAGCTCTTCCCACCGGGCCACCTGTTCGCCGTTAATGTACAGGTAATAATTTCCCTTTTCCGGATCCGCGTAAAAATGAACGTCGGAACGTTTAATGGTCTTGTCCGCATACCAGTTCCGCGCCGTATCCCGCTTGACCCTGCCGAGCGTCCGGTACTGGCCGGAGCTGTTCTTGGCAAGTTCCGCCTTTTCCAGGGAGAGGGCCAGGTCAATGCTGCTTCCGGAATCAGGATTCTGCCAGAGGGAAAGGGTGATCCGGAACGTATTGGTGTGGTAAAGGGAAAACTGCACGTGGAGCCGGGACGGCGTGGGAAAGGTGGTTTGAAGGTCCGTATTGTTGGAGCCGCGCATGATCCAGTAGCCGTTGCGGCATTCCGGCAGCATGCTGTTGGCGGAGGATTTCCAGCCCTGAAGGGATTCCGTCGCGTTGCGGAGGTAGGCTTTCTGGGAATCGAATCCGATGTGCTGCACATACTTCCTGTTGACGGGAAGCAGGCCGCCCCACGCGGTTTGCAGTTGAAGGCTTTCCGTATCCAGCGCCTTCAGCGTGCCGTAAAATTCATCCCCGTTGGCAAGACGGATGACGGAAAACTGGGCCGGAATGTCCAGCGGACGGGAAGAAACCAGCTCGTCCAGTTCCTCCACCTTTACATCCACAGGCTTGGAAAGGATGGTGGACCGGACTTTCAGGTACGGGCTGTCCAGCGTGTCCAGGCTGCCCGGCAGTTTTTCCCCGGATTTAAGCGTAATGACTCCTTCCGCCCGTGCACCGGGCAGATGGGCGGCAGCCAGCAGGACGCAGGCGCTCAGGAAAAGCGTTATTGCTTGTTTCATATGATGGAGGGCATCAGGGGGTGGAGCGGGTGGGCTGTGCGGAATTCAGGAATTCCACGCGGGTGATATTTTTCAGGGGCAGTGAAATCTGGCCGAGCTGGGAATGCCGCAGGATGATTTTTCCGGAGTCCATGCTCAGGATGTCGCCATGCAGGCGGGAGCCGTCCTTCATCAGGATGCTGTGGCCCGCGGAAGTACGGGAATCGTCCTTTTTTTCAGGTTCCGCAAAAAAGACCGTATCCAGATACCTGGCCGGGATGGAAAGCTCCCGGGGAATGTCCGGATATTCCTTGTCCGTGGAAAGCGTCAGTACCTTGTTCCTGCTGTTGTAGCTGCTGACGGAACCGGGAATGGCGTCCTCCTCCCTGGTCAGGACAAGATCCGTATCCGCGCTTCCGTTCTTGGTGACGGACTTGGCGCTCAGGGTGATGGAGGAGAGGGCAAGCCTGCTGATGGTCAGGGAGACGTGCCCTTCCATCTGAAGGCCGAAGGCGTCCCCCTGCAGTGGCTGTTCCGGGGGGCTGGGATCCGTCATCAGCTTGGGGGGCAGGTCTCCCACAAGCAGCTCGTAAACCTGTTCATGGTCTCCCTGCCGGGAGGCCGTCAGCCTGATGTCCACGCCTTCCGTCAGGGTAGGCGTTGGGATGTCCACTTCCCCCAGGATAATGATGCCGGACTTCTGTTCCCTGAGCAAGGTGCACTTGCCGGGGGCGATGCTCAGCATGAGCCTGTTCAGGCTGCTGCCGGAATTGGACCGGAAGGCGATATTCTCATTCCCTCCGAAGCAGAAGACAATTCCGGCGCGGTCATTGTTGCCGTCCATCGTCATGGTGGTGCGGAAGGTGAAGGAAGACGGGTCCAGGCCGATGTTCTTGTACAGGGGCGTCCAGGTGGGATAGTCGCTGTTGCCCAGCCTGTACTGGTACTTGTCACCCTGGATTTTCGGTTTCAGGGCGTTCATCAGTTTTCTTCCGGCCTGGGTGCGGTAATCCTCATCCCCCCTGTTGCTGGAATAAACCCAGCTGTTGTCAAAGATCAGGGGTTCCTGCCAGAATCCTTTTTCCTGGATGGTGTCCAGCCGGAATCCGGCCACCTGGCTGCGGGGGATGGAGCGTTCATTGCCCAGCATGTCCCGGTACTGCACCTTGTCCGGCGTGATGGAGATAATATTGCAGGGGATGATGTCCCGGTGTCCGGTAGCCATGAAAATCTTGTCTCTGGAACGGAGGTCCGGGGAGGAGGTTCCGGTGAAATAAAGGGCCCGGATTTCCGACGGGAGGATGACCGCGTTCTGGCGCATGGCCGGGTGCTTGATGACGATGCCCTGTTTGCCGTAGGAGACGATCTCTCCGCGGAGGCGGTAGTTGCTGTCCGTGACTACATCCACGACGGAATTGCCCCAGGCGGTCGGCAGGAACACCGGAGCCAGCAGGAGGGAAAGGAGGATGCTATTGTTCATAAATGGGTAGAAATCTGTAATTGAGCGCCAGGGAGAGCAGGGCCGCGGAGGTGGAATAGGCCGCGGAATGGTCGGAAAGCCAGGACCCGTTGGGGGTCTGGGAGGCTCCCAGATAGCGCATGTTTTTATAGTTCCATTCCTTCCATGCCTCCTGGTCTGCATGGAACAGGGCCTGGGACATGTAATATTCAAAGTAGAACGGGTAGGAGGAATCCCGGTAATTCATGTTCTTTTTCAGGTAGGCCAGGGAGTCCTTGAAGGAGGGGTCCGCCTTGCGGCGCGCCAGGGACAGCGTCAGGGAGCCGATGGCCGTGAGGGTGACGCGGGGGCCCGCCGGGCTGGTATACCCGTAGGCTCCCTTCTTGTCACGGCAGGAGGCCATGTACTTGAGGCCGCGTTCAAAGGCCTCGTCCGGAACGGGAATGCCCGCGTTGCGCGCGGCAAACAGGGAGACGATCTGGCAGCCGGTCACCGTGCTGTCCGCATCCGTGGACTCCGGGGAATAACGCCAGCCGCCCGTCTTGTTCTTCTTCTGGGCGGTCAGGGTCAGGGCCACGGCTTTCCGCAGGGCGGGGCCGATGCGGTCGTCCCGCACCATGCCGTAAGCCTCAGACAGCGCCAGGGTGGCGAAGCCGTGGTTGTACATGGAATCCCCAATGTAGCCGGACCCTTTGTTCTGCTTGGCCAGGATGTAATTTACACAGCGGCGCACCATGGTGGCGTACGGGCCAGTGTTCGGGTCGTCCCCGTGGGCCAGCACGGACATGAGGCAGAAGCCGATGATGCCGGGCTCCTGCCCGTAGGTGCCTTCATAGGTTCCGTCCGTTTTCTGGGCGTTCTGGAGGTACCGGAGCCCTTTCACATACATCAGCTCTACCTGGGGCGGCACGGGGGAGGACATCCTCACGGGGGACTGGGCGGCGGCGTTCTGCGGGATAGCCGCCATGCAGCAGGCGAGGATAAGGGTAAGGGTAAGGAGGATGGGGGCTTTTTTCATCGGGGAAATGGATTAATGGTTCTTCATGGGGCAGGCGCGTGCCGTGTTCATGGCGGCTACTTCTGAAGGGTCTTGTTGTAGGCGTCCAGCGCCTTGCGGAATTCGGCCGGCATGTCATCCGCGGACATGCCGGTGGATTTGGGGACGGAGCGCGTTTCCGTAGCCATGTCCGGGTTGGAGACTCCTTTTTCCTGGGTGGAGGCCATGTTGGATTTCCCGTCCGCGCCATGTCCGGGATTGTTTCCCTTGCCTTTCTGGGAGCCGTTTTCTCCTTTTCCCTGGCCTTCTCCGTCCCCTTCCTGCTGCTCCATGGCCTGGGAATCACTGTCCATGCCCAGGAGCTGGCGCAGCATGTCCATCAGGGCCTGTCCTCCCGGCTTGGGTTCTCCGCCGGCGTTGGTCATTTTGGCCTTGGCAGCCTGGTAAATCAGCTCAATCACTTCCGACTGGGCGGCCAGCGTCTGGCCGCCGGTATTGTATATCTCCAGCAGGTCCACGGCGTCGTTCATGGCATGGCGGCATTTTTTCAGCAGTTCCACCACTTCCTCATTGGTCTCTCCCATGATGAGGTCGGACGTGTCCGCCTGGAGTTCGTCCTGTTGCCCGGCCAGTTTGGCGGCCGTTTCCTTGTGCTTGGCGGAATATTCCGGAGCGGAATCCGGAGCGGCGGCGCAGGGCAGGGAAAGAGCCAGAATCATGGCTGGAAGGTTGGCGGTATTCATGCGGCGGGAGGGGTGGGTGCTTTGCGGTGTTCCTGTTCGGCGGCGCGGGTGCGCATGCGGATGTCCTGTTCCTGCTGGATCATGCGGATGACCTTCAGCATGAACTCAAACTCGGCGTCGGAAATGGAGTTCTGGTCTCCTCCTCCGCCGCCGCCGCCACCGCCGCTGCGGTTCTTCTTATAGTCGTCTATCAGCTTGGCCCAGTGGCGCAGGGTGGAGGCGTACAGGCGGGACTCGTCAATGGAGCGCGCCGTGATCGCGTTCAGGATATTGCCGTGCACCAGGTCCAGCTTTTCCCGGAGGGAGAAGGCGGTCATCTGGTTGTACAGGTCACTGTAAATGCGTTCCTCCGTGCGGGACTTGTAGTAACTGAGGTCCTCCAGAATCCAGCCTATGTCCTGGGTGGATGCGTTTTGAAGGGTGGCGATGGTTTCCATCTCCCGCCTGGTGGAGGGGTCCAGTTCATCCATGGTCATGCCCACGATAATGTTGATCTGGCCGGCCAGGGCGTTCGCGATGGAATCCTCCTTGCCCGCGGCCTGCTTGAGCCGCGCCACGAAGGTGCTGGCCTCCATGTCCTGCGCGGACTTGGAAAGCTGGTTCATGGCGTCCTTCAGGGCCTGGGTGGCGTCGGAATGGGAGCTCTCCCCGTCGTCCAGGTCCTTCCGGCTATCCTGCGCGGAGCGGTTCTCCGAGGCGGAGGCCCGGAACTGGTTCTGCGCCTTCTTCATGGGACCGTTGGGGATGGGTTTCAGCATGGAGATGCCCTTCATGAACTCCTTCATGCCGGCGGGATCTATCTGGGAATTGCGGGAGGCCTCCTTGAACAGGTCTTCCGAGCGGTTGAGCAGGTCGCTTAATTCACGCCTGTTGGCCTGTTCCTCGTCAGCCAGGGCGTGCAGGCGCTCCTGGATCTCCGGATTCTTCAACTCACTGCCCTCCATTCCCTTCATGCGCCTGGCCTCGTCCGTCATGGCGTCCATGCGGCGGATCATGCCTTCCAGCTCACTGGTGATGCGCTCCAGTTCGTTGCGGATCATCTGGGCATGCTCCGACTTGGAGAGGACGAAGATGATCATGGGTTCCGAATAAACGCGTTTGCCTCCGGGCTTGTAATCCTGCGTAAAGCCGCGCACGACGACGCGCTGGGGGGACAATTTCAGCGCTCTGGCCTGGAACAGGTAAGTGCCTTTCAGGCTGGTTTGCGTAGGATGGCCGTCCGCCAGCCCCTTTTCCCCGCGCAGGCCCGGGACGGGCTTGCCCGCCTTCGCCGGGTCCGGAGCCGCGGAGCTGTTCTCTTCCTCGTCCTCGTAAAAAGACTTCTCCCCCTGCCATTCCACCCCCATTTCCCGGAGGCCGAAGTCGTCCGCCGCTTCCACTTCCAGTTCAATGCTGGTGTCTTCCAGCACGTAGCGGTCATTCTCCCCGCCTCTCAGGTAAATGGACGGCTGTTTGTCCTCAATGGGTTCCAGGCGTATCCGGACGGGCTGTGAGGCCGCCAGCCCGTCGCGGTCCGTCCAGGTAAGTTCTATTTCCTGCGGGTCCTTCTCCAGGCGGATATCCGGAATGATGACGCTGCTCCCCTTCACGCGGAGCGGTTTTCCCTGCGCGGTGGCCGCGGACAGCAGGTTCTGGGAAGCGGTTACTTCCAGCGTCAGCGTGGAGCCTTCCGGAGCGGAAATGACCCCGGCGCGCATGGCCTCGTGCCCGTCGGGACGCGCCATATAGGCGGGGTAGGCCACCGTGGCTGTGGCGCCCAGCAGGGAGGGGCGCGCCTTCGGAATGATTTTCAGGCGGCGGGCGATGTCCCCCGCGAAGAACTCCAGCCTGTCCGGCTGCTGCATGGGCGGAATATGGATTTTATAAGCGCCATCCGCCAGGGGGGCCTGCTGGCGCACCCTGTTGTGGAAGAAATATTCTCCCGTTTGCGGGCGCGACCTGGTGGTTTCCGCCAGCCGGAGTTCATACAGGAAGCTCTCCCCCAGGGGGATGACCAGGGAATCCGGCGTGGGATTCAATTGGGTGAACGTGTAGCGTTCCGGAGGATTGAACGGGCGGAGCCAGCGTTCCAGGGCATTTCCCGCCGCTTCCGGGGTACCCAGGCATATGGCCGCCGTGCATAAGGCCAGGATGGCCAGCAGGACGAACAGCTTTTTGTGGCTGGGCCTGGGAATGTTCACCGTCAGGTCCCGCGCGGAAACTTCACGGGCCACCTGTTCCATGGCGGCCGCTTTCAATTTTTCAGAACTGTACTGGTAGCCGTACTTTTCGGAATCCAGTTCAATGACGCCCAGGAGCCGGTCGCCCAGGGCCGGATCAGTCCGGGAAATCAGGCGCGCGAGCTGGGCCTCCTTGCGCCGCTGCCACACCCACCGGAAACTCCACAGGGGGATGAAAACCGCCAGGCCGCCCACGGCGGTGAAAAAAAGAATCCAGCCCACGGCGGAGGGCGTTTCCCACAACCTGTCGGAGAGATACAGGAAAAGATAGGAGAGGATCACGGCAATGCCTGCAAGGCATGCGGCTTCCAGCATCTTAACCGTTCTGAGGCGGCGCCGGAAGGAGTGAAGCTGCCTGACCAGCTGGTCAGGGAGTTTAACGGTAGTTGAGGAGGGCATGCTTAATCCCGGTATTTACGCTAATTACATCGTTTTTGCAAGCTCGCCGCGCGTGATGGAGTAAATTCACATTCATGGGGCTTGAAGTGTTTTTCTCGCTGGACTTTATAGTTTGATTTCCTAAAATAACGCTGCGCTTTAAATCTGGCCTGGTTTGCGCATGACTAAAAACCAACATATTAGGCCTTACCCATTGACTTCGCCATGCAACAGGGAAACAAAACAACGGCTCCGGAGGTTGACTTCGGAGAATTCGCACCAGCCACATACGCCGAATGGCGTGAGGCAGCCGTCGCTGCCTTGAAAGGGGCTGACTTTGACAAAAAGCTTTTCACCAAGCTTGTGGAGGGAATCACCCTGCATCCCATCTATAACAAGTGGGACGAACACGCTCCGGTGATGCCTGCCGGGCAGTTCCCGTACCGCCGCGGCACGCGTGCGCTGGGCTACATGGAAAAGCCCTGTGAAATTGCCCAGAGCATTCCTGCCTCCACCCCGGAAGATTTCAACAGCAAGCTGCTGCATGACCTGGACCGCGGCCTCACTGCCGTGAACGTCCAGCTTAACTGCAAGTGCGGCCTGAAGCTGCGCAAGCAGGCTGACTGGAATACCGCCCTCAAGGGCGTCCAGCTTGACAAGCAGCCTGTCTACATCACCCCCGGCTCCTGCGGCCTGGGCACTTTCTCCATGTTCCTGAACACGTACAAGGCCGCCGGCTTCAACACGGCGGACCTGAAGGGCGGCGTTTTGTACGACCCGGTGGGCAAGGCCGTGATGAAAGGCTCCCTCTGCGGGGGGAAGGGCATCTGCGCCTACTATGACCAGATGGCCGTGATGACCAAATGGGCCGTTGCCAATGCTCCCGCCTTCCAGACCATCGGCGTCAGCGGACTGCCTTATGCGGACTCCGGCGCTTCCGCCTTTGAAGAAGTGGGCGCCATGCTGGCGACTGCCGTGGCCTACCTGCGCGCCATGGAGGAACGCGGTATTTCCGTGGATGAAGCCGCCGCGCACATGCGCTTTACGGTCTCCGTCGGCGCCAACCTGTTCCTGGAAATCGCCAAGATCCGCGCCCTGCGCGAACTCTGGGCCATCATTGTAAAGGAATGCGGCGGCAATGAAGAAACCGCCAGGATCAGGCTTCATGCCCGCACCTCCTTCTGGACCCTCTCCAAGGTGGACCCCTGGGTCAACCTGCTGCGCGGTTCCGCCCAGGCCTTCTCCGCCATCATGGGCGGCGTGGACAGCATTGACGTGCTTCCCTTTGACTCCGCCGTGCGCATGCCTGACGAATTCTCCCGCCGCATTGCCCGCAACTGCCCGCTGATCCTGCTGGGCGAATGCAACCTGGACAAGGTAGTAGACCCCGCCGGCGGTTCCTGGTACTTGGAAAACCTGACGGACGAAGTCTCCCGGAAAATCTGGGACGTCTTCCAGGGAATTGAAAAGGAAGGCGGCATCATCAAGGCCCTCAAGGCCGGTTCCATTCAAAAGAGCGTGAACGCTACCGCCGCCAAGCGCTATCAGCTGGCCGACCAGCGCCGCCAATCCATCGTGGGCGTCAACCAGTACGTCAACCTGGCTGAGAAAAAACTGGAAACGCCGGAAGGCTCCGCCTGCGCCGCTCCCAAGGGCCACGGCTGCTGCAAGAATGCGGACGTACAGCTCCCGGACGTGGAAATGAGCGTGGACTCCGCCTGCAAGGCCGCCAGTGAAGGCTTTTCCACCTGCCTCATCAACAAGGCCCTGGTGGTCGGCGCCGACTGCAAGTGCGGCGAACCGCTGGAAATGGAAGCCCTGCCGAAGCGCCGCCTGGCGGAACGCTTTGAATCCCTGCTTGCCAAGGCTGACGCCTGGGTGGAGGAAAAGGGCTCACGCCCGATGGTGTTCTTTGCCAACATGGGCCCGCTGCGCCAGCACAAGGCCCGGGCGGACTTCTCCCGCGACTTCCTGCGCGCCGGCGGCCTGGACGTGGTTTACCCGTCCGGCTTCCAGACTCCGGAAGACGCGGCCAGGGCGGCTGCGGAAAGCGGCTGCGCCGTGTGCGTGATCTGCTCCACGGACGACACCTATCCGGAAATCGTTCCCGCCTTCTGCAAGGCGCTCAAGGAAATCAAGCCGGACATGATGGTGGCCCTTGCCGGTTATCCGGCGGACCATGTGGAAGCGTTCAAGGAAGCCGGCGTGGATATCTTCATCCATGTCAAGGCCAACTGCTACGACACCGTTGAAGCCATCCAGAACAAGATCGGCCTCTAAAAACCACCAACCTATTTCATTCAATGAGCAATATTCCTGATTTTGCATCCGCCTCCTATCCTGAAATCAAGGCTGGTGCCCCGGCCGCGGCTTCCGAAACGGAAACGTGGATGACCAATGAACAGATTCCCGTGCCGCCCACCTACTCGGAAAGCGTGTACGACGACTGCCTGCACCTGGACTTTACCGCCGGTGTGGCCCCCAACCTCCGCGGACCGTACGCCACCATGTACGTGGCCCGTCCCTGGACGGTGCGCCAGTACGCCGGCTTCTCCACGGCGGAGGAATCCAACGCCTTCTACCGCCGCAACCTGGCGGCCGGGCAGAAGGGCCTTTCCATCGCCTTTGACCTGGCGACGCACCGCGGCTATGACTCCGACCACCCCCGCGTGGTGGGTGACGTGGGCAAGGCCGGCGTGGCCGTGGACTCCATCCTGGACATGGAAATCCTCTTCAAGGGCATTCCGCTGGACAAGATGTCCGTTTCCATGACCATGAACGGCGCCGTGCTGCCCGTGCTGGCCTTCTACATCGTGGCCGCCCAGGAACAGGGCTGCACGCTGGACCAGCTCTCCGGCACGATCCAGAACGACATTCTCAAGGAATACATGGTGCGCAACACCTACATCTATCCGCCTGATCCCTCCATGAAGATCATTGCGGACATCTTTGAGTTCACCTCCAAGTACATGCCCAAGTTCAACTCCATTTCCATCTCCGGCTACCACATGCAGGAAGCCGGCGCCACGGCGGACCTGGAAATGGCGTACACGCTTGCGGACGGCCTGGAATACGTGCGCACCGGGATCAAGGCCGGCATTGACATTGACGCCTTCGCCCCGCGCCTCTCCTTCTTCTGGGCCCAGGGCAAGAACTACTTCATGGAAGTGGCCAAAATGCGCGCCGCCCGCGTGCTGTGGGCCAAGCTCATCAAGCAGTTCAATCCCAAGAACCCGAAGTCCCTGGCCCTGCGCACGCACTCCCAGACTTCCGGCTGGTCCCTCACGGAACAGGACCCGTTCAACAACGTGACCCGCACCTGCATTGAAGCCCTGGCCGCCGCCTGCGGCCACACGCAGTCCCTGCACACGAACTCCCTGGACGAAGCGATCGCCCTGCCGACGGACTTCTCCGCCCGCATCGCTCGCAACACCCAGCTCCATCTTCAGGATGAAACCACCATCTGCAAGGTGATCGACCCGTGGGGCGGCTCCTACTACGTGGAATACCTGACCAATGAGCTTATCCGCAAGGGCTGGGCCCACCTTCAGGAAGTGGAAAAACTCGGCGGCATGGCCAAGGCCATTGAAACCGGGCTGCCCAAGATGCGCATTGAAGAAGCCGCGGCGCGCCGCCAGGCCGCCATTGACTCCGGCAAGGAGCCCATCATCGGCGTCAACAAATACCGTCTGGAACAGGAAGCCAAGATGGACATTCTGGAAGTGGACAACACCACCGTCCGGGACGCCCAGATCGCCCGCCTGCAGAAGCTGCGCGCGGAACGTGACTCCGCCGCGTGCGAAGCCGCGCTGGAAGCCCTGTCCGAATGCGCCCGCACGGGTGAAGGCAACCTCCTTGACCTTGCCATCAAGGCGGCCAAGGCCCGCGCCTCCCTGGGTGAAATCTCCTCCGCCCTGGAAAAACACTTCGGGCGCCACAAAGCACCAATCAAACTCATTACCGGCGTGTACGCTCAAACCTATGGTCAAGATCCGCTGGTGGAGGAAGTCCGCAAGATGACGGACGACTTCGCCGAACGCACGGGGCGCCGTCCCCGCATCCTCGTCGCCAAGATGGGCCAGGACGGCCACGACCGCGGCGCCAAGGTGGTCTCCTCCGCCTATGCCGACCTCGGCTTTGACGTGGACGTAGGCCCGCTCTTCCAGACGCCGGAAGAAACCGCCAAAATGGCGATTGAAAACGACGTGCACATGATCGGCATGAGCTCCCTGGCCGCCGGCCACAAGGTGCTGCTGCCCGCCCTGGTGGAGGAACTCGCCAAGCAGGGCCGTCCGGACATCCTGGTCTTCTGCGGCGGCGTCATCCCCGCCCAGGACTATGACTTCCTGACGGAACACGGCGCAGTGGCCATCTTTGGCCCCGGCACCAACATTCCGGAAGCCTCCAAGGAAATCATGGAAGCCCTCAACGAACAATACGCCGACTAAGGCCCTCGTTGGGAAAACAGCCTCAATTCTCAGGGAGCCGGATCATGGGATCCGGCTCCCTTTTTTTTGTGAGCTCCCCGGACTCTCTCCATGGGGGAATGGCAGTGAATAGACCTGATGGACAGAATGGACTTAATCTTTACTTTGTCCATGAAGTCCATGAAGTCCATGAAGTCCATGAAGTCCATGAAGTCCATGAAGTCCATGAAG
>OGYY01000573.1_pt1 | contig 36935 bp, 30 predicted proteins | sample 1576671 | NCBI WGS metagenome assembly OGYY01 (sample SAMEA3541593, study PRJEB24748) | human gut metagenome | biome: human gut; feature: human-associated habitat; material: faeces | place: China | collected 2012 | reverse complement strand
ACCCCGGAGGATGAGAACGGAGGTGCGGCAGAATGACCGGCGCAAGTTTAAGATATTTAATTAAAGAGGGCTTTAGGAATACTTGGACAAACAGAATGATGTCTATCGCATCAATTTGCGTTCTTATGAGTTGCCTTGTTCTTATCGGCTCTGCTTCAATGATATTCCTTAATATTGATTCTCTTCTCGGCAAAATTGAAGAGGAAAATGTAATTATGGTTTATATCACGGATGACGCAACACCCGATGATATTACAAATATGCAAAACGAGATTACTGCTTGCGGAAATATTAAAAGCGTTGAATTTATTTCAAAGGAAAGCGCTTGGCAGGAACAGCTCAACACTATGGAGAAGGCTCAAGCAGAATTCTTTACTCAGATAAGTTCCGATATTCCGCTTCCGAATGCCTATAAGGTAACGGTTGAAAATCTTGACAAATTTGACGAAACGGTTAATAAGCTTAAAAAAATACAGCACGTTGATACTATCAGAGAAAACAAAAATCTTGCTAAAAAGCTTGTTGCGTTAAGGCAGGGAATTACGGTTATTTCCTTTGTTATTATCGCAGTATTGTTTGTTATTTCTGTTTTCATTATTTCAAACACAATTAAACTTACGGTTTACAGCCGCCGTTTAGAGATAAGCATTATGAAATCGGTCGGGGCAACGAATTCGTTTGTCCGTTTGCCGTTTGTGGTTGAAGGTATAATCCTCGGTATCACATCGGGCGTTATCAGTTTAGGTTTTGTATGGGGGCTTTACGAACTTGCGGTTAAAGAATTTTCTGATATCCTCAGTTCGTTTAACGGCTTAGGCTTCCTTAAATTTACCGATTATGCACTTCCGATGCTCGGAATATTTGTTGCTATCGGCGTGTTGACCGGTGTCGGAGGCTCAATTATTACAATGAGTAAATATTTAAATAAGGAAGGCAGTGAAATAAGTGGCATTTAGTATGAAACGAACATTGTCATTGATTTTAAGCTTTGCATTTTTTATATCAAGCTTTGGCAGTGCTTTTTCGGCTCAGGCTAAGTCAACATCACAGCTTAGAAGTGAAAAGCAAAAAATTCAACAGCAGATAGACAGCGCTCAAAGCAAGCTGAATAAGCTTTCTGCCCAAAAGCAAAAAAATGAGGAATATCTTGCAACGCTCAGGTCAAAAATAAACTTGATGCAAGACAAGATTGATTCTCTCGAAGATGATAAAGCCGCATTGCAAGCGGAAATTGATGCAATTCAGGTAAAAATCACGCAAACAGAACAGGATATTGCAGACGCTCAGGCAAAAATTGACCAAAAGCAGGCTGAATTTGACCAGACCTATCAGGTTTATTGCCAAAGGCTTCGTGCAATGTATATATCAGGCTCTGCATCTACTCTTGAGGTGCTTTTAACTTGCAAGGATGTAAGCTCAATGCTTACACGTGCGCAAATGGTTAAGTCGGTATCTCAGCAAGACAGTGCAATTCTTGACGAGCTTATGACAAAGATGCAGGAAATCGAGAAAGAAAAGAAAAAGCTTGAAGAAAAACGAAACGAATTAACTAACGATAAGCAGCAACTTGAATCTAACAAGAAGGAACTTCAGTCAAGTATTGATGAAATTGATTCATCAAAAAGCGAACTTGATGCCGAGGTTGCAGAGTGTAACGAGGTTATGAAAAGTCTTTCAAGCCAGTCGAGCGAGTATAAGGAGCTTATTGAAACCAATCAGGCACAGCTTGAGCAGGTTGAAAGCGAAATTCGTGCGGCAATTGCTTCTGCTTCAAGGGGAAGCGGCTCAATTTCAGGCTCAACGGGTAACGGCTCAGGCGAGCTTGGTTATCCGACGGATTCGAGAAGAATATCGGCAGGTTATCCTAACTATTCATCGGGCGGACACCCGCAGCCGCCTGATTACCGAGGACACCCGCAAGGAGATGAAGCAGGTCCTGAAGGAGATCCAGGACGGCACCTTCGCCTCCGAGTTCCTGACCGAGATGAGCCCGAAGGGCGGCCGCAAGACCCACTTCCTCGCACAGCGCCGCATCGCCGCCAACCATCCCATCGAGAAGGTCGGTGCCGAGCTCCGCAAGATGATGAGCTGGCTGAAGAAGTAATTGTAAGATAACGCTCTAAGCCTTCCCCCGAGGGGGAAGGTGGCCCCGCAGGGCCGGATGAGGGCAGAGCTCCCGCAGCATCCCGTTTACGGGCAGCGGCGCAAGGCCGCCCCTCATCCGCCGCTTCGCGGCACCTTCCCCCGCAGGGGGAAGGCATTTTATATGAAAACGGAGAAAACCTATGAACAGCGATAACGTCAAAAAAGGCCCGGAGCGGGCACCAAACCGCAGCCTGTTTTATGCGCTGGGCTACACGCCGGAGGAACTGGACCGTCCGCTGATCGGCGTCGTTTCCGCCTACAGCGAGATTGTCCCCGGCCACGCCCATCTGGATAAGATCGCCGATGCCGTTAAGGCTGGCGTGCGCATGGCAGGCGGCACCCCCATCTTCATCCCCGCCATCGGTGTCTGCGACGGCATCGCTATGGGCCATGTGGGCATGAAATACTCCCTCGCCAGCCGTGAACTGATCTGCGACAGCGTTGAGACGATGTTCATGGCCCACCAGCTGGACGGTCTGGTGCTGGTCCCCAACTGCGACAAGATCGTGCCCGGCATGGTCATGGCCGCCGTCCGCATGGACGTGCCCGCCGTGGTCTGCTCCGGCGGCCCGATGCTGGCAGGCCGCTACGGCGGCGAGGAGGTCAGCCTTTCCAAAATGTTCGAGGCTGTCGGCGCGTACAAGGCCGGTATGATCGACGACGCTCAGCTTGAGGACTGCACCTGCAACTGCTGCCCGGGCTGCGGCTCCTGCTCCGGCATGTACACGGCCAACAGCATGAACTGCCTGTGCGAGGCCATCGGCATCGCGCTGCCCGGCAACGGCACGATTCCCGCCGTCTACGCCAAGCGCCTGCAGCTGGCCAAGCACGCCGGTATGGCCATCATGGATCTGGTCAGCCGCGGCGTGACCGCGCGCCAGATCATCAACGAGCGCTCCATCCGCAACGCCCTGACCTGCGACATGGCGCTGGGCTGCTCCACCAACACGGTGCTGCACCTGCTGGCGATTGCGCAGGAGGCGGGCTGCCCGATTGACCTGAAGCTCTTTAACGAGATTTCCGCCAGAACGCCGAATCTCTGCCATCTGGCCCCCGCCGGCCCCACCCATATGCCCGACCTGTATGAGGCGGGCGGCATCCCGGCGGTGCAGGCTGAGCTGGCGAAGAAGAACCTGCTCGACCTCGATGTTCCCACCGTCACCGGCAAAACGCTGGGAGAGAACATCCGCGGTGCGAAGATTCTCAACGACAAGGCGATCCGCTCCATCGACAACCCGTACAGTCAGACCGGCGGTCTGCAGATTCTGTGGGGCAACATTGCGCCGGACGGCTGTGTCGTCAAGCGCAGCGCCGTTGCGCCCGAAATGCAGGTCCACAGCGGCCCCGCGCGCGTTTTTGACAGCGAGGACACCGCCATTGCGGCTATCTACGCAGGTGACATCCACCCCGGCGACGTAGTGGTCATCCGCTACGAGGGCCCCAAGGGCGGCCCCGGTATGCGCGAGATGCTCAACCCCACCAGCGCACTGGCGGGCATGAAGCTGGATACCACCGTGGCACTCATCACAGATGGCCGCTTCTCCGGTGCGTCCCGCGGCGCGGCCATCGGCCACGTCAGCCCCGAGGCAGCCTCCGGCGGCCCCATCGGTCTGGTCAGGGAAGGGGACACCATCGGGATCGACATTCCGAATGCGTCCATCCACCTGGCCGTCAGCGGCGACGAACTTGCCGCCCGCAAGGCCGCCTACGTCCAGCCCGAGCCGAACATCAAGACCGGCTGGCTGGCACGGTACGCAAGGTTGGTCACCAGCGCCAATCTGGGCGCGGTGCTGAAGTAAATTCCATAAAAAACAGGATGCCGTTTCGCAAGACAGCATCCTGTTTTTTATTGCTCTGTAGGGGCCGACGGCAGCTTTGCCGTTGACACCCCTTTAACGGTTGATTTGTAGGGAGGGGTCTTGCCCCCTCCGCGGCGGCCAGAGGGCTGGCCGCCCTACAAGCTCCCGTTTCCGGTATTCGTAGGGGCCTCCCGGGACACGTGCGCCGCCTGCGGGGCGTCGAGGACGCCGCCCCCTACAACCATCCGGGGAACAGGCAATGACGGCAAGGCCCCGCGGCGGCCAGAGGGCACCCCGCCCTACGTCTCCGGCAAAAGCGCATACCGCGGTTATTTTGCCTCTGCGTGTGCCCTCGCCAATTCCAGATATTCCTCTTCGTTGGCCTTGATGGCGTCAGCCTGTGCCGCGCTGACGGGCCGCACGACCTTGCCGGGCACGCCGATGACAAGGCTCCCCGCGGGCACCTGCATGTTCTCCGGCACAAGCGCCCCCGCGGCGATCAGGCAGCCGTTCCCGATGACCGCGCCGTTCAAAATCGTCGCGTGCATCCCAATCAGGCAGCCGTCGCCCACCGTGCAGCCGTGCACAACGGCCCCGTGCCCGACGGACGTTCCTCGCCCCACCGTCACATCCAGCCCGGGGCCGGTGTGCAGCACGGCGTTGTCCTGCACGTTGGAGTTTTCCCCAATGGCAATGCGCCCGGTGTCCGCCCGCAGCACCGCGCCGTACCAGACGCTGCTGTTTTTCTCAAGCCGCACGCTGCCCACCAGTGTGGCGTTTTCGGCCACAAACGCCGCGCCGTTGTCGGCAGGGGTGTAGTGGTTTATTGTGATGAAAGCCATACTATTGCATCTCCGTTCTTTTCGCGAATTCCCGCACGTTGTAGGGGTCGGCGTCCTCGACGACCCGGGCCGTTCACGGCCACCGTCAGGTTTCGCGGGCGAGCACTGCTCGCCCCTACAAAACTAAGGCAACACCGCATAATTCCCGCCTTACGGCTTAAGCACCGCTCCGGCGGCTGCGGCACGGCATCTGCGTTGCCAAAATGCTCGATAATACACAAAGTATTATCTGCGCTTTTGGCTTAGCAGTTGCCGCACCTCGCTCGCCGTATCGGTACTTAGAATTATGCGGTATTGCCCTAATTATAACGCGCCCAAACAAAATTGCAAACACCCTGCCAAATGTGCTACAATATTCCCGTAACCACAAAGGAGTTGTATTATGGCAATCAAAATGATCTGCAGCGACATTGACGGTACGCTGCTGCAATATGGCCGCAAAAAGCTGGAGGGCGAAATTTTCGACCAGATCCGCGCCCTGCATGACCGCGGCATCCTGTTCTGCCCGGCATCCGGGCGGCAGTACACCAGCCTGCGCCTGCTGTTTGCGCCGGTGGCCGACTGCTGTGTTTTCCTGTGCGAGAACGGCGGCGTGCTGTTCAAGGACGAGCACTGCATCGCCGAGAACCCAATGCCCCGCGCACTGGCGGAGGAAATCGCCCACGACCTGTGGGACCGCAGCGACGGCCAGGGCGAGGTCATGCTCTCGGGCCAGAACTGCGCCTATCTGATGGAGCGCGGCCTCGGTATGCTGGACCGCATCCAATTTATCGGCAACCGTTACAAGGTCGTCTCCGACCCGTCCGAGATCCCCGAGGAGATCGTCAAGGTGTCGGTCTACCTGCATGAGGGCGTGGAAAAGTACGCGGACCGCTTTGTGCCGCGCTGGCAGCAGGCCAACTGCGCCGTGGCGGGCCCGTACTGGATCGACACGACCACCGCCAACAAGGGTGTCGGCGTCGAGTCGCTCTGCCGCGTGCTGGGCTTCGCCCATGACGAGGTCATGGCCTTCGGCGACAACTACAACGATGTGGCGATGCTCGACCTTGTCGGCACGCCTTACATCATGGACGGTGCCGCTGCGCCGCTGCGCGCACGCTACCCGCTGCACACGCCCCGCCCGGAGGATGTGCTGCGGGAATTTCTCCGGAAATTATGATTCAACCCATTTATGGACGAATCGTACACATTCCACACAATTTTTTACCCAAAATAACCAAAGATTCAGCTTGTTTTTGGAGCTATTTCCGTTGACGTTGGCGGCAGAGTATGTTATTATAATAACAGCTTAATTATTTGCGCTGCGCCCTACCGCACCGCATCTATGGGAGGAAAAAGCTATGAAAGAATTCACCTATACAATCAAAGAGCCCGTTGGCATTCACGCACGTCCCGCCGGCATGCTGGCCAAGGAGGCCAAGACCTGCCAGAGCACCGTCACCATTGTTGACAAGAACGGCAAGTCCGTTGACGCCACCCGTCTCATGGCTCTGATGGGCATGGGCATCAAGTGCGGCGACACCGTCACCGTCAAGGTCGAGGGTGCCGACGAGGACACCGCCGCCCCCGCTCTGGAGAAGTTCTTCAACGAGCATCTGTAATTCCGGCATCATGTACGGCCGCGGCCGCCGCAGCAAGACGGCAGCCGCGGTTTTTATTTGAAGGAGGCTCCCCATGATCACAATTCAAGGCAAGGGCGTTTCCGCCGGTGTCGGCGTTGGCCCGCTTTACTTTTACCGCCGTGCCACGGCGGAGATCAAGCGCTACACGGCGGAGGATACCGACGCCGAGTGGCACCGCTTCAAGGGTGCGCAGACCGGCGCAATCGAGCAGCTGGGCGTGCTGGCCGAGCAGGCCCGCAAGGAGGCCGGCGACGAAGCCGCCATGCTGTTTGAGACCCACCAGATGATGGCCGAGGACCTCGACTTCGAGGAGGCCATTGAGGATCGCATCGTCAACCAGAAAATGAACGCCGAGGCCGCCGTCTCCGACACGTCAGAGCAGTTCGCCGAGATGTTTGCCTCGATGGACGACGCCTATATGCAGGCCCGCGCCGCCGACGTCAAGGATGTCAGCCAGCGCATTCTGGGCATCCTGTGCGGCATCGTGCAGGGCGGCATTGCGTCCGATGTGCCGGTGCTTCTCTGCGCTGACGACCTGGCCCCGTCCGAGACGATCCAGCTGGACAAGTCCAAGGTCCTGGGCTTCATCACGGCGGGCGGCTCCGGTTCGAGCCACACGGCCATTCTGGCCCGCACGCTGGGCATTCCCGCCATCGTCGGCATGGGCGACGCGCTCAAGCCCGAGCTGGAGGGCCGCGCCGCCATCGCGGACGGCAGCACCGGTGCGCTGGTCATCGACCCCGACGACGACACCCGTGACCGTCTGCTGAAAAAGCGCGACGAGCAGCTGCGCCTGCAGCGCCTGCTGGAAACGCTCAAGGGCCAGGCCAACGTAACGAAGGACGGCAAGACCATCCGCATCTACTGCAACATCGGCTCGCCGGAGGATGTGCATGCCGTGCAGGTCAACGACGGCGGCGGCATCGGCCTGTTCCGCTCCGAGTTCCTCTACCTGAACACGACGGACTATCCCACCGAGGAGCAGCAGTTTGAAGCCTACAAGCAGGTGCTGTCTGACATGGACGGCAAGGAGGTCATCATCCGCACGCTGGACATCGGCGCGGACAAGCAGATCGGCTACTTTGACCTGCCCAAGGAGGATAACCCCGCCATGGGCATGCGCGCGCTGCGCATCTGCCTGACCCGGCCCGAGATCTTCAAGACCCAGCTGCGCGCCCTGTTCCGCGCGTCCGCATTCGGCAAGCTGGGCATTATGTTCCCGATGGTCACCTCCGTCTGGGAAGTCCGTGAGGCCAAGCGCATGTGCGAGGAGGTCCGCCGCGAGCTGAAAAACGAGGGCATCCCTTACAGCGAGGATGTGCAGATCGGCATTATGATCGAGACGCCCGCCGCTGCCATCAACAGTGACCGTCTGGCAAAGGAGGTCGACTTCTTCAGCATCGGCACGAACGATCTGACCCAGTACACGCTGGCCTGTGACCGTCAGAACAACGACCTGGGCCGCTTCTACGACCCGCATCACCCCGCGGTGCTGCGCCTGATCCGCCTTGTGACCGAGAACGCCCACAAGAACGGCATCTGGGTCGGCATCTGCGGTGAGCTGGGCGCAGACCTGACCCTGACCGAGACCTTCCTCGCCATCGGCGTGGACGAGCTCTCCGTCACGCCGCGCTCCGTTCTGCCCCTGCGCAACGCCGTCCGCATGACGGACACCCGCGAGAGCAGCGAGCGGATTCTGTCTGACCTTGATTCGGATTATACGGCACGATAAAACGACAAAAAGTAAAGAGACCGTCTGAAACAGGCGGTCTCTTTTTGGTTTATCCAGTTGTTTGCGGCCAGCCCTCTGGCCGCCGTGAGCGCTTGCGGCAACGGGGAAGTCCACAGGTTGCCACCGTAGGGGGCGGCGTCCTCGACGCCCCGCGGAGGAACTGCTAAATGGGCAGCGACGGCAAAGCTGCGGGCCGGGCATGCCAGGCCCCTACAGCTCAACTTTACTCCAGCTCAAAATCCCCAACTACCAGCAGCTCCAGGCTTGCGTCCGGGTCGGCAACAAGCCGCTTGGACTGGTTCAGAATGGCCTTTTCCAGCGTGTTGCGGGCCATGCGTCCGTTGCCGTTCGTGGCGGCGTCCTCGGCCTGCTTGCGGTCAAAGTAGGTGACCAGCGGCAGCTCACAGGCTGCGTCCAGCGTGTAACCCTTGGATCTTGCAATCGAGCACAGAATCTTATACAGCTCCGCGCCCGTGTAGTCCGGGAACTCGATCTGATTCGGGAAACGGCTGGCCAGGCCGGAGTTCGCGCTCAAAAACAGCTGCATCTCCTTCGTGTAGCCCGCCAGAATCACGACGAGGTCGTCGCGGTGGTCCTCGATCCCCTTGACCAGCGTGTCAATCGCCTCAAGGCCGAAGCTGTCCTCACCGCCGCGGTAGAGGGCGTAGGCCTCGTCAATGAACAGCACGCCGCCCAGCGCGCTCTGGATGACCGAGTTCGTCAGCGGGGCCGTGTGGCCGACATAGCGGCCCACCAGATCGGCGCGGGTGACCTCCACGAGCTGGCCGCCGCGCAGTGCGCCGATGGCCTTCAGGTACTTGGCCAGTATGCGGGCAATCGTCGTCTTGCCGGTGCCGGGGTTTCCGGTAAAGATCATGTGCATGTTGACCTCGGCGACCTTCAGGCCCTGGGCCTTGCGGCGCTGCTGGGCCTGCACGTTTTTGGCGATGTCACGCACATAACTCTTAATTTCATCCAGACCGATGATGCCGTCCATCTCAGCCTCCACCGCGTCCACATCGCCGCGGTACTGCTGGGGCAGCAGCGCCAGCAGGTCAAAGGAGTCGCCGCCGTTCACGGCCATGCACAGCCTGCCGTTCTCCGCCGTCAGCGCGGCGGGCGTGCCGTCGGTGGGCGTCTCGTCGGCATCCAGCACGTACTCGGCAATCGCGCGGTAGACTGTCTCGCAGTAGTCGCGCATAGCCTGCATACCGCTGGTCTTGCCGTACTGCGACGCCAGCAGGTCACGCACATCTGCGCCCATGGTCAGTGCCAGTCCGCACTGCCTGCGGGTGCGCTGGGCCAGATAATTCAGCTCCCGCGCGGCCACGGCGGCCAGCGCCTCGGGGGTGAACGCCTCGGTGCGGCAGATGTCGCCCGCAACGGCGTCCACAAACTTTGCCCCAAAGTGGTCGGCCAGCGCGGTCTCGCCCTTGTTGGAGTAGAACACAAAATACTTGCCGCCGGCCTGCAGCTCGCCGATGGCACCGGGGGCCAGCGCCGTGCCGACATCCACGAGGATGCCGCGCTGCAAAACGTACCGGCTCGACAATGCCAGCGTGCCGTCCATCGCCAGCGTCGCCAGCATATTCAGGTAGTTGGCGGCACAGCTCTCGTAATGCTCAAAGGTCAGCACCTCGGCGGCGGACTGCAGCGCCGCGTAAAGGTCCTGCAAAAACAGCTTCTCCTGCGCGGGGCCGGGGTAGAGCGCCAGATCCAGCGTCTCCACGGCGGCGCTGTGCAGCACACCGCGGGCGGCCAGCTCGTCCACCACGCATTGCAGCGCATAGTGGCGGCCCGTGCCGTTGGGGCCGCAGAGCAGCATCACGCTGCGGGCGTGGGCGGTGTCGTCCGCCGTGCCCAGCACAAACGGGCGGCGGAACGCCTTGACCAGCGCCGAGACAAAGGCATCCTGCCCCAGCACCTGGGCCTTGATCTTTTCGGTCACTCCGGCAAAATCTGCCTTGGCGGGCGCAGCCGGGGCAGGGGAGGGCGCAGCCACGGTGCCGCCCAGCAGACCGTCCTGCTTGAGCGACTTCGTCAGCTCGCTGCTCATCCTGCGCACGCTCTCCGCCGTGGCGGCCCCTGCCTTCTGCACGGCGTTCAGTGCGCTGCCCGCGGCAGTCTGGCGCTTCTGGGCCTCGGTCAGGGCGTCCAGCTGGGCCTGCATCTGCTGCACGGCGTCGTTGGCGTCCTCAGCCTGCTTCGGTGTCGCGGCGTACTTGCCGCCGCCCATCAGGCCGCGGACCCAGGCATCGTATTGGTCTTCCAGGCTCATCGTTTATCCTCGGTTTCCGGGCCGATGCAAGCATCGGCCCCTACAGATTTTTTAGGGAGCTTCACGGTGTAAAAATCCTTGACGCTGCACCCGGCGCGCCCGCCGCCTGCACAGGCGCAGGCACACGCGCAGCTGGACGCACACGCGCAGGCACAGCTGCTGGCACAGCCGGAATGGTTGCTGTGGTGGCGGCTCACACCGCCGCCGCGGGTCTTGCCGCCGCCCGCCCTGAACTCCGGCGGCGGGTCCGTGCGGTGGTAGCCGCTGGGCGGGGGTGCAGAGCGGGCGCAGCGGATCGTGTGAACGCCGTTCGTGTACCAGAACCAGTCGTCGGGGTCGATCCCGCTGCCGAAGCCGCCGCCCCACTCCGGGGACTGGGAGGCTATCGCAATGATGATGACGGCAATTGCCAGCAGCACCACAACCAGCGTCACCAGCATACCGATGATCTCGTCCAGGTCCTCGCCGCTGTCATAGTCGTCGGTGGTCATGGCTGCGCCGGGGTCAAACGCCGCGGCGTTCGTGACAGGCACCGTCACATGCACCATGGCCTGCTGGCCGTGCCCCATCGCGCCGAAATCCCAGGTCAGGTAATCGCCGTCCACGCCGGTGTTATCGGCGACAAAGCCGTCGTAATTGTGCCAGCGCACCTGCATATTTTCAACGCTCAGGTCGTCGAACCAGCCGGGTGCAAACGCAAAGTTTGCCGTACCGTCATCGTTTTTTGTGAACAAATGGCTCTGGTGCACGCTGAATGCAAAATGTACGCTGCTCTCCCCGCCGTTGGCGGCGGCCACATCGGGCGCGTAGTAACGGTGACGGAACACGACCTTGGCGTAGCTGCCGCCGTCGCTCGTGTACTGTAAATCAGAGATCGTATCGGTCAGCGGGGTCAGCTCGTCCACGCTGGAATTGGCCAGGCCGATCTTGACCCAGCTCAAATAATCGGTCTTATCGCCGTCGATGACCTGCCAGTCGATGTCGTAGGTGATGTCTACGGAGCCGTCCTCCCGCGGGTCAACGGTCACAACATAGCTGCGGATGTAGTCCATGTCGCCGTCCTCGGCGTAGGGGGCATCAGCCTCCGCGGCAACGGCGGGCAGGGCCAGCAGCATACCGCAGGTCAGCACCGCGCACAAAAGCGCCAACCGGCGCAGAAAGTTCATCTTCATCAGCAGCCCTCCTGCATCGGGGTGGCCCCCAGCTGGCAGCGGCGCTCCATTTTGGCGCTCTCGCCGCGGATGGCGCGGCAGGCACCGCTGTGCCAGATGCGCGGCCAGGGGGTACGCAGCATATTGCCCAGTCCCTTGCCGGTCAGCCAGCTCTGGCAGGGCAGCACCGTGCCGTCCGGCGCCACGGCCATGTTGGACAGACAGGCGCCGCAGCTGGGGATCTGGGTAAAGCCCAGCGTGCGCAGCGTCTCCTCCGGCAGCCAGCCGGGGCTTGTAAAGTTGATTTCCATGCCGTTTGCGGCGGCGTACTCCATGGCGGGGCGCAGTACATCCTCCAGCTCGGCGGGAGTCAGGCGCACGGCGCGGCTGGCGTCGCTCTCGGCATTGCCCGCGGGGATCAGCCCGCTGCAGGTCAGGTAGCGGATGCCCAGCTCATGCGCGAACCTGACCACCGACAGGTAGTCCCTGTTCAGGCTGCAAAGCGGTGTGTTCAGGCTGACGTTCAGGTCCGCAGCCAGCGCATTTTTGATGCCGTTCACCGTGTCGGTGTAGCCGTCCACGCCGACCAGCGCGTTGTGGATGTCGGCATCAGCGGAGTAAAACGTGATCTGCACCGCGTCCAGGCTGGCGGCGTGCAGGTCCTTGCACATCATGCTGGTCAGCATCCGGCCATTGGTGTTCAGGCGGGTGACAAACCATTGTGCCGCCTGCACGAGCTTGACCAGATCGTGGCGCAGCGTCGGTTCGCCGCCCGTAAAGGTCAGCTGCGGAATGCCGGCGTTGCGGCATTTTTCAATGACGGCCAGCCACTGGTCGGTGTCCAACTCCGGCACGGCGGAAAGCGGCTGGTTGGCGGCGTAGCAGTGCAGGCATTTCTGGTTGCAGTGCCACGCGCCGTCCTTGACCATCGAGCTGACCATCAGGTCCATGCGGTGGGGCGCGGCCATCCGCGGTGCATAATCGGCCAGACTGACCGGTTCAATCGAGAGCGGCGGCTCCCCGCCGCGGGCAATCGTGCACAGGCAGTCCACAAGCGTTTTCAGGTCGCTCTCGATCTGCGCGTACTCGGTCTTGCGGTAAATTTTGCGGGTCGCAGCCACGGCCTGCGCGTTGATGGCGCTCCACTCCTCCGGGCGTATCTCCTTGCCGGTGTAGGGCTTTAAAGCCTCGATGAAGTTGGTCAGCAGAATGGCCCAGCTGACGTTGAGCGGCAGGATGTCCTGCCCGTTCAGAATGGCCGTGAACGGCGTCTCGCGGTCCGGCTTATGGCAGGGCACAAGATGGATGCGCACAACGCCCGGCCCATCCGGGTCGAGCGTGATATGCCGCACCCGGTTCAGCCGCGCCCGCAGGAACATACGTTCCGCGTAGGTAAGGTGTTTTGAATATCTCATAAAGAGGTTCCCCTCGTAAATTTTGTTTGTAAGCAGCATGGTGATGCTTATAGAAAGTATACCATATTTACGGAGTGATTACAACTGTATGCACAGAAAAAGCACCCGCCCAAAGGAGGACGGGTGCGATGCAAAGGCTTCCCCCACGCAGGGGGAAGTTGTCCGCAAAGCGGACTGATGAGGGTCGGGTTTGCCGCAATTGCCCGATAGCGGGGTTGCTGCTTCGTAGGGGCCGGGCATGCCCGGCCCGCGGCCTTCTCGCAGGTGCGAGTCTGCCTTTCCGCGGAGGGCCGGACATGTCCGGCCCCTACAGGGCGGCACAGCTTTAACTGGCCGCCGTGGGGGACTCCGCCCTCATCCGGCCCTGCGGGCCACCTTCCCCCTCGGGGGCAGGCTCTGGTTTTTCAAATTGCCCGGAAGCCCTTGCCCACGATCTCGCTGCTGTTCACAATCGTGATAAAGGCGTGGTCGTCCAGACCGCGGACGTGCAGGCGGAGCTTCTGGGCCTGGCCGCGGGTCAGGACTGTGGTCAGCACCCATTTTTCATCGTGGGTGTAGGCACCCTCGGCCTGTTCCATCGTGGCGGAACGGTGCAGGTCGTTCACGATAAAATCGCGCACCGGCTGCGGGTTGGAGGTGACCACCGTGCAGACCTTGCGCAGATTGATGCTTTCAATCGCGCTGTCCGCGACGGTGCTTTTCAAGATCATGCCCAAGATGCAGTACAGCCCTGTGGCAGGCCCGTAGAGATACGCGCCCACCAGCACAATACCAAGGTCACTGACCATCAGCGCGCGGCCAACGGGCATGCTTGTGTACTTGTTCAGGATCATCGCCACAATATCTGTTCCGCCCGTGGACGCGCCGATGTTGAACACGACGGCCGCGCCGACGGCGGACAGGATTACCGCGAAGCAGAGCTCCAGAAACGCATCGCTCGTCAGCGGCGCAGAAAGGGGGCAGACCCGCTCACACAGACTGACGTAGAACGACAGCGCGAACGACGAGTAGATCGTCCACCCCATGGACCTGATGCCCAGAAAGACGAACCCCAGCACGACGAGCGCCGCGTTGATGAACCACATGAACGCGCCAACATTCCACCGCGGGAACAGCGTCGCCAGCACAATGGAGAGACCCGACGTGCCGCCGAACGCAAAGTGATTGGGCGTTTTGAAAACGGCGATGCCCACCGCCGTGGCGACCAGCCCCAGATTCAGCAGGAAGAAGAATTTCGCATCCTCCCACAGCTCGTGCAGGGTCAGGTGTTTTTTCAGCTGCGCCAGCATTGGAAACACCTCCCCTTAGAACGTCAGGTTGCCGAACTCGGAGAGCTTGAGCGCTTCATTGTGCTGCTCGGCCCAGTTGATGCTCCACGGGCTGCCAAAGAGCAGCAGCGGGTTGCCCTTCATATCCTCGATGGCGCGGGTGTCGCTGGTCACGTCCAGATGCTTGATGTCCAGTTCTTCCGGGTCGTTCAGCACCCAGCGCAGATGCTCGTATGGCAGGGTCTGCATACGGATGTCTACATTGTACTCGTTTTTCAGGCGGTACTCCAAAACCTCCAGCTGCAAAACGCCGACGACGCCGACGATGACCTCCTCCATGCCGGCGCCGAGGTCGCGGAAGATCTGGATCGCGCCCTCCTGGGCGATCTGCTCCATGCCCTTGACGAACTGCTTGCGCTTCATCGTATCGACCTGGGTCACGCGGGCGAAGTGCTCGGGGGCGAACGTCGGGATGCCCGCAAACTGCACATGCTTTTTGCCGGTGCAGAGTGTGTCGCCGATGGAGAAGATGCCCGGGTCGAACAGGCCGATAATATCGCCCGCGTAGGCTTCGCTGACGATGGCACGGTCATCGGCCATCAGGCTCGTGCCGGTGGCCAGCTTGATGTTCTTGCCCTCCTGCACGTGGAACGCCTCCATGCCGCGCTCAAACTTGCCGGAGCAGATGCGCAGGAACGCAATGCGGTCACGGTGGTTCTTGTTCATGTTGGCCTGGATCTTGAAGATAAAGCCGCTGAACTGCTCGCTGCACGGCTCGACCAACTCACCGCTCTGCGCATCCTTGCGGGGCAGCGGGGTGGGGGTCAGGCGCAGGAACTCCTTTAGGAACGGCTCTACGCCGAAGTTCGTCAAAGCGGAGCCGAAGAACACGGGGGACAGCTCGCCGTGCTGCACGGCGTCGAGGTCAAACTCCTCGGCAGCGCCGTCCAGCAGCTCGATGTCCTCGGCCAGCTTTTCATGGTTGGCAGTGCCGATCAGATCGTCCAGGCGGGCGTCGCCCAGCTCGGCCTCGACCTCCTCGACCATCTTGACGCCGTTGGCGCGGCCATCGCTCTCAAAGGCCAGCACGCGCCCGGCATTGCGGTCGTAGACGCCCCTGAAGTCCTTGCCGCAGCTGATGGGCCAGTTCATCGGGTAGGTCTTGATGCCGAGGATTTCTTCAATGTTCTCCATCAGCTCAAACGGGTCGCGGGCCTCGCGGTCCATCTTGTTGATGAAGGTGAAAATCGGGATGTGGCGCAGCGTGCAGACCTTGAACAGCTTGATGGTCTGGGCCTCAACGCCCTTGGCGGCGTCAATGACCATGACGGCGGAGTCCGCCGCCATCAGGGTGCGGTAGGTGTCCTCACTGAAGTCCTGGTGGCCGGGCGTGTCCAGAATGTTGATGCACTTGCCCTGATAGTTGAACTGCAGAACAGACGAGGTAACGGAAATACCACGCTGCTTTTCAATGTCCATCCAGTCGGACACCGCATGCTTGGCGCTCTGCTTGCCCTTGACCGAACCCGCGGTCTGGATGGCCCCACCGTAGAGCAGGAGTTTTTCGGTGAGTGTGGTTTTACCGGCGTCGGGATGCGAGATGATCGCAAATGTGCGCCGGGATTCGATTTCTTCGCGCAATGATGCCATGATTGCTCCTTAACCTGTATTTGTATATAGAGTCCGTAGGGGCGCATTCACTATGCGCCCGCGGCGGTGTGCCCTGCGGAAACGAGTAAGCGGATATGGAATCCGCCCCTGCATTTTGGGGATGCTCATCCTGGTAACGTCACATCGGGGCACGCTCCTCTATAATAATCCAATAATATATGATACACGGTTTTGCGCGGAAATGCAACGGAAATTTTGCAGAGAGGTATCGTCGTTTTGTATTATACAGTCATAATATACAAAACGTATTGTATTTTCCATGTATAAAGCCGCGCGGGACGTCCACACTAACGGCATACACAACACCTTCACAAGTAAAGGACGGGGGAAGATGAACCACATCAAACAGTTTTTCAGGGAAAAAGGTCTGTATCTGTTCTGTCTGGCCATGGTGTTTGCAGCCACCGCGGCGGGCATTCTGGCGCTGCGCACGGTTGTCAGCAACGTGGCCGACCTGACGCGCACCCGCAAGGAAGCGCTGCAGAATGATTCCGCCTGGACACAGCCAGACACCGCCATCGACAAGCCCGCGCAGGACGTGCCCAAGCCGACGACCACACCCGCCGCAACGGAAAAGCCCTCGGCCACCCCTGCGCCTGCTGCATCACAGGCCCCGAAGGCCACTGCTGCGCCGCCCGCACAGACCGTCACCAAGCCCGGTATCTGGGACGCGAAGCCGCTGACAGCGTTCAGCGGCAATGAACTGGTCTACAGTGCGACCTTAGGCGACTGGCGCACCCACAACGGCGCGGACTACGCCGCCCCGGCAGGGGAGAGTGTGACCGCCGCCAAGGCGGGCAAGGTCGTCTCGGTGAGTGAGGACGCGCTGTGGGGCGGTGTGGTCGAGGTCGAGGACGCAAACGGCGTGACGTGGCGGTACTGCGGCGTCGCTGCCCCCGCCGTGAAGGCAGGGGACAGCGTGACAGCCGCCGCCGCGCTGGGCATCGCCGGCAGCATTCCCGCGGAGACCAGCGGTGACGCACACATTCATTTGGAGTGCGTGAAGGACGGCGCGTATCTCGACCCGGAGGGGCTGATGTAAAGTGTCTTCCCCCGTGGGGGAAGGTGCCCGAGGCCCCGCCCGAGGGCGGATGAGGGGTGGCCTTCCGGTTGCGGCCCATGCACGGGTCGTGATGGTAAACTCTGCCCTCATCAGTCAGTGGTCTGGGCCACTGACAGCTTCCCCCTCGGGGGAAGCCATTTCAAAAAAGGCGTGTACCACACCGGGCACACGCCTTTTCTATTGCAATTTTACTGATACTCTTTCACATTCAGCATCCGGGTCGCGTTCAGCACGGCCAGCACCATGACGCCGACATCCGCAAAGACGCCCCACCACATGTTGGTGATGCCCAGCGCGGACAGGATCAGGCAGAGCGCCTTGACCGCCAGCGCAAAGACGATGTTCTGGTAGACAATGCGCATGCACTTGCGGGAGATGCGCATGGCCAGGCTGATCTTGGCCGGGTCGTCGTCCATCAGCACGATGTCGGCGGCCTCGATTGCGGCGTCACTGCCAAGCGCGCCCATCGCAATACCGATGTCGGCACGCATCAGGACCGGCGCGTCGTTGATGCCGTCGCCCACAAAGGCAAGCTCCTTCTTCTCGGGCTTCTGGGCCAGCAGCTTTTCGACCCACGCGACCTTGTCGGCGGGCAGCAGCCCCGCGTGCACCTCGTCGATGCCCAGATCCTTTGCGACCAGCTCGGCCACAGCGGGGGCGTCACCGGTCAGCATGACGGTGCGCACGCCCTGTGCCTGCAGGCCCTGCATGGCGGTCCCGGCGGTAGGCTTTTCCTCATCGGAAATCAGGATGGAGCCAAGGAACTGCCCGTCGCGGGCGACGTAGACAATCGTGCCTGCGCCCTCGGCGGCGGTGTAGTCAATATGCTCGCTCTCCATCAGGCGGGCGTTTCCGGCCAACACGGTGCGGCCATCCACCTGCGTTTTCACGCCGTGACCCGCGATCTCCTGCGCGTCGGACGCACGCTTGGCGTCCAGACCCGGGCAGGCCTCGCGCAGGCTCTTGCTGATGGGATGGTTCGAGAAGCTCTCGGCCAGCGCCGCACTCTCGAGCAGGTCGGCCTCGGTCACGCCGTCAGCGGGGGTGGTGTGCGTGACCTTGAAAACGCCCTTCGTCAGGGTGCCGGTCTTGTCAAACACAGCCACGCCGGTCTTGGACAGGGCCTCGAGATAGTTGCCGCCCTTGACGAGGATACCGCACTTGGACGCGCCGCCGATACCGCCGAAGAAGGTCAGCGGGATCGAGATGACCAGTGCGCAGGGGCAGCTGATGACCAGGAAGGTCAGCGCGCGCATGATCCAGTCAAGCCAGTTGCCCAGCAACAGCGGCGGCACAACCGCCAGCACCAGTGCGCCGATACAGACAGCGGGGGTGTAGTAGCGGGCGAACTTCGTGATGAAGTTTTCAACCGGCGCTTTCTTCAGGCTGGAATTTTCCACCAGGTCAAGGATTTTTGCAACGGTGGACTCCCCATAAATCTTCGTGGTCCGGATGCGCAGCACACCGTCGGCGTTCACACAGCCGCTGATGACCTCATCCCCGGGGCGCACGGTGCGCGGGCGGCTCTCGCCGGTCAGCGCTGCGGTATTCAGGGTGGACTCACCGGTCAGGACCACGCCGTCCAGCGGGATCTTCTCACCGGGCTTGACAACGATGGTCGCGCCAACGGGCACATCATCGGGGTCAACGACGGAGACGCTGCCGTCCCCGGCCTCCAAATTCGCGCTGTCGGGGCGAATGTCCATCAGCGCGGTGATGCTCGAACGGCTCTTGCCGACGGCGTAGGACTGGAACAGCTCGCCGATCTGGTAGAACAGCATAACGGCCACGCCCTCGGCGTACTCGCCGCAGCCGATGGCGCCGACCGTGGCGACGGCCATCAGGAAGTTTTCGTCAAAAACTTCGCCGTTCTTGATGCCCATGAACGCCTTGCGCAGGACATCATGGCCAATGACTAAGTAGGGCACAAGCCACAGCACAAGCTGAACGAACCAGGGCAGCTCCACAAAATGGAGCAGCAGTGCCAGCAGAACCGTGAGCACCGCCGCAGCGATAATGCGCTTCAGCGTCTTTTTCTGTTTCTTTGTCATGAGGGTAGCCTCCGTTTGGGGTATAAAAAGCGCCCATCGGCAGGATGGGCTGCTTTATGGCAGAACTTACAGCTCGATCTCGAAATCTGGCTCGACCTTCTTGGCGGTCTTGACGGCATCCTTCAGCACGGCGTCGAACTTGTCGTCGTCGGCCTCCAGCAGCAGCTTCTGGGCCATGAAGCTGACGCTGGCATTCTTGACGCCGGGCAGTGCCTTGATGGCGGTCTCAATTTTGGCAGCGCAGTTCGCGCAGTCGACTTCGATCTTGAATTTCTTCTGCATGGTGGCAGTCTCCTTTATATATAGTAATTTTTAGTATGGGGTAACGTAGTTTGAAGGCTTCTCCCCCTGGGGGAGAAGCTGTCGCCCGCAGGCGACTGATGAGGGGAGAGTCTGCGTTATTGCCCATTGCCGGAACGCCGCCCCTCATCCGCCCTCGGGCACCTTCCCCGGGGGAGGCTTTCAACAATTTTATTCCTCCGTATGCTCCATGCCCAGGGCGATCATGCTGCGGACGTGGTCATCGTCGAGGGAGTAGTACATGGCCTTGCCCTCGCGGCGGAACTTGACGAGCTTGCTGGTTTTCAGCAGCCGCAGCTGGTGGCTGACGGCACTCTGGGAGATGCCCACGACCTGGGCAATATCGTTGACGCAGAGTTCGCTCTCAAACAGCGCATACAAAATTTTGATGCGGGTGGAATCGCCAAAGACGCGGAACAGCTCGGCCAAATCATAAAGCACCTCGTCGTCGGGCAGGTCGTCCTGCAAACGGCGGATAGCGGCCTCGTCCAGCTGGGCGGACTCGGGGGAACGTGCAGGCGTTTTTTCGCTTTCCGTCAATACCATCATCCTTTCATGTGATTATCTGTTCATATAATACATTCTGAAACGGAGTTTGTCAAGCGAAAAACGAAAAAAATCCCCCCGAATGCGAGAATTTTCGCATTCGGGGGGATTGCTTAGTCGGTAATGGGGGTAAAGCCTGGCTCACCGGGCAAAACCATGGCGTTGTCTGCCAGCATTTTGCGGAATTCTTCTTCCGGGAAGTCGAACACGACTTCTTTGATCATGCTCGGTTCATGGACGAGGATCTTCCACGGTGCGCCGTCCGGCTGCTGCAAAAACAGGATGCCGGACACGCCGTCCAGGCTTTGGACGCCCTCGTCCGCCCAGAAGGCAGGGGAGGGGGTGACAAAATAGTGGTCGACCATTCGCCCGCCGGGGAAATCATGCTCAATGACCGCCGGGACCTCGCCCTCGGCCTGTTCAGCCTTGTATTGAAGATGCAGGTTGGAAAAGTCAGCAGCAGTCATAAGGTATTCCTTTCCGTTTCCTTGCCTCCCTCTGCGAGACAGACTCCCCCGACACGGGGGAGGTGGCGCTTGCGCCAGAAGGGGAGCGGTGGCCCCGCAGGGCCGGAGGGAGAGAACTTCGCCATTGCCCGAAATATTTCGGACTGCCACAAGGTTCTCTCCCCCACCCGCTGCGGCGGAAGCCCCCTCGCAGAGGGGGCCAAGGAGAGCACTATTTATCAAACACGCAGACTTGCGCTCTCCGGCTCGTTGCTGCCCTCGTCGAACTCGTAGTCGTTGCCGGGCAGGATAGCGTTCAGCAGGATACCGGCGATGGCGGCGATGGCCAGACCGGACAGGTTGATGTTAACGCCCGCAATCGCAAACGTGACGCCGCCCACCGAGTTGAAGCCCAGGGCGCAGACCAGAATGACCGCGGCAATGATCAGGTTGCGGGAGTTGGTGAAGTCGACCTTGTTCTCGACAACATTGCGCACGCCGATGGCGGAGATCATGCCGTACAGCACAAAGCTGATGCCGCCGACGATGCCGGAGGGGATCGTGTTGATGATGGCCTCAAACTTCGGGCAGAAGCTCAGGATCATCGCAAACACAGCGGCAATGCGGATGACGAGGGGATCGTAAATCTTCGTCAGGGCCAGAACGCCGGTGTTCTCGCCGTAGGTGGTGTTGGCGGGGCCGCCCAGCAGACCGGCCATGGCGGTAGCCAGACCGTCGCCCAGCAGGGTCTTGTTCAGGCCCGGGTCACGGATGTAGTTCTTGCCGGTGGTAGCGGAGATAGCGGCGATGTCGCCGATATGCTCCATCATGGTTGCCAGCGCGATGGGCACGATGGTGAACACAGCGCTGATGAAGGTCTCGCTGCCGTCAATAGCGAACAGACCCATGGAATCCTTATGCAGGGGGATGCCGAACCAGGCCGCCGCACCGATGGTCTGGAAGTCAACAGCGCCGGTCACGAGCGCAACCGCGTAGGAGACCAGCACACCGATCAGGATGGGCAGGATCTTGACCATGCCCTTGCCCCAGATGTTGCAGACGATGACGGTAGCCAGCGCCACAAAGGCCAGCAGCCAGTTGGACTGGCAGTTGGAGATAGCACTCGGGGCCAGGATCAGGCCGATGGCGATGATGATGGGGCCCGTGACAACAGGCGGAAAGAACTTCATCATCTTGCGGATGCCGAACGCGGTGATCAGGCCGCTGAACAGCACGTAGACCAGGCCGGACAGCGCCACAGCCGCGCAGGCGTAGGGCAGGTTTTCGGGGTTGGCACCGCCGTTCGTCACGATGGTGAAGCCGCCCAGATACGCAAAGCTGGAGCCCAGGAACGCGGGCACCTTGCCCTTGCACAGGAAGTGGAACAGCAGCGTGCCCAGACCTGCGCAGAGCAGTGTGGTGCTGACGCTCAGGCCGGTCAGCAGAGGCACCAGCACGGTTGCGCCGAACATTGCAAACATGTGCTGTGCGCCGAGGATCAACAGCTTGGGCGTGCCCAGCTGTTTGGCATCATAGATGCCTTTCGAGTAATCGATTTTTTCTGCCATGAATGAAATCCTCCTCATAATGGCCGCAAAAAAAGAGGAGACCGCCGGTTTATCTTCAAACGCTACAGCCTCCCTTGCTTATCCTTAATAGTATAGCGGACTTGAGGGGAAAGTGCAAGATGCTGGCAAAAATTTGTCGCTTTGTTCGTGGGGACCGCCATGTAGGGGCCGCACATGTGCGGCCCCTACTATCTTTTTACCTGAAAGTATGCTATATTATAAAGAAAAACCAATTTAGGAGAATGTTATATGCTGACCCCCGGCATCAAAGGACACGCGGCGCTGCGTGTCACCACCGAAAACACCGCGCTGGCCATGGGCAGCGGTGAGCTGCCCGTGCTGGCCACACCCGCCGTGGCGGCCCTGATCGAAAGGGCCTGCTGGCAGTCCGTTGCGGCAGAGCTGGAGCTTGACCAGGGCACCGTCGGCACGGCGCTGACGCTGGCCCACACAGCCCCCACGCCCGTGGGCATGGTCGTACACTGCGACTGCGAGCTGACCGCCGTCGAGGACCGCCGCCTGCACTTCACCGCCCGCGTCTACGACGACGTGACCGAAATCGCCGCCGCGACCCATGAGCGGTATATTGTGGACAACGAGCGCTTCACCCGCAAGGCCAACAGCAAGCTGACGGCACAGTCCTAAAGCCTTCCCCCGAGGGGCTGCGCCCGCAGGCGCGTGTCGGAGCGCAACCGCCGTAGACGGCTCTTGGCGCGTAGACTGAAGGTGGCCCCGCAGGGCCGGATGAGGGGTAAGCTCACCATAGCTGCCTTTTATAAGGAATGCCGCCACGTAGGGGCCGGACATGTCCGGCCCTCAGCAAAAAGGCAAAATCGCGTCTGTGGGAAGGCCGCGGGCCGGGCATGCCCGGCCCCTACCGTGCGGCCATTCGGCAAACGGGCTATACTGGCGCACCTGCCCCTCATCAGTCAGTGGTCGGGGCCATTGACAGCTTCCCCCAAGGGGGAAGCTGCCCTCAATAAATTGCCTCCTCCCGCCACTTTACCAGCTCTTTCACCGTCTCCTCACTCTCCACCCAGCCCTGTTCCGGGTCGGCGTGGGCGTCGGGGGCGTAGCGCTGCATCTTGCCGGGGCTGCGGCCCTGCAGATATTCCTGTGCCTGCTTCTGGCGGCTGGGTGCGGTGCGGCGCAGCAGCGTTTCTTTTTCAGCCTTGTTCATACAAATCACCTCTTTCGTCACTATTTTGCCCGGGACTGCCGCTGGTCAAACCCGGAAAATCGTGGTATAGTATTTTATATTGCCATTTTTAAGGAGCTATCATTCTATGGAAGTCAAAATCAATCAGGTCGTTCTGCATCTGCTGGACCCCGGCGCATCGGAGCCGGTTCTGTCGGACCGCGCCATGGACATGGACGCTGACCTGTACGAGTATTACACCGCCACACTTGAACGCGCGTTCGCCAGTGACGAGGTAAAGAACTGCCGGTTTCTGCCGGACTCCGCTTTTGCCGCGGAGATGGCGCAGAATCAGGATTTCATCGACCTGTCCCGCCGCATTGCGGGCGTCATCTTTGAGCAGATGCTTCAATATCAGGCCATCCCGGCGGGCGATCTGGCCGTCGTGGACTTTACCGCCGACGGCGTGCCGTTCTACGGCGTGCTCAAGCTCAACTACCGTCCCGGCTACACCCACCACACCGAGCTGATGGGCAATGGCCGGTTCAGCAGCATGGTGCCGCAGCGCACGCTGCTGCCCGGCACGCCCAAGGCCGACGAAGCCGCGCTCATTGACCGCGCCAACGGCACGGTGCGTTTGATCGAGAAGAAGTTCACGCTGGACGACAGGAAGGACTTTTACCTGTCCACCCGCGTGTTCGGCTGCACGGAGGCTTTGCAGGAGAAAGCCAAGCTCAAGGCCGTCTGCGAGACCGCCGTGGCCGCCGTGAAGGAGGCCTACCCCGAGCCGGAGGCGCTGGACGATGTGCCCCCGTTTGACGGCGGCACCGAGACTGCCGTCGAGCTGCTGGTGCGCAACCAGGCCGTGGACAACCAGATCTCCGTCGAGGACGTGCGCGAGCGCATCCGGGAGAATTTTCCCCTGGCCGCCCCCAGGTTTGAGGAGGCGCTGGCCGAGACCGGCGTGCAGGAGAATGACCGCGTGACCGTGACCCCCGCGCGCATCAAAAAACTGGAAAGCCGCAGCTTCAAGACCGAGTCCGGCATTGAGATCAGGATTCCCGCCGAGCTGTGCAGCTCGGACGACGCCGTGGAGTTTATCCATTCGGCAACCGGCGGGCTGAGCTTATTGATCAAGGACGTATTGGTGTAAACATACGGCACTTTGCGGGCGGATTCTATAGGCGCCTGCACTCTGCCGCTCAGGATATGGGTATAGAGAGAGCAAACTATGGAAACAAAACAAAAAACGACCCTGACCCAGGGCAGTGTTGCCAGGGGAATGCTGCTGTTTGCGCTGCCGATTTTTATCAGCAACCTGTTCCAGCAGCTGTATAATGCCGCCGACTCGCTGATCGTCGGCAACTTTCTGGGCGGCGAGGCGCTCGCCGCTGTCGGCTCGTCAGGCAGCCTGATTTTTCTGCTGACCGGCTTTGTCAACGGTGTATCGTTGGGCGCGGGCGTCGTGGTCGCGCGGTATTTCGGCGCCAAGGACTGGGACAGAATGCGCCGCACGATCCACACCACCGTGGCACTGGGCCTGGTGGCCGGTGTAGGGCTGACGGTGATCGGCGTGATCTTAACGCCGCAGATCCTGCGCTGGATGGGCACGCCGGACGACGTGCTCGTCAACTCCATCGCCTACTTCCGCATGTACTTCATCGGCTCAATTGCCGTTGTCATGTACAACGTAGGTGCAAGCATTCTGCAATCCGTCGGCGACAGCAAGAGCCCGATGCGGTATTTAATTGCTGCCTCTCTCATCAACATCGTGCTCGATCTGATCCTCGTCGGCTGGCTGCGCATGGGCGTGGCCGCGGCGGCGTTCGCAACGATTGCCTCCCAGACGGTCAGCGCCGTTCTGGCATTTGCCAAGCTGACGCACTCCCAAGAGGCGTGGGCCGTGCATTGGAGCGAGGTAAAATTTGACGGTCCGTCGCTGAAGGCTGTCATCGTGCAGGGTTTGCCGTCCGGCATCCAGAACTCGGTCATCTCGATTGCCAACGTCATTGTGCAGTCCAACATCAACTCGTTCGGCGCACAGGCCATGGCCGGGTGCGGCGCGTACAGCAAGGTGGAGGGCTTCGCCTTCCTGCCCGTGACCTGCTTTGCCATGGCACTGGCGACGTTCGTCAGCCAGAACGTCGGCGCGGGCCAGCCGGACCGCGTGAAGAAGGGCATGAAGTTCGGGTGTCTGTGCTCGGTGCTCATGGCCGAGGTCGTCGGCGCCACCATCTACGCTGCGTCGCCGTGGCTCATCGGCGCTTTCAGCCGCGAGGCCGACGTCATCGCGTTCGGCGTGCGGCAGGCCCACACCATCACGCTGTTCTACTGCCTGCTGGCGTTCAGCCATTGCTGCGCGGGCATCCTGCGCGGTCTGGGCCGCCCCGTCGTGCCGATGATGGTCATGCTGGCGGTCTGGTGCCTGCTGCGCATCACCTACATCACGGTCACGCTGCACTTCATCCGCGACATCGGCGTTGTGTTCTGGGCCTATCCGCTGACCTGGAGCATCTCGTCCGTGCTGTTTGCATGGTATATCCTCCATTGCCCCATCCCCAAGCTGGGCGGCGGCGCACCGGAGGTCAAGGCGTAAATTCTGTTTATAGAATAAAGATACCCCCGTCAGGTATGTGCGCCTGACGGGGGTATGTTTGTTATTGCGGCGAACGGGCAAAGCCCCTCAGGCCTCGCAGGCTCCGCCCGCTTGCCTTAACGTACAGCCTTTACTTTTTGATCACAAAGCACGGCAGCGGCGCTGTCTGCGCCCAGTTTGCAAACTCGCAGACCAGCACGGTATACTGCGTCAGCGGCAGGGCCTTAAAAAATGCCAGCGCGGCCTGCTTCTCGGCGTCACCGATGACCTTTCCGCTGTAGAGCACCGCGGCCAGTACGCCGCCGGGGCGCAGAGCCTCCAGCGCCGCACGCAGGGCGGGCACACTGCCGTCCGCCGTGGAATGCACATCATGCTCCGCACCCGGCAGCCAGCCGAAGTTGAACAGCACGCAGTCCGCCGTGCCGGGCTGCACCAGCTCAGCCAGGCGGGCGTGGTCGTGCAGCACCGCACGCCCCACTGCGCCATAGCCTGCCGCTGCCAGCCGCGCGTTTGTGTTATCAACGGCCTGTTGTTGAATATCCAGCCCCAGCACGCGTCCTGCCGGGCCTGCCAGCGTACACAGGAACTGCGTGTCATGGCCGTTGCCGCAGGTGGCATCCACGTACAGCCCGCCGGGGGCGAGCCGTGCGGTCAAAAACGCATGGCAGAGCTGCACGGCGGACAGGTCGGGCACACGGCGGCGCACCAGCTGGCTGCCGTCCGGGGCAAAGCCATATTTTTGCGCCAGCGCCCTGCCCGCGGCGTCCCGGGGCAGGGGAGCGGTGAACCACGTGGCCTGCTTTGGGTCCAGTCCGCCGTTTTGGCGCAAAAGCTCTTTCAACAGATAACTGCCGTAGCCGCGCCCGCGCCACCGGGGCACGACCTCCAGCCGCAGGATGGCCGTGCCGTCCACGACGGCTGTACCGATGGCCTCGTTTTCCTTATATAGCGTGTAGCAGCCTTTTTCTTGCCTGATCTGCATAGCATTACCCGTCGATTTCATTGGTGTTCAGGTCGTAGTGTATCACATCGCCCCATTTGCGGTGGATGACGATCTGCGCGGTCAGGTCGGTGTCGTCATAGACCAGCGACCACTGGGTGTTGCTGGTCACGTCGTTGGGACTGGGGTCCTGGGCGGCTGCCTGCAACGCCTTCCATGCGGTATCCGCAGGAATATCCCCGTCGGGATCGCGCATTGCCAGCACTTCCATAATAGCGTCATAGCGCTCTTTTCCGTGGCCGTAGATGCCGTTTCTCTGGTTTGGCTGCACCCTGTAGGCATAGCAGCCGTAAAAATTCGTGATGGCCTGCATCGCCGTCCAGCGCAGCGGGCGGCCCTCCTGCTCCGGGTCATATTCCAGCACGCGGGCATCGCCGCTTGCATCAACGACAAAGAAGTGGTAGTCCCGCCCGGAGGTCGCAAACATATCATAGCTGTCCAGCAGGTCAACGGCCTCCTGCGTCGTGGCGGCGCGGTCGAGCACCAGCCGGATAGCCAGCGTCGTGAAGATCTTCTGCTTGCCGGTGTCCTGGTTGACCGGCTCACTGTCCAGCGTCAGCACAGCGATGGAAACACCGCGCTCGTTCATGCCGTCCAGACAGATGAACGGAGCGGTCAGGCAGGCGAGCTTTTTCGCCATGGATATGTCCGGCTGGTTGGCCGAGATATTATCCAGCGCGGCCAGCGCCACGGATTTGTAGCCGTCCTTCGGCGTACAATAAACCAGCATGGCCGAGGTATCGCGCTTGAAATCATAGTTGCGGCCCATCAGGATATTGCGGCCCATCAGGATATTCCTATCGGACACCGTTCCAAAGGCGCTGCATCCAAAGTTCGGGGCTTTCATGTGGACCGGCAGCAGGGGAAGCGTTTCCTTTAAAATCGCGTCGATCATCGACTGGTTGTCGGTGATGCCGTAGTTGATGACATCGTCGATGGAATAATCATACTTGACATCCATGCGGTAAAGGTTATAGTCGTCATACGCGGTGATCTGCTCTATGCTGTTTACCGTGCGCAGCCGCCCGGCGTACAGCATACCGAAGCCCGCCACTGCCAGCAGGATCAATACCAGAAGCACAACCAAAATACGCTTTAACATCCTTTTCACAGAAAACGCCTCCTTTATATGTGTTTTATGATTTGATTATATCATATTTTATTGTGCGGCGCAACGCTGCAAATTGTCATAGGCAATACCGCATAATTCTAAGTGCCGATACGGCGAGCGAGGTGCGGCAGATGCTAAGCCAAAAGCGCAGATAATACTTTGTGTATTATCGAGCATTTTGGCAACGCAGATGCCGTGCCGCACACCGAGCCGCAGCGAGGCGCTTCGGAGCGCAACCGCCGCTTGCGGCGGCTCTTGGCGCGGAGATCCGCCGAAGCGGTGCTTAAGCCGTAAGGCGGGAATTGTGCGGTGTTGCCCATAATCTTCACCGTTTTTCACATACTTTTCACTCTCTGACGAAACCTATTTCACAATTAGCCTGTATACTGTAGGCATAGAAAGCGAAAGGAGACGACCACTATGAGCAACGAATACGATTACTCCGGTCTCTATAACAATACATCCGGCAGCGGTCAGCCGAACGGCCAGAACCCGCAGCCCGAGCAGAGCGCCCCCGCGCAGAACCAGCAGCCCCAACAGAGCAGCTACCCCAACGTAGGCTCCAGCGGTGCCAACACCGCCAACACGGCGCGCACAGATTATTCTTCCTACAATTCCGGCAGCACGTCCGGCCAGAATCCCCAGCAGGATTCCAACGGCTACACCAGCAGCTTCAGCGGCGGCAATGGCAATAACGGCGGCTACAACGGCTACAGCTATTCCAGCGCCCCGCAGCAGCCCCCCGTGCCCCAGAAGAAAAAGGGCAGCAAGGTCCTGCTCCGCGTGCTGGCCTGCGTCGGCGTGGCTGCGCTGGCCTTCGGCAGCGGTCTGGGCGGCGCTGTGGTCGCCAGCCGTGCGGGCCTGACAGGCAACCAGGTGGTCGTCCAGCAGGTAGAGCGCAGCACGGACGCCACCGCCGCAGGCAGCACCGATGGCACAAGCATGAGCGTGCAGCAGATCGCGTCTGTCGTCTCGCCCAGCGTTGTCGCCATCACCACCGAGCAGATGAGCAGCAGCCAGACCTGGTTCGGCGGCTACTACGTCCAGAGCGGTGCCGGTTCCGGCGTCATCATCAGCCAGGACGGCTACATCCTGACCTGCGCCCACGTCGTCAACGGCGCGACCAGCGTAAAGGTGCAGCTGAACGGCAGCGACGAAAGCTACGACGCCACCGTCGTCGGTCAGGATTCCACCTCCGACATCGCGGTGCTGAAAATTGATGCTACGGGCCTGACCCCGGCGGTCATCGGCGACAGTGACGCCCTGGCCGTGGGCGAGGTCGCCGTTGCCGTCGGCAACCCGCTGGGCACGCTGTCCAACACTGTCACCGATGGCATCGTCAGCGCGCTGAACCGTCAGGTCACCGTGCAAAACAACGATATGACGCTGATCCAGACCGATGCGTCCATCAGCCCGGGCAACTCCGGCGGCGGCCTGTTCAATGCGAACGGCGAGCTGATCGGCATTGTCAATGCCAAGTCCAGCTACAGTGAGGCCGAGGGCATCGGCTTTGCGATCCCCATCAACACAGCCATGGAGATCGGCCGGCAGCTGATCGAGAACGGCAGCGTGGCTCGTCCCGCGCTGGGCGTCAAGATCATGGATGTGACCGACGCCCAGACCGCCCAGCAGCTGGGTGTCTCCACGATGGGCGTCTACATTGTCGAAGTCACAAAGGGCAGCGGTGCCGACGCCGCCGGTGTACAGGCGGGTGACCGCGTGCTGGCCGTCGATGACACCGCCGTCAGTGATTCCTCCGCCTTGAAGAACTACCTGAAGGACAAGAGCATCGGCGACACCGTCAACCTCCAGGTCGAGCGCGACGGCAAGGTGCTGACGCTGGCTGTTACGCTTGGGTCCAGCGCACAGTAAAAACAATATAAAAACAGGGATGCAGACCGAAATCTGCATTCCTGTTTTTTGTTTGAATGGCTTCCCCCTCGGGGGAAGCTGTCAGCGGCCCCGCCCGCTGACTGATGCGGGGAAACCGTGCCATTATGGCCCGGCAGCGGGTTTCCGCCGGAAATCTGCCACTCTCAGGGGGTCGGCGTCCGCTCCTGACTCCTCACTCAGTTCTGATCCTTACTTTTTCCCACCAGCGCAGCCAGCACGCCAAAAATCAGGCTGGCCGCTATGCCGCCGGACGCCGCCGTCAGGCCGCCGGTAAACGCACCGGGCAGACCGCACTCGTCCACGGCATTCTGCACGCCTTGTGCCAATAAATGCCCGAACCCCAGCAGCGGCACGCTGGCCCCCGCCCCGGCGAAATCCGCCAGCGGCTTGTACAGCCCGACAGCGCTTAAGATTACGCCCGCCACGACATACCCGGTCAGGATCCGGGCAGGGGAGAGCTTCGTGTAATCAATAAAAAGCTGCCCTACAACACAAATCGCCCCACCCACAACAAACGCCCAGACATAGCTCATACCGCACCTCCCAGCTCAACACAGTGGGCGATGCCCGGGATGCTCTCCCCCTGCAAAAACGTGGTCTGGCTCATCAGCGCGCCCGTTGCCAGAAACAGCACGCGGCGCAGCTGCCCCGCGGCCAGCATCGGCAGGATCTTCCCGCACAGCACCGCCGCACTGCATCCTGCCCCGCTGCCGCCCGCCTGTACATTCTGACTGTTTGTGTCATATAATAAGCAGCCGCAGTCCTTATGGTTGTCCAGCGGCAGCCCCTCTTTGGCCATCTGCTCATGCAGAAGCGCCGTACCGACCTCGCCCAAATCGCCCGTAAAGATTGCGTCAAAATCCTGCGGGCTTGTCCCCGTGGCCGAAAAATAGCGCAGCAGCGTCGAGGCTGCCGCAGGCATCATCGCCGCACCCATGTTGTTGATGTCATGCACCGCAAAATCCTGCACGCGGCCAAACGTCACCGACAGCACCGGCACGCCCGCGCTGCCGTGCGCCCGCACCAGGCAGGCCCCCGCGGCGGTGGCTGTCCACTGGGCCGTGGGGGTACGCTTGGCACCGTACTCCAGCGGCGTGCGGAATTGCCGCTCTGCCGCACAAAAATGACTGCTTGTCAGCGCCAGGACACGCTCGGCCATGCCGCCCGCCGCAAACACCGCGGCAAGGCCCAGCGTCTCCGCCATGGTCGAGCACGCGCCGTAGACGCCCGCAAACGGGATACCCAGCTCCCGCATCGTGTAGTTGCTGGCCGTACACTGGGCCTGCAGGTCGCCCGCAAACGCAATATCGACTTTGGAACGCGGAATATCCGCCTTGCGCAGACAGAGCTCCACGGCCTTGCGCTGCAAGAGGCTTTCGGCCTGCTCCCAGTTTTCGCAGCCCTGCTCGCCAAAAGCCGCGTCCTGCGTCACAAAGTCAAAGGCCGACGCCAGCGGGCCCTCGCTCTCCTTTTTGCCGCCTGCCGCGGCCCAGGCCGCCACGGTGGGCGGCGCGTCAAACAGCAGGGTATCGCCTCTGCGCGTCATCGGTCACCCCACCTTTCCCAGCAGCCAGTAGAGCACGCCCCACACAAAGCTGGCCAGCGTCCCAAACGCGATGACCGGCCCTGCGATGCCGAAAATCCTCGCGCCTACACCGGTCACCCAGCCCTCGGCCTTGAATTCAATCGCCGGGCTGACGACGGAGTTTGCAAACCCTGTAATGGGCACCAGCGTCCCCGCGCCCGCCTTGGCGGCCAGCTTTTGGTACCAGCCCGGCAGTGTGAAAATGGCGGACAGAAAAATCAGCGCAATGCTCGTCAGCGTGCCCGCCAGCGTTTTGTCGTACCAAATCAGGAAAAATTGCCGCAGTGCCTCGCCGAGGGTGCAGATGGCCCCGCCGACCAAAAACGCCCACGCGCAGTCCCGCACCACGGGCGACGGCGGCGACGCGCGGCTGACCATCTCATCATATTGCCTGGGATCCAGTTTCACATTTCATTCCTCCCTTTTTGGGGGTAGTATGTGCCTAGCTGCCGTAAAATATGACCTGCCCGCGATAATACGGGTGCGGCACCATGACCTTGTACAGCGTGCGCAGCTCTTTACAAAGCGCCGCGTCGGGGACCGTACCGCCGCAGGGCAGGGCCAGCACGGCGTACCGCGTGCCGAACACCCGGCTTTCCAGCGCCGTGGCCCGCGCGCCTGCCCGCAGGTAAAATCCAATGCGCCGCCGTGCGATGGACGGGTCGGGAGCCTCGGCGGGGTGCTCACATTCCAGCACCAGGTCGTGTACCCGCATGGCATCGTAGTCCCGGACCAGCCCCAGCGCCGCCGTGCCCACGCCGCTGCCGCGCAGGTCGTACCGCACGGCAAAGTAGTCCAGCAGCGCCGTGCGCTGGCCCGGCAGCACGACCTGCCACGCATAGGCCAGCCGTGCGCCCGCGTCATCGGTCAGAAGGAGCGGCTCGTAAACGCCGGACTCCAGCAGGCGTTGGATCTCGGCAAACGGCTTCAGCTCGGCGGCAGGAAAATCCCGCGGCAGGGCAGAGCGGTAGAGGTCCTCACATTCAGCAGCAGACAAGCGTGTGATTTGCATAGGGATTTCTCCTTTCTGTGATTGAATTATGGGGGAAAATACGGTATAATAGGTAAAAATGGGGTTATGTCGCAGTTCTCGGGCGGATATGGAATCCGCCCCTACGGACATGTAGGGGCGGGCATTGCCCGCCCGCAGGCACATTGCGGCAGCCACCGCGTTCCGCGGGCGGCCATTGGCCGCCCCTACAACGCGCCCGTTATTCGTAGGGGCGCATTCCGTATGCGCCCGCAAGCAATTTATAAAGGAGCCACCCACATGGAATGGACTGACATCAGCATCACCGTCGCCAAGCGCGACGCCGACACTGCCGAAGCCATCGCAACGATGGTTGCCAACGGCGGCATTTATATTGAGGACTACAGCGACCTGGAGCAGCAGGCGTGGGAGATCGCCCACGTAGATTTAATTGAACAGGACCTGCTGGACAAACCGCGTGACATCGTGATCGTACACATGTACCTTGCCCCTGACGAGAACCCCGCCGAGGTGCTGCCCCTGTTTGAGGAGCGGCTGAAAAACAGCGGCATCGGCTACCAGCTCAACACCACCGGCGTCGAGCAGGAGGACTGGCAGAACGCCTGGAAGAAGTACTACCACGCCATGGACATCGGCGAGCGCCTCGCCATCGTGCCCGGCTGGGAGGATTACCGGACGGACCGCATCAGGATCGTCATGGACCCCGGCATGGCCTTTGGCACCGGCACGCATGAGACGACCTCGCTCTGCCTCGAGACGCTGGACAGCCTTGTCAAGGGCGGGGAGCGCGTGCTCGACATCGGCACCGGCTCCGGCATTCTGGCCATTGCCGCGCTGAAATTAGGCGCAGACTCCGCCGAGGGCGTGGACATCGACCCCATGTGCGTGCGCACCGCGGGCGAGAACGCCGCGCGCAACGGCGTGGCGGATCGCTTTAAAGTCCTCGTCGGCGACCTGTCCGACAAGGCCAGCGGCCAGTACAACATCATCACGGCCAACATCGTGGCGGCTGCCATCCTGTCGCTGGCCCCGCATGTGCCGGTGCTCATGGCCCCGGGCGCACGGTTCATCGCCAGCGGCATCATCGACGAGCGCAAGGACGAGGTGCTGGCCGGGCTGAAGGCCGCAGGTCTCGAGCCTGTCGAGGTCAAGGAGAAGCGCGGCTGGGTCTGCATCATCTGCGAAAAGAAAGAGGCTTGATCTATGCCGCATCGTTATTTTACGCGGGAGCTGGCCGATGGCCGCGCCGCGCTGACCGGCAGCGACGCCCACCATCTGGCCGACGTCATGCGCGCCAGAATCGGTGAGGAGGTCGTGCTCTGCGGGCCGGACGGGCTGGAATACCTCGGCACGGTCACGGCCATCGAGCCGGGGCGGGTGGAGTTTTCCGTCACCGACGGCACGACGAGCAAGGCCGAGCCGGACTGCGCTGTGACGCTGTTTGCGGGCTACCCCAAGGCGGGCAAGCTGGAGGAGGTCATCCGCCACAGCGTCGAGCTGGGCGTGACCGAGGTCGTGCCGTTTTTCAGCCGGTATTGCGTAGCCACACCGAAAAAAGAGGACGTCAAGAACGAGCGCTACAACCGCATTGCCGCCGAGGCCGCCAAGCAGGCGGGCCGCGCCATGCTGCCACACGTGGCCCTGCCGCTGAACGATTTTGCCGCGGTTTGCAAAGCATTTGCGGATTTTGACGTTGTGCTGTTCTTTTACGAGGGTGGCGGCGCACCCCTGCGGGAGGTGCTGCACCCCGGGCAGTACAAGCGCGTTGCCATCGTGACCGGCAGCGAGGGCGGCTTCTCCGTCGAGGAGGCCGAGGCCGCGAAGGCCGCGGGCGCTGTGACCGTAGGGTTAGGCCCCCGGATTTTGCGCTGCGAGACCGCGCCGTTAGCCGCGTTGACGTCCGTCATGCTGCTGACCGGTAACTTGGAGTGACCGCAGCAAGCCATACTATGTAAAAAAGAACAGGAGCGTCACCGTGCGTGGTGATGCTCCTGTTTTTGTTGGTTGTATTGTAGGGCTCTGGCCGTTCATGGCCATGAGAAACTCACCCTCACTTCGCCTTCACATACGCCCCGAACGCATTCGGCACGGGGTAGACCTCTGCCAAATCCTCCGGCGCGGCCCAGACATACCCGTCGGGCAGAGCACAGGCGGGGGCGGTGCCCTTCCAGCCGCCGAGTTCCCAAATCTTGTGCGTAAATACGTGCTTTGCAGGGGGCAGGGGCTCGTCCAGCGCGGCCTGTACACCGATGCCCGCCAGCGCGGCGGTCAGCTCGTCCCGCGTCAGCGCTTTTTCCCACGCTGCGGGCTGCCACAATCCGGCCAGCAGTCCCCGTGCGGGGCGGCGCTGCAAAAGCAATCCCTGCTCACTTTCAATCAACGCCACCGTCACGGGCACCTTGCCCTTGGCCTTGGGCGCGGGCTTCACAGGCAGCTGGTCCGCCCGGCCAGCCGCATAGCCCCGGCACAAATCGGCCAGCGGGCATTCCTCACAGTGGGGCGTGCCGGGGATGCAGACCAGCGCACCCAGCTCCATCAGGGCCTCGTTGTAGGGGCCGGGCGTGGCCTTGGGCATCTGGTCCAGCACCCGCACGGTAAAGGCTTTCTTCGTTGCCGGGGCCATGACGTCGGCGTCGTCGTTGTACAGCCGCGCAAAGACTCGCAGGACGTTGCCGTCCACCGCGGGGACGGGGATGCCAAACGCAATGCTGGCCACCGCGCCCGCCGTGTAGTCACCGATGCCCGGCAGACTGCGCAGGGCGTCGTAGTCGGCGGGCAGGTCGCCGCCGTACTGCTCGCAGACGATGCGGGCAGCCTTCTGCATATTGTTGACGCGGTTGTAGTAGCCCAGCCCCTGCCACAGCTTGCGCAGGGCGTCCGGCTCACAGGCCGCCAGCGCGGCGGGGTCCGGCAAAGCCGCGATAAAGCGTTCATAATAGGGGATAGCCGCTGCCACACGGGTCTGTTGGAGCATGATCTCGCTGACCCAGATATGGTACGCAGAAGGCTCCTGCCGGAAAGGCAGGAGCCTCTTGTTTGCGTCAAACCATTGCAGCAGCGGTGCGGCAATGGGCTGCATCAAAAACCACCGCAGGTACGGGGGAAGGGGATGACGTCGCGGATGTTGGGGATGCCGGTGACGTACATCAGCAGGCGCTCAAAGCCCAGACCGTAGCCCGCATGCTTGACGCTGCCGTAGCGGCGCAGGTCGAGATACCAGTCGTAGTCGGCGGTGTTCAGGCCCAGCTCCTTCATGCGGGCCTCCAGCACATCGAGGCGCTCCTCACGCTGAGAGCCGCCGATCAGCTCACCGATGCCGGGAACCAGCATATCGGCAGCGGCCACGGTCTTGCCGTCCTCGTTCTGGCGCATGTAGAATGCCTTGATTTCCTTCGGGTAGTCGGTGACGAACACGGGCTTCTTGAAGATCTGCTCTGTCAGGTAGCGCTCGTGCTCGGTCTGCAGGTCGGTGCCCCACTCGACTTTATACTGGAAGTTGTCGTTGTTCTTCTTCAGCAGCTCGATGGCATCGGTGTAGGTCACGCGGGCAAAGTCGCTGGATGCGACCAGCTCGAGGCGCTCGATCAGGCCCTTGTCAAAGAACTGGTTGAAGAAGGCCAACTCGTCGGGGCAGTTGTCCAGCAGGTAGCGGATGACGTAGCGGGTCATAGCCTCGGCGGTCTCGAGATAGGTGTTCAGGTCGGCGAACGCCATCTCGGGCTCGATCATCCAGAACTCGGCGGCGTGGCGGGTGTCGTAGCTCTTCTCGGCGCGGAAGGTGGGGCCGAACGTGTAGACGTTACCCAGCGCCATGGCCATGGCCTCGGCCTCCAGCTGGCCGGAAACGGTCAGGTTGACAGGACGCTTGAAGAAGTCCTTCGTGTAGTCAACGCCGCCCTCGTCGTTGCGGGGGATATCGTTGAGGTCAAGGGTGGTCACTTGGAACATCTCACCGGCGCCCTCGCAGTCAGATCCGGTGAAAATCGGCGTATGCACGTAGGTAAAGCCGTGCTCATGGAAGAACTGGTGCAGGGCGAACGCCGCCTGGCCGCGCACGCGGAACGCAGCGTTGAAGGTGTTGGTGCGGGGGCGCAGGTGGGTCATGGTGCGCAGGTAGTCCATGCCCATCTTCTTTTTCTGCAGCGGATAGTCGCCGCCGCAGGGGCCGAGCACGGTGATTTCATCCGCATTGATTTCAAAGGGCTGCTTGGCACCCGGGGTCACAACAACGCTGCCGGTGACCTCAAAGCTCGTGTACAGACCGCACTTGGCGATCTCGGCATAGTTGGCGAGCTTGTCGGCCTGAAAAACAATCTGGACGGGCTTATAGCAGCTGCCGTCGGACAGCGAGATAAAGCCGATATTTTTAGAATCGCGCACAGTCTTGGCCCAGCCGCAGACGGTGACCTTGGTGCCGTCTGCAGGGGTGGCCTTGTACAGCGATGCAAGTTCCGTTCTCTGCATGGATAGTCCACTCCTCTTTATATATATGAATGTTCCTATTGTAACAGGTATTTTATAAAAAGTAAAGAGCCGATATTTGCAGAGTTGCAGAGGGAGGCAAGGTTTACCGTAGGGGCGGATTCCATATCCGCCCGTGGGAGTGTGCGGCGGCGCAAGCTGCCCTGGAGGGATGAATCCCGACCTCGATTAAAATTGTAATAAAAGATTTTGGGCAATACCGCATAATTCTAAGTGCCGATACGGCGAGCGAGGTGCGGCAG
>OGYY01000571.1_pt1 | contig 37098 bp, 50 predicted proteins | sample 1576671 | NCBI WGS metagenome assembly OGYY01 (sample SAMEA3541593, study PRJEB24748) | human gut metagenome | biome: human gut; feature: human-associated habitat; material: faeces | place: China | collected 2012 | reverse complement strand
CTCGGTGCGCTCGGCGCGTCGCTCGCTGACGGCGCGGTCACGACGGCGGCGCGCGTGCGCAGCACACAGTCGCTGGCGAATCTCGACGCAGAGACGGAGCTGCCCGATACGCTCGAAGCAGAGCTTGCGGCGCTGGCAGATTCATTTGAGGATCTGCCGCTGCCGATCGCTGACAGCACGTATTGTGAGCGCACGGCGGCGGAGTACGCCGTGCTGGCGGGCCGTGATGACGTCACGGAGGGGCAGGCACAGACTGCGGCTGCGGTGTTTTTGGACATGGACGCATCGCGCCTGCGCGCGACCGGCCGCTCGGAAGGTGCTGTCCCGTGCTGGAATTTCGATATCGATGACGGGGACGACGCGTCTTATATCTCGCTCACGGTGAAGGGCGGGGAAGTGCTGCGCTACTACTCCTCGTGTAACGGCGGCGAGCCGGTGCTCTCCCCGGAGCAGGCGGCGGAGACAGCGGCAGATTTTTTGCGCGCGCGCGGCTATACGAATATGCGCCTGCTCGAAACGGAGGATGCGGGGCGGTCGGTCATCTGCACGTTTTGCTATGTGCAGGACGGCGTGCTGTGCACGGCGGACCGGCTGCGCGTGCGCATCCGGCTCGACAGCGGCGCGGTCTGCGGCTTTTCGTCGGCGGAGTACCTTGATACGCACCGGGTACGCGCGCTGCCGGAGGACGTGATCGGTGCGGAGGCGGGGCGCGCTGCCGTGCCCGGGTCGCTGCAGGTTCTGGATATGCGCACGGCGCTGCTGCGGCTCTACGGTGCGCGTGAAAGGCTGTGCTATGAATATCTGTGCGAGACGGACGACGGGCAGCGCTGCATCATCGCCGTCAATGCCCGCAGCGGTCAGCAGGAGCGCATCCGGCTTCTGGACGCGCTCGACAGTGTGCAGCCGCAGTTTTGATCCGCTGTCAAGAGGGGGCGAGTGCTCCCTCTTGACGAAAAAAACCGAACAGTGTATGATAAGGCAGGAAAAACATATGGATTCTTTACTTACTGGAGGCTTTTTATGAGCGTCATTCCCAAAATCACATGCCGGCGCTGCGGCCGTGAATATTCCGGCCTGCGCAGCCGCTGCCCATACTGCGGCACGAGCCGCAAGAAATCTGCCGAGCGCATCCCGCTGCGCACATCGAGCGAAAATGCGGGCACGCCGGCGGCGGAGCATGCCGCCGTCAACACGAAGTGGCAGCTGCTGTTCGGCGGCATTTTGCTCATCGCGGTCGTCGCGGCTGTCATCGTGCTCATCACCGTGAGCCTGAATGCGGAGAAAAATTCGTCCGCTGCGGTCGATCCGACCCCGCCGGCGACCGTTTCAAGCGCCGCACCGGTCACGACGCCGACCCCGACCCCGACCCCGACGCCGACGCCCTCGGTTACGAGCGTCACGATCACGTTCCTCGGCAGCAAGCGCACGGAGTTTGCGGCCAAGGTCGGTGATGAGGTGCAGCTGAGCGCAACGGTTTATCCGACCGGCACCGACCAGACGGTCACATGGTCGAGCAAGGATGAGTCTGTCGCCAAGGTCAGCGACAAGGGCGTTGTGACCGGTGTCGGCAAGGGCACGACGACGATCACGGCCGAGTGCGGCGGCGTAAAGGCTGACTGCACGGTATATATTTCGGCAAAATAACGCACCCCGGTTCGACGGCTCTGAAAAATCAGAGCCGTCGAAAAAAAGGGGTTGACAAAGTGCTGCAGATGCGTTAGAATAAGCAAGCTGACACGGACGATTAGCTCAGCTGGTATGAGCATCCGCTTGACGTGCGGAGGGTCACAGGTTCGAGTCCTGTATCGTCCACCATCGGAAAACCCGGCAAAAACCCGGCAATCCATTGAGATTGCCGGGTTTTTTGCGTTTTGCAGCACGTCCGCATTGTGTCAGGACGCCCGCTGTGTGGGGATAAAAAAGCGGATATTTTATGCCCGCTGCGGCGTCATGGGGATATTTTTGGGGATATTTTTTCTGCGCTTTCCGGCGCTGGGAAAGCCGCCAGCACCGCGCCGAGATTGGCCTCCGGGCAGCGGTCCATGAGATGAGAGTAAATGTTAAGCGTGATCTCCGCCTTGGAGTGCCCGGACAGATATTGCACCACCTTGATGTTTGCGCCGGACAGGATCAGGTTGGTGATGTATGTGTGCCGGAGGACGTGCGGCGTGACGTCAAAGTCGATCGTGATCCGCACGCGCGAGTTACGCACGGTCTCTCCGAGCTTTTTTTCGCGGATCACGGTCTCGCCGTGCTCCGTGCGCTTTGCCGTGCCGGTCTGGCGGCGCGTGATGTACCGCCAGGCGTTGCGGTACGCCGTCATGCTCCACGGATCTCCGGCGGCGTCGCAGATGACGCAGTCACCGGCTGCTGTCTGCTTTAGATCCGCAAGGCAGCCGACAAGCGCCGGCGGTATCGGGATGTCACGCCGAGCCGCAGGGCTTTTAAGCGTCGTGGAGATCTCCGGCCGATTGTGCACCCAGCGCAGCGCACGGCGCACGGAGATGTACGGTGCGGCGCCGTCGAGGTGCACGCAGTCCCACTGCAGGCCGAGGATCTCCTCACGGCGCAGCCCGGCGTACAGGCCGATCATCACAAAGGGATAGATGCGCGTGCCCGCAATCGCGTCCTCCAGCGTGCGCATCTGCTGGCGGGTAAGCGCCTCTTTCTCCGCTGCGCGCTTTCCGCCGGCGCGCAGATCCACACACGGATTTACACGCACGACGCCGGCCTTTTCGCCCGCGGTAAAAATTTTTTTGAGCGCGCAGACGATCTTGTCTTGCGAGCTGCGCGACAGATCCGCGCAGGCCAGCATGACATCGGCGATGTCGCCCGGCGTCACGTCGAGCATATGCAGCGTGCCGATGACGGGGCATATGTGGCGGTTGATGGCGATGGCGTAGTCGGACTTTCGGCTGTCGCTCAGGCGCGGCGTGTACAGCTTGTACCACGTCTGCGCATACTGCCACACAAGCGGATTTTCCGCGATCTGCTTGCGGCGCTCGATCTCAACGGTGCGTTCGGCGACCTTTTGCGCCAGCTCCTGCGGCGTTTTTGCGTAGACGACGATGTAGACGCCGCGCTCGTCCCTGATCTTTTTCTTTAGATATTTTTGCATAGCAAATGCGCCTTGCATCTTGCGCGCCCGGCATGGGCGTGATAAGATAGCAGAGCAGACTACCCCCTTATTGCTTGGGTTGGGTTTTCTGTGTCAGCCGTCCGGTGTGCCAGCACCGGGCGGCTATTTTGTTATGTGTCCAAAGTGGACACGGGCTCCTGCTCCTGCTCCTGTTCCGGGCGGACGAGGATCTCGATGGCTGCGCCGTATCCCGTCTCGTCTTTGATCAGATCGTAGTGCTCTGCGCCGTCATCGTCGTCACAGATCACCACCTTGTACTTGCCGCCGTAGATCTCCGCCGTGACGCCGAGCACGCGCCCGGCGCGCTGCAGGTTATGGACGCGGCCGGTGCTGCCGCGCTTGATGTAGCCGATGTGCTGCCCGGCGACGAGCACCTTGATGGCATTGGGATCCTGCTCGTTGCCCGGATCGTCCACCAGCTCGACCGGGGAGTCCGGGAATGTATACTGATAGATGCGCTCCTCCTCCATGCCAGCGTCGATGATCTCACGCTGTGTCATGTCGTAGTCTGGGTTATCCTCGGCCAGCTCCATGATCGCATCCAGATGGTAGGACGTTCCGGCGACTTTGTGGCGCTCAAATTCCGCGTGGGGCTTTGCGGCTGCTGCCTTGGCTGCGTCTGCGTCCGCCTGCTTTTGCGCCCACTGCTCGCGCAGCTCGGCAGCGTGTGCTGCGTCGGCAGCTTCGCGCGCTGCCTTTTTCGCTCGGCTGTATTGCAAGGCAAAGACGACTGCAAGCACGGCCGCCGCGACCATAAGCGCTCCGGCGGCGTAGCCGACCGCATTGACGTGGATGGCGCTGCGATTGGCGCTTGCAAGGGCGTCTCCGGCAACGGCAGCGACGATCGCTGCCCAGATCGTCCAGTGCTGGTACCACTTTTTCATTTTTTGGCTCTCCTCCCGTGTCCACTTTGGACACAATCAAAATTTCGCGCGCAGCTCGACCACACGGCCGAGTATCTGCACGGGCAAGCTCTCGATCTCTGCGTTGGTGTAGTACATGGGCTCGTAGGCCGGATTGCTGGGTATCAGCGTCACGCCCTGCGGGCTCTTTTTGACGCGCTTGACGGTCGCGTCGTCGCCGTTTACCAGCACGACGGCGATGTCGCCGCTGTCCACGTCCGGCTGGCGGCGGACGATCACGACGTCGCCGTCCGAGATCTTGGGCTCCATGCTGTGGCCCTTGATCTGCAGGCCAAAGTACTCACCGTCTCCGGCGGCTTCAGCGCTGATGTCCTCCCAGTCGATGACCTCCTCGATCGCGTCGATGGGGATGCCAGCTGCCACGCGGCCGAGGACCGGGACGCGGATGTAGCCGGGGCGCGCTGGGGTTGCTGGCTGCCCGCCGAGCAAGTAGTCAAGTGACACATCAAAATAATTCGCAATGCGCCGATATGTGTCGGTATCTGCCTCGTATTTGCCTGTCTCGTACCCAGACAGGGCGGCCTGACTGACATTGACCGACTTGGCGAGGTCTGCTTGTTTGACATTGTCGCGCTTGCGCAACTCCTTAATTCTGTTCATTTTTATCAACTCCGTTGATATCAAGATAATTGATAAAAATCGAAAAGTAAACGCAATATCAAGATAATTGAAAAAATATATTGACATATCAACATACTTGATATAAGATAGTAAATGCAATCAAGATAATTGATAAGCGGAGGTGATACCTTGGACGGCATCAAAATTTGCCGCGCGAAACGCGGTTTGACGCAGGCGGAGCTCGCGTCGGCGCTGCATGTAGGGCAAAGCACGGTCGCGATGTGGGAGACCAGCGGGTCATACCCACGCGCCGATATGCTCCCAGCAATCGCGGCAGCGCTGAGCTGCACGATCGATGACCTGTACAACGTGCCGGCCTGACCGGCTATCATCATGTTACCAAAGGATGTGACAAAACACCATGCAGCACAACTACCACAATATCAGCCAAACCGGTAGACGCATTGCCGGCATGACGCAGGAGCGCTGGGCGGAGGCGCTGGACATCTCCGTCGAGAGTGTGCGCCTGTATGAGTCCGGCCGCGGGATGCCGTCCGACGATGTTGCGACGCGGATGGTCGAGGTGTCCGGCGCGCCGGTGCTCGGCTACTGGCATCTGCTCAACAAGAGCCGCGTCGCGGCCGACCTGCTGCCACAGGTGGACACCATCGCCCTGCCGCAGGCCGTGATCCAGCTGCTGCGCCGGATCCGCGACTTTGACAGCGCGCACCGCATCGACCGCCTCGTGGACATCGCCGAGGACGGCTGCATCGACCAGGACGAGCGTCCGGACTTTGAGCAGATCACGCGCGAGCTCGACGGGATCGTCCAGGCTGCCATGCAGCTCAAGTATGCGAGGGGAGGGGACACAGATGGCTATGCTGACGACTAAGGACGTGTGCGATCAGCTGTCGATCTCGCGGTCGTCTGTCGGCCGTCTGGTCGCGCTGGGCGACCTGCCGTGCTACCAGCTGGGCAAGTCCCTGCGCTACTACCAGGCGGACATTGACGCCTATCTGGAGCGCTGCCGTGTCAAGGTGTCGCCGGCCATCACCTGCGCGCCGGTGCAGCAGCCAGCGCCGCCAAAGCGCAAGCGCGGCCGCCCGATCAAAAACACGGCGCCGGAGTATTACCCCGGCATGAAAGTGGTGTGACCTATGCAGACGAGACAAAAAAAGAGCCGTGCCCGCGGCAACGGACACGACTCAGGTGCAAAAAAGTGCAATAGCTATTGCACTTACATCTTACAGCAAAGCCAAAACGATTGCAAGGGGGGATTTTGAGATGGCCGTGATGCGCGTGGAAAAATCGGCAAACTACACCGTCATGAGCAACTGCCACCTCGACGACACCTGCCTGAGCCTCAAGGCGATCGGCCTACTGAGCAAGATCCTGCGTCTGCCGGACGACTGGGATTACACGCTCGAGGGCCTCGCCCGCATCTGCAAGGAGGGCAAGGACGCCATCCGGTCGGCGATCGTGGAGCTGGAGCGGGCGGGCTACATCGAGCGCCGCCAGACGCACGCGGCCGACGGGTCCTTTGCGGGCAACGAGTACATCGTGCACGAGGCCCCGGTTGACGCCGATGCGGCACCGTCGTCGGAAAACCCGACAACGGGAAACCCGTCGACGGAAAATCCAACGCAACCAAATACTATATCTACCAAGTACTTAGATACTAATACCCCCCTTACCCCCCAGAGGGGGCGACGAGCGCCGAAAAAAGTGGCGCTCTGGAAACCGGAGCGCTTTGCAGCATTTTGGAAGTACTACCCGCGAGGCGAGTCCAAACAGGCCGCGATTGCTGCCTGGGACAAGCTCCGGCCGGATGACGCGCTGATCGACGACATCGCCCGCGCACTCAAGCGCCAGATGGCCAGCGAGGAGTGGCAGCGGGGCGTCGGCATCCCGTATGCGTCGACATACCTCAACCAGCGACGCTGGGAGGACGAAAAGCATGAGCCGGCCGAGCCGCAGGGCGAGGGAGGAGGTCTCCCGCTATGGACGTAAAGCAGACCCTGATCGACGCGCAGGCCGCCGTGATCGGCAGCGTACTGATCTCGCCGGAGATCGTCGGCGACGTGATGCTGCGCGTCTCCGCGGACGACTTTTTGACGCCGCAGTACCGGCACGTCTTTGACGCCGTGCACGAGCAGTGGGCAGCGTGCCAGGCTGTGGACGTGGTCACGGTGCTGCACCGCCTCGGCGATGCGTACCGGCCGTTGCTGGTGCAGATCATGGCTGACACGCCGACGGCCGCCAACTGGGAGGCCTACGCCGACGTGATGCGCGAGCAGGCAAGGCTGGCGCGCATCAAGGACGCGGCCGCCAAGATGCTGGACGCGGCCACGCTGGACGAGGCCTGCGCCGCCGTGGAGACGGCGAGCGAGTGCCTGTGCGACAGCAAGACGCTGCGCGTGGTCAGCTGGTACCAGGGGCTGTGCGAGTTTTACCAGCGCCATGCTGACGGTCGCCAGCCGGACTATCTGCGCTGGGGCATCCGGCAGCTAGACGAGCGCCTGTATGCCGAGCGTGGAGATCTCATCATTCTGGGCGGGCTGCCGTCCAGCGGCAAGACGCTGCTGGCGACGCAGTTTGCGATGCACATGGCCCGGTCGGGCCTGCGCGTCGGCGTTTTTAGCCTCGAGACCTCGGACGCCAAGCTGTACGACCGCATGGTCGCGCAGACGGAGGGCATCAACTTTGGCCGCATCAAGCGCAACCAAATGATTGCGGACGACTACAAGACGGCGTCGACGGCAATCCAGACCGCGCAGCGCATCACGCTGGACGTCATCCGTGCCTCCGGCTTTAGCGTCGCCGATGTGCAGGCGGTCGCCATGGCGCGGCGGTATGACGTGATCGTCATCGACTACGTGCAGCTGCTGCAGGCAAAGGGCAACACCCGCGTGGAGCAGGTGACCAACATCTCACTGGCGCTGCACACGATGGCGCAGCGCGCCGGCACCGCCGTCATCGCGCTCTCGCAGCTGTCGCGCCCCGAAAAGGGGCAGCAGCGCAGCCGCACCCCATCCATGTCCGATCTGCGCGAGTCCGGCCAGCTGGAGCAGGACGCGGATGCCATCATGATCCTCGCGGCGCAGCCCGGCGGCAACCGGGTACTGTCGATCGTCAAAAACAAGGAGGGCGAGCGCGGGGCGATCGAGCTGGTGTTTGATGCGGCGCACCTGCGCATGGCGCCGCTTGTGTCCAAATCGGACACGGCAGCAGACCACGACGACGAGGACGACTGGCCGCGCATGCAGGCGTGGCCCAAAGTGGACACGGGAGGTGATCTGCCATGATGGTCGGCGACAAGCTGCCCGGCATGGTGCCGTCCTACGGTGCCACCTGCACGGGCTTCACGTCGGATGGCGAGGGCTACACGGCGACGGTCGTATACATCCACCCGCAGCGGCGGTTTTACACCGTCGAGTTTACGTTCGGCCGCGGCCGCAGATTCCGCGAGAGCTTTTACTTCCCGGACCGCGCCGGCGGTGCTCCGCTGGCGCGCGACTCGGCAGCCGCGGCTGCCGGGCAAAAAGAAAAAATCGAAGAGGTGCAAAAAATGAAATCAACGGGCATTGTCAGGAAAATCAACGGGCTCGGCAGGATTGTGCTCCCGGTGGGCGTGAGACGGATGCTGGGCATTGAGATTGGCGACGGCGTCGAGATCTACGCGGACGGCGGGGACGTCATCCTGCGCAAGCATGTGCCGGGGTGCGTGCTTTGCGGTGAGGGCCGCGACACCATCGACTACATGGGCGTCTGCGTGTGCCGCAAGTGCGTGGCCGACGCGGCCGCAACCGCGAAAGGGGGCTGCGCCGCATGAAAGTCATCAGCATCGTAAATCTCAAGGGCGGTGTCGGCAAAACCGCCACGGCCATCAACATGGCCAGCATCCTGGCGACGGAGCACAGCAAGCGCGTGCTGCTGATCGACGCAGACCCGCAGGCCAACGCGACCCGCTTTTTTGGCGGCGAAAACGCGCCGGTGAAGCTTTACGACGTTTTTACGCATCCGGATGTGTGGGACAGCTACTGCTGGATGACGCAGGTCGACGGCGTGGACATCATCCCGGCCAGTATGGATCTGCTGCAGCTCGACGTCGCGGCGGCGACCGCGGACGCCAAGCTGATCCAAAATTTTGCGGACTTTGTCGGCGTTATGTGCGCCGCGTCGGACTATGACTATGTCATCATCGACTGCCCGCCGGGCTTTACGGCGGTGTCGATCGCGGGCATCTCCGTCAGCGACGACATCATCATCCCGGCCAAGGTCGACGCCTTTGCCATCTCCGGCATCGATGAGCTGACGGCGCAGATCCGCGCCGTGCAGACGGTGCGCAGCAGCATCCGGATCGCCGGTGTGCTGGTGACGATGTGGCACAACGCCCCGGTCGTCACGCAGGGCGAGCAGTATCTGCGCGCCATGGACGTGCCGGTCTTTGAGACCACCATCCGCCGCACAGACAAGATGGACGAGGCAACCTTTGCGCGCCAGCCGATCAGCGACTACAGCAGATGGTGCGCGGCCGCCCGCGACTACCGCGACTTTGTGGACGAGTACCTGGACAAGGAGGCGGCAGACGATGAGCAGCTTTAACCTTGCGGACTACATCCAGCCGCCGACCGGCGCCGCGAAGCCTGCCGAGCGCAAGCTGCAGATGATCCCCACGCGCAAGATCTTCGCCAACGACAAAAATTTTTACGACACATCCAAGGTCGACGACCTGATCGACAGCATCCTGATGCAGGGGCTGCTCGACCCGCTGACCGTCCGGCCGTCCGGAGACGGCGAGGGCTACATCATCATCTCTGGGCACCGGCGTCACCGCGCGCTGATGACGATCCTGGACGACCATCTCGCCGAGGACACAAAGCTCTTTGAGACAACACCGTGCTTTGTGCGCGAGCCGGGCGACGAGCTGATGGAGGAGCTGATGCTGATCCAGGCCAACAGCGCGACGCGCGTGCTGACCTCGGCGGAGACCTCCAAGCAGGTCGACCGTGTGCGCGATTTGCTGTACGGTCTCAAGTCCCAGGGCTACGAGTTCCCGGGCCGGATGCGCGACTACGTCGCCAGCGCGTGCAATATTTCGGCGTCCAAGATCGCGCGGCTGGACACGATCAAGACCAAGCTGATCCCGCAGATCAAGCAGTACTATGACGACGGCCGCATGCCCGAGAGCGTGGCCTACGAGATCGCCAAATGCTCCGCGGACGACCAGCAACTGATCGCCAAGGTCAAGGGCAACGGCCAGGACGGCCTGGGCGCCATGCGCTGCGGCGAGGCTGAGCGCATCCTGAGCGACCGCGACAGTCTCGCCGCCCGCAAGTGCAAGTATGCATGCGGCGTCCCGTGCGGCAACATGGTCAAGTCGCTGCAAAAGACGACCGGCAACTACATGCGCTCCTGCGAGCACACCTGCTGCATGGAGTGCTACGACATTGCCACGTGCGACAAATACTGCAAGGTCGCCAAGGACAGGCACCTCCAGCTCCGCGAGGACAAGGCAAAGACCGAGCAGCGCGCGAACGACGAGGCTGCCAAGCGCCGCGGGGAGCGCGAGAGCAAGTGCCGCATCTACTGGGGCAGACTGACGCACGCGCTCGCCGCATACGGAGAGCAGGAGGCGGTCGCCGAGGCGCTGCACACCACTGTGGCGGGGCTTGCGAGTGGCGGCACGTATTGGGCGCCTTACAGGAGTGTGGCTGTCGAGTCGCTCGACGCGCTGGTCGCGGCCGCCGACATCCTCGGCGTGACCACGGACTATCTGCTCTGCCGGACGGATAACCCGCACTTTACGACGCTGCCGCAGCGCGAGAGCAAAAAGGAGGACGACGCATGAAAATCTACATAGCAGGTAAGATCACCGGAGACCCGTACTATAAGGCTAAGTTTGCCCGCGCCGCTGCGGACATCGCCGATGCCGGCCACACGCCCATCAACCCGGCCATGCAGCCGGAGGGCATGAGCAACGCCGACTATATGCGCATCAGCTTCGCACAGCTGGACAGCGCGGATGCAGTCGCGTTTTTGCCGGACTGGGAGGACTCCAAAGGTGCACGGATTGAGCATCTTTTGGTGGAGTACACCGGCAAGCCGACGTACGACATCAAGTCTGCGCGCTATTACAGGTGTGCTTTTGCGACGACACGCGAGGGCAAAATCCGCGGCGTCGTCGACGGGCGCTGGGATTTTAACGGCATGACAAGCGACGAGGTCATGGATACGATGCGGCTTTGCACCGGAGCAGGCTTTGAAAACTGTGACAAGTGTCCGCTGCACGACATCGACAACTGTGATGATGTACTGCTGCAGGCTGCCTTTGAGCTTCTGCAACATCATCAATTTTTAATCGACGAGCAGGAGGCCGGCCATGGCAAGTAATAATCATGCGTCGCGGGATCTGGCCGACCTGTCACTGCGGCTGCACGAGCTGGCAATCCACACCGGTGACCTTAAACACAGCTGCCTCGGCTGCGGGCACGAGCACAACTGCGGCGTCCACGGCTGCGCGGTGCTGCTGGCGGCGGAGGATGCTGTGGTTAAGCTCAAGGCCTACGTGGATCTCGGGTTTGAGCCAGAGGAGTACAAGCGGACCATGAGCTCGGACATCATTGTCCGCTGCGCGGCTGCTGCGCTTGGCGTATCGGTCGAACAGCTGTGCGAGGTGGTTGCGCTTGGGAAGGCCGGGCGCTTGATGGTGCTGCCGGACGGGGAGGCGATGCCCAGTGATTAAGGCCGTACTTATCAGCATCCGCCCAAAGTGGTGCGAAAAAATTGCCAGTGGTGAAAAGACGATTGAGGTGCGCAAGACGCGCCCGAAACTGGAGACGCCGTTCAAGTGCTACATTTATGAAACACAGGGCTGGGTGGAGAAGGACGGCATCATGGAATTTAGACTCGGAGGGCGTGTTATTGGCGAGTTTACCTGCGACCGCATTTACGGGCTCGCACCTCTCAACCATGCACCAGACGATGTGGAGCAGCAAGCCTGCCTGACGCGGGAAGAGATCGTTCGGTATCTCAAGGTCGTCGGTTACGGCTGGCACATCTCCGGCCTGCGCATTTATCACCAGCCGCGGGAGTTGACGGAGTTCCGGCGGGCTTGCCCTAATGACCTATACTGTGAATCCTGCGCCATGTACAGCAACAACAACGGTATCTGCAACAATGGGGCTTTGCCGCTTCGCCACCCGCCCCAGAGCTGGTGTTACGTGGAGGCGATGCAGGATGCGGGGGGTGCGATCATATGCGCGTACTGATTGCATGCGAAGAATCGCAGGAGGATGAGTAATGGATTGCTACAATTGCAACGCGAAAAGCCATTGTGAGGCAGTCGTCCAGCCCTGTTCCGTGATGTGTACAATTTACCGGTTGTGCTACTGCGGAACAAAAATGGACGAACCCGCAAAAAAGCAGCCCGTGGATTTCTGCCAGTACTGCGGTCACAGGCTGCGGGTAATCGGGGGCGAGCGGTTCTGCAATAACGTCAACTGCACAAACCGATTTGAAAGCGTATGAGGAGGCAGAGTTTTGAAAGTCTATGCGTCGATTTCCGGCGGTAAAGACTCTCTCGCGGCTCTCATAACGCACATAGAGCGCGGCGGTCAATGCGACGGCGCTATCTATTGCCGGATAATGTTCGACGACGAGACGAGCGCAGAAGTGCCGGAACATGAGGAATGGTTACATAGCAAATGTTTTCCGCTCCTCGAGCGGGAGTATGGGATTAAGACGCAAATCGTCCAAGGGGAATACACCTATACGGATTGCTTTTATAAGCAGCACGAAAAGGGCGGCAAGGTCGGCAAAATATGGGGATTTCCATTTTTGTGCGGCGCATGGTGCAATTCCCGGTTAAAAGTGAGGCCGATACAAGCGCACATAAAGACTCTCGAAGAATTTACCGAAATCGTCGGAATTGCCGCAGACGAAACAAACCGTATCGAGAGAAAAACGGTCGCCGGGAAAATCCTCCCTCTCGTAGAGTGCGGCATAACAGAGGCGCAAGCGTTCGACGTTTGCCGGTCGCGCGGGCTCCTCTCTCCCGGATACAACGGAGGCCGGGAGCGGCTCGGGTGTTGGTTTTGCAATAAGCAGCGTGTCGGAGAACTAAAACGCCTCTATTACGATTACCCGGAATTGTGGGACAAGCTGGCAAAGCTCGACCGCGACAGTCCGGTAACGTTCAAACCCGGGAAAACACTCGCGGACTTTGGTCGGCACTTTTCGCTTGAGGGGATGCAAGAGAAATTATTTTAGGAGGTTACTCATGCTGTGTATACTTGCAATCTACATGGCCGCTTTGATCTGCATTTTGCTGACAATCTTTACGAGCGTGGCACTGTACGAATTTCTGGCGGCCGCCTATGACGTGGTGAGCGACTGGGTGCGAGAACTGGAATGGGAGTGGCGATGCGCGAGGATGGACGGTGACGACGATGCCAAAGCGGATTAACCCGCGCCGGAGGCCGGCGACACAGGCGGACGTGCAGCGCGCAAAGGACACGGCGACGGCGGATGCCTGCCGCGTGACGCTGGCGATCTTTTTCACCGCGCTGCTGGATAAGGAAGGCATGGACGCCGAGCAGCTCAAGCGCATCTGGCGCGAGGTCGAGGCGTTGAGCGAGGGCGTGCGCGACGGCTACGTCTCCGCGCCCGACCTGATCCGCGTGCTGCGCGAGGAATATGAGATCGACATCATAGGAGGATGACGGATGCAAAGCGTGACATATCGGCGGCGCGACTATCTTTTTGCAGTGCGCCGCAAGGTCATCGATGACCAGCTCGGCTGGACGATCTGTATGCGCTCACCGCGCACGCACGAGTGGCTGCCGGTCCTCGGCGAGCGACCGTTTGCCGGCCACGCCGAGGCGGAGGCTAGGCTCGCGCGGCTGGCCAAGGACAACAAATGGGAGGTGGCCTATGCCTACGGCATAGAGTTCGCACTGCCCGAAAACAAGTAAAAAGGGATGGCGGGGCTGCGGCCCCGCCGTTTTGCGCCCTGTTAGGAGGCTACATGGCAAAAACAAAACGACTTAAAAAGCAGACTGCCGGGCGGCTTGTGCGCGCTGTCTGCTATACGCAGGTGCTGTCAACGGACGCGCCGAGGGCGCGAGCCGAAAAGGCCAAGTGCTCCACGGCGGCGCGCAGGAAGCTAAACTATCGCTTTGCGTACCAAAAGCTGCAGATGCAGCTCGCGGCCAACTTTACGCGCCGCGACCTGTATGTGACGCTGACCTACGACGACGAGCACCTGCCGCCAAACCGCAAGGCGGCCAAAAAGCAGGTGGCCGCATTTTTTGACCGGATGCGCCGGCAGTACCGGCGGGGCGGGCGCGAGCTGCGCTATGTGTACGTCACGCAGGAGCTCCAGCGCGACGGCAGCCGACGATTGCACCACCATCTGATCATCAGCGCCACGGGCAGCAGTGACTATGACACCATCCGCGCGTTGTGGCCCAACGGCAGCAACGTCGAGATTATACCGATTGGCGAGACCGAGATGTATGTGCACGACGATTTTTTGGAGCTGGCGCAGTACCTGCTCCACGAGCGCAACCCGGACGCGCCGGCCACGGCGGTCGGGGACCGCGGATGGAACGCGAGCCGCAACCTGCGCAAGCCGGTCGAGGAGTCCGAGATGGTGGATGAGACAGTGACGGTCACGGCGCCGCCGGGTGCGTTTGTCCTCGATACCGACCACAAACAAAATGAGTATGGCAGCTATGATTATATAGTGTACCTCCTGCCGGAGCGCAGCGCGCGCCGCGAGTAGGTGCCTATATTATCTGTCTTGGGGTTGTGTATATCTTTAGACGCAGCCCAAACAAATTGGAGGGATTTACTTGCAAAATCAGGACACGCATGGTAAAATGTTAACCGTAAGGGCGGGTTATCTCGTCTGCCCAGTATGCCACCGCAATCGGCGGCTGGCAAAGATCCGCAGCGACACGGAGGGTATCAACATCCCAGTGTTTTGCCGCGATTGCAAACACGAGATCATAATCGACATATCGAGAGGCCAGTGCTTTGAGAGCCGGAGCCGGTAAACAACACGTGTGTGTTTTGTTTGCTGGCTCCGGCTCTTTTTGTTTTGCCGGTCTCCTCGGAGGTGATAGCCCGTTATGGCGACCGGCATCTACGCAGACAAGCGCTGGCCGCCGCTGCGCGCCCGCATCCTGCGCCGCGATGACTACCTGTGCCAGCAGTGCCTGCGATACGGAAAGCACCGCGCGGCGACAACCGTGCACCACTGTTTCCCGGCCGGGCGCTACCCAGACTATGCCTGGGCGGCCTGGAATCTTGTCAGCCTTTGCTCGCGTTGCCATGACGCGATGCACGACCGCAACAGCGAGCAGCTCACGCCGCTGGGCGAGCAGTGGCGACAGCGCGCTGCACGCCGCAAGCCCCCCCTCTCGTGACTTCCAGCGCATACCATCCGGGGACCGGCGGGGGGGACTCTTTCCAACCGCGCCGGGTTTCCGGCGCGGGGGGATCGCGCGGGAACAAGTCAACCGGGCGCACGCGCGGGAACCTTGGAGGCGGCATTTTTGCGGCCCTGCGATTTTTGCGCAAAAACGAATCAATCCCGGCTAAAAACGTGGCCGGAACCGTGTCCAAATCGGACACAAGGAGCGTGAGACATGAGCAAACGCGAGGATGCGATCCGCGACAACATGCGGCTCGCCGGCACCTACAACCAGGCCTTTGAGCCGATCATCAAGACGCTCGCCCGTGTACAGACCGAACTCGCCCGCGCCGAGAAAGACTGGCGCGGGAACGGTGGTCACTTTGTTGCCGAGTATACCAACAAGTCCGGCGCGACCAACGTCGTCAAAGACCCGTACTATGCCGTCGTCGAGAGCCTGCGCGCCCAGGTCGTGGACATCTCCGCGCAGCTTGGGCTGACGCCGACCGGCCAGCGCCGGGTGCTGGGCAACGCAAAGGCGCCGCCCTCCGGCCCGTCCGCGTTGGAGCGGGCGCTGGCGCAGGCACGAGAGAGGGCGGGCAAATGACGCAGCACGACATGGGCAGCCTCCGGGCAAAGCTCGGCGACCATCACAATGCACAGACGGTCTGGGACTACGTCACCGGCTGCCTGGACGGCACAATCCTCGCCTGCCCGGACATCCGGCAGGCGTGCGAGCGCTTTGCCGCGGACCTTGCCGACCCGCGCTGGGATTTTCGGCCGGCAGAGGCCGAGTACGCGATCGAGCTGATTGAGACCATGCTATGCCACCAGCAGGGGCAGCGGCTGGACGCCACTCCACTCCGCGGACAGCCGTTTTTGCTCCTGCCGTATCACAAGTTTTGCGTGTACAACCTCCTTGGCTTTTACCTTGCCGGCACAGACGAGCGCCGGTTTAAGGAGGCGTTTATCTTTGTACCCCGGAAAAACATCAAGACGACGTTTGCGGCCGCGCTTGCCTGGGCGCTGTCGCTGATCGAGTCGCCGTCCGGGTCCAAGGTGTACATCGTGTCTGCTGCGCTCAAGCAGTCGCTGGAGTCTTTTGGCTTTTTGGCCTACAACGTCCGGCGGCTCGGCCTGTCGCAGGACGACGACCCAAATGGGCTGCGCATCCTGGACAACAACGCAGAGCGCAGCATCTCCGGCTCGGTCGGCGAGGGGTCCATCTACATCAACGCGCTGGCGTCCAACCCGGACCAGCAGGATAGTTTTAATGCCAACATCATCATCGCCGACGAGCTGCACGCCTACAAGTCGCCTAAGCAGTACAACGTGCTCAAGGAGGCGACCAAGGCGTACACCAACAAGCTCGTCATCGGCATCTCCACGGCCGGCGACCGCGAAAACAGCTTTTGCGGCCACAGGCTTAAGTACTGCCGGCAGATCCTCAACGGCACGATCAAGTCCGCGGACGCGGATGCGCTGTTTGTCTTTATCGCGGCGGCGCCGGTCGACGAGGCCGGGAACGTGGACTACACCAACGCCGACGTGCAGCGCATGGCCAACCCCGCCTATGGGGAGTCCATCCGGCCGAACGACATCATGAACGATGCGCTGCAGGCGCAAAACGACCCGCAGCAGCGCAAGGACTTTTTTGCGAAGTCCTTGAACGTCTATACCTCGGCCATGAAGGCCTACTTTAACATTGCGGAGTTTCGGGCGTCGGATGCCAAATATCACTGGACGATCGAGGAGCTGGCGAAGCTGCCAATCAAGTGGTACGGCGGCGCGGACCTGTCCAAGATGCACGACCTGACGGCTGCCTGTCTGTATGGCGTGTACCAGGGCGTCAACATCATCATCCCGCACTGCTGGTTTCCCATCACGGCCGCGGCCGTCAAGGCCGAGGAGGACAACATCCCGCTGTTTGGCTGGCAGGAGGACGGCTGGCTGAGCATGAGCAACGACAAATCCGTCAACCACGCCGAGATCGTCGCGTGGTTTGTGCGGATGCGGCAGATGGGCTTTAAGATCGCCGAGGTCGGACACGACCGAAAATTCTGCCGCGAATACTTCGCCGGCATGAAAAAGGCTGGCTTTAAGGTCATCGACCAGCCGCAGTATTTTTACAAAAAATCCGAGGGCTTTAGGCACATCGAGGCGGCTGCGAAAAACGGCCTGCTGTACTACCTCCACGCCGAGCCCTACGAGTACTGCGTCCAAAACGTCCGTGCGGTCGAAAAGACGGACGATATGATCCAGTATGAGAAAATCGAGCCGACGCTGCGCATCGATGTATTTGATGCGTCCGTCTTTGCGGCGATCCGGATGCTGGAAAACTCTGAAAAAGCAGCCAAAGACCTTGGCTGGTTTGCATGACAGGAGCGTGAGATATGAGACTTTTCGCGGGCCGCAAGGCGGCCAAAAAGCGAGGTGTCGGCGGCCTGATCGGGTGGATCGTCGGCAGCGACGGGTCTGCGATGCAGGTGCCCGGCTACACCCGGCTGATCGACTGCCCGGAGGTCGCCGCGGCGGTCGATGCGATCGCCGGCAGCGTCTCCAGCATGACCATCCACCTGATGGAAAACACCAAGGCTGGCGACGTGCGCGTGCGTGATGCGCTGGCGACCAAGGTAGACATCAACCCCTACGGTCTGACCACACGCAAGACGTGGGTCGAGTGGATCGTGCGCACGATGCTGACAACCGGCGATGGCAACGCCTTTGTGCTGCCAGTGACGACCAACGGTTATCTGGACGACCTGATGCCGATGCCGGATGCAACCGCGCAGCCGGTCGGCGACAGCTACGTCGTGCAGTGGCGCGGGCGCAGTTTTGCGCCGGACGAGGTGCTGCACTTTGTGCTCCACCCGGACTTGGCCTATCCGTGGCGCGGCACCGGCTACCGGGTGCAGCTGCGCGACGTGGCCGCGGGCCTCAAGCAGGCTGCCGCGACGAAAAAGGGCTTCATGTCCGAAAAATGGAAGCCCTCCATCATCGTCCGCGTGGACGGCATCGCCGAGGAGTTTGCCGGAAAGGAGGGCCGCCGCAAATTTTTGGACGACTACCTGAGCACCGACGAGGCCGGCGAGCCGTGGGTGGTGCAGGCGGACCTGATGGACGTGCAGCAGATCAAGCCTCTGTCGCTGCAGGACCTGGCAATCAACGACGCCGTGACGCTGGACAAGCGCACGGTGGCCAGCGTGATGCATGTCCCGGCGTTTTTGCTGGGCGTCGGGGACTATGACCAGGACGCCTACAACAACTACGTGCGCTCGACGGTGATGGAGATCGCCACGGCCATCCAGCAGGAGCTGACTAAAAAGCTGCTGCTCTCGCCGTCCCGGTATTTCCGCCTCAATCCGCGCAGCCTGTATGCCTATAGCATGGCCGACCTGTCGTCGGTCGCGTGCGACCTGTATGTGCGCGGCCTGATGACCGGCAACGAGGTGCGCGACTGGCTGGGCATGACGCCCAAAAAGGACCTCGACCAGCTCGTCATGCTGGAAAACTACATCCCCGCCGGCATGATCGGCGATCAAAAAAAGCTGATCCAGGATCAGCAGAAGGAGGGCACAGATGCCTGATGTTAACAGCCGGCACGGCCGGCAGCTGCGGAGCATCCCGCAGCAGTTTTGCACACGGGAGGACGGAGACGAGCTGATCATCGAGGGATACTTTGCCGTCTTTGACAGCCCGTACACTTTGTGGGACGACGCGACGGAGATCGTCAAGCCGGGCGCTTTTGCCGGATGCCTGTCCGGCGACATCCGCGCCCTGATCGACCACGACACGCGGCTTGTGCTTGGCCGCACAAAAGCAGGCACGCTGGAGCTGCGCGAGGATGCGCGCGGCCTTTGGGGCAGCATCAAAATCAATCGAGCCGACACCGACGCCATGAGCCTCTATGCGCGCGTCCAGCGCGGTGACGTCGACCAGTGCTCGTTTGGCTTTGATATCGAGGAGGAGACCTTTGTGGATCTCGGCGGCGGAAAGTGCCGCTGGGAGATCACCAAGGTAAATCCGCTGTATGAGGTCTCCGTCGTTACTTTCCCGGCCTATGAGGAGACCGCCGTCAAAGCCCGCCATGCGGATCTCGCCGAGATCCAGCGCCGGCAGGCCGAGGCGTGGAAAACCAAGATGAAAACCAGACTGACAGGAGGAGACAACCATGGCACTTAAAGTACTGCTGCTGCGCAATAAGCTGTCCGCCGTCAACGCGACGCTTGCACAGCTGCGTGAGCAGGCCGCGGCGCTGGAGACCCGCGAGAGCGAGCTGGCCGCAGACATCGAGGCGGCCCAGACCGACGACGAGCGTGCCGCCTGCGAGACGGCAATCGGCGAGTTTGAGGCGGACCGCGACAAGGTGACGGCAGACATCGAGGCCGCCGAGGCGGATGCCGCGAGCCTGACCGAGCAGATCGAGGCCGCCGAAGCCAACGCCGCCGAGGCCCGCAGCGCAGCCCACACCAACCCCACACATCACACTGAGAGAGGAGCACACAAAACTATGCCTACCAACACCGCGGGCGATGCCCGCAGCCGTTTTTACGGCATGACTTACGCCCAGCGCGACGCATTTTTTGCCCGCGATGACGTCACCGCATTTTTGACCCGCACCCGTGAGATGCTTGGCCAGCAGCGCGCCGTGTCCGGCGCCGCGCTCGGCATCCCGGAGGTGATGCTGGACATCATCCGCGACAACATCAACAGATACAGCAAGCTCATCGGCTTCGTCCGCCTGCGCCAGGTGCGCGGCAAGGCGCGCCAGAACATCGTCGGCACTGTGCCGGAGGCCGTGTGGACGGAGATGGTCGGCACGCTCAACGAGATGACTATCACCATCAACCAGGTCGAGACCGACGGCTACAAGGTTGGCGGCTATGTCTTTGTGTCCAACTGCTACCTCGAGGACGACAACAACATCGGCCTTGCGACCGAGATCCTTGACCAGCTCGGCCAGGCGATCGGCTACGCGCTGGACAAGGCCATCCTGTTTGGCACCGGCACCAAGATGCCGGTCGGCATCGCCACTCGCCTGGCGGCTGCAGCGTCTCCGGCGTGGTGGGGCACCAACCAGGGCACGTTTACCGACCTCAGCACCAGCAACGTCAAAAAGCTCAACATCGCCGCCAAAAACGGTGCGGAGTTTTACGCCGATCTCATCGGCGCGCTGGGTGTCGCCGATACCAAGTATTCGGCCGGAAAGCCCGTCTGGGTGTGCAACCACAAGACGCACATTGACCTGCAGGCCAAGGCACTGGCCTTTAACAGCGCGGCGGCCCTGACCGCCGGCGTCACGTCCGAGCTGCCAGTCATCGGCGGTCAGATTGTGGAGCTGGACTTTGTCCCGGACAACCAGATCATGGGTGGCTACATGGATCTGTATCTGCTGGCCGAGCGCGAGGGCACGACCCTCGAGCAGTCCACGGAGGTCAAATTTATCGAGGACCAGACTGCGTTTAAGGCAACCGCCCGCTACGATGGCAAGCCGGTGCGCGGCGAGGCGTTTGTGATCGTCCGCTACGACAACACGGCGGCGACCACCAGCCTGACCTTTGCGTCTGACGCGGCCAACACGACGCAGTCCACGCCGCCCGCTGGCGGCAGCGACTAATGGCGGACGTCAGCTCGGCCGAGACGGTGCTTGCGCTGCTCAAGGCTGATCTCGGCGTGACGCATACCAAGCGCGACGAGTACTTTGCGGCGCTGATCGCGGCTGCAGCCAAGATGCTGCGGACGGAGGGCATCATCCTCGACCTGAGTGATCAGGCCGACCAGCTGCTGCTGGAGATGTACGCCGCGCACCTGCACGAGCGCAGGCAGCAGCCGACCATGGCAATGCCGCGCTACCTGCGGGCCAAAATCAACAATCGGCTCTGCCATCAGCGGATGCAGGGCTAAGGTACAACACGCCGGTGTGTCCAAATTGGACACACCGGCAAAGGAGGGAGACGTGTGTACGATGATGTAATCAATCTGATCGCCATTGACGAGCGCGGCAACGACGTCGGCAAGCACGAGGTGTTTTGCCGGCGCGAAAGCATCACGCGCGCCGAGCACTACCAGGCCGCGGCCGTCGGGCTGCACCCGTCGGTGCAGTTTCGGCTGGCGGACTGGCGCGACTATGACGATCAGCGCTTTGTCGAGTATGGCGGTCGGCGCTATATCGTCGAGCGCACCTACGAGACACGGGACGGCGGGCTTGAGATCGTGGTGAGGTGACGGCATGCGCGACGAGACTGTAACCATCTCCACCCTGGACAAGGCCATCGCCGGCGCGCTGGAGGAGTACAACGCCGACGTGCAGAGTAAGCTCCGCACACTGGTGGACAACGCCATGCGCAAGCTGGTCAAGCTGACTAAGGCGACGGCTCCACGCGAAACCGGCGAGTATGTCAAGCACATCACCTCAAAGACGACCTCCGACACCCCAACAAACTACGCCAAAACGTGGTATGTACGCGGGGAGCGCGCCTACCTCACGCACCTGCTTAACTTTGGCCATGCCAAGGTCAACGGCGGGCGCGTCGAGGGGGCGCACTTTTTGGATTTTGCCAAAAAACAGGTCGTCGAGGAGTACCTCGACGCCGTAAAGGAGGCGCTGAGCGGTGGCTGATATCATCCCCACGGTGCTCGACGGCATCCAGCACATCGAGACGTGCTGGGCTATGCCGCCGTCGCTGCCGTATGCCGTCTATCACGACCGGACGACCCGCCGCGGCGCCGACCTGTACAACGGCATCACCGAGCACAACATCACGATCGAGCTCTACGCGCAAAAGCCAGCCGAGGATCTCGAGGCCCTGATCGAGCAGCGGCTCGACGCGCTCGGCCTTGAGTACGTGCGGGAGGAGCGCATGTGGATCGACACGGAGCACTTTTTTGAGACGGTGTACGATTTTGCGTACGCCGAGAAAGGATTTGCATAATTATGGCACTTACAAAACGCAAAGACATCACGCTTGGGTCCGGCAAGCTGTACGTGCAGGAGTACACCGGCACGACGGTCCCGGACACCGATACCATCTGCACGGCTGATAACATCATCGGATATATCTCCGGCGGCGCGACGGTGTCGTACAAGCCGACATACTACACGGCCAAGGACGACCTCGGCCTGGTCTCCAAGACGCTGATCACTGCCGAGGAGGCGACGCTCAAGTCCGGCATCATGACCTGGGACGGCAATACGCTGGCCAAGCTCAGCGCGACGGCGCGCGTCACCGAGACGGATGCCGCCAGCGGCAAACCCGCCAAGCGGTCCGTTAAGATCGGCGGCGTCGCCAACGACGACGGGAAAAAATACGTCCTGTGCTTTTGCCACGAGGACAAGGACGGCAAGCGCAAGCTGTACGTCCGCATTGTCGGCAAAAACCAGTCCGGTTTTGAGATCGTGTTTGCCAAGGACAAGGAGACCGTCGTCGACGCAGAGTTTAGCTGCGACCCGATGGACACCGACGGCACGCTGATCTACTACGACGAGGTGTACACGGCATGACAAATCGCTTTACACTTGGCCAGCACAAGGCAATCTTTACACTTGAGCTGCAGGACGGCCGCGAGCTGCTGCTGACCGTGCCGCCGCTGAGCGTTTTTAAGCGGATGACGGCTATGCAGGACAGCGCGGGCGTGGACGAGATGATCGACATCGTCTGTGACATCCTTAACTGCAACCGCACGGGCGCGACGTTTACGCCCAAGGAGGTCGACGGGCTTTTTGCCTTTGACGATCTCGCCGGCTTTTTTGCCGCATACTCGGACTTTGTCGCGGGGGCGACCAAGGCAAAAAACTGACCATCCCGTACTATCCCGATGACGGAGATGGTACGGGATGCCACTACACGATCGAGACGGTCGGCGAGCATCTGGTGGCACAGTATGCCAACATGACTCTGCCGGACGTCTGCGATCTGCTGCTGGACGACTATATGCTGCTGCTGCGCGACGCCTTTATCGCGCGCAAGCTGCAGTCAGCAGACGGCCGCGAGTATCTGGATAACGCCTGGAGACTGGAGCAAACCGAGCCGGATGTGGACGGGCTGCGCAGCACCTTCGGGCGGCATGAGGAGGTGGACACTTGAGCGGCAAAGGTACGACACTTAAGGGCATCACCGTCGAGATCGGCGGCGACACCACAAAGCTTGGCGACGCGATCCTTAAGGCGCGCAAGTCGGCGAGCAGTCTGAGCGGCGAGCTACGCGGCGTCGAGTCGCTGCTTAAGCTTGATCCCACCAACACCGTCCTGCTTGCGCAAAAGCAGGACATTTTGGCAGAGTCGATCGCCGGCGCGAAGGACAAGCTTAAGATGCTGATCGCGGCGCAGGAGTCGATGTCCAAACAGCTGGCCGATGGCAAGATCAGCCCGGAGCAGTACCGCGACTTTGAGAGAGAGATTGAGTCGACGCGCCAGCAGCTCACGCGGCTGGAGGCAGCTGCCTCCGGGACGGACGACGCCGTCGCTGATGTCGGTGACGCAGCCGAGGAGGCCGGCGAAAAGGCCCAAAAAGCCTCCGGCGGCTGGACCGTCTTAAAGGGCGTGATGGCGGATCTCGCCTCGAGCGCGATCAAGGCAGCTGTAAGCACCGTCGTGGACGGCGCAAAAAAGATGGTATCTGCCGGCCTGGAGTACAACCAGGCGATGGAGGGGTACGTCACAAACTTTACAACGATGCTTGGGGGCAGCTCGGAGGCTGCCAACAGCATGGTCGGCAGCCTGCAAAAGCTGGCATCGGCCACGCCGCTGGCCATGTCTGACCTCGCCGGCGGTGCGCAGACACTGCTTGCCTTTGGCGTAGCGTCGGACGACGTGTCCGGCACGCTGCAGCGCCTTGGCGACATCTCGCTCGGCAATGCCGACAAGATGCAGTCGCTCGCCCGCGCCTACGGCAAAGCCACGGCGCAGGGCAAGCTGACCGGCGAGACCGTCCAGATGATGATCGACGCCGGATGGAACCCGCTGATCGACATCTGCGATCAGACGGGCGAGAGCATGGAGGACGTGCAAAAGCGCATGGCCGCCGGCAGCATCTCCGCCGAGGAGCTGACGCAGGCGGTAACTCACGCGACGGACGCAGGCGGCAAGTTTGCCGGAGGCATGGAGGCTGCCAGCAAGACGGTCGCCGGTCTGACGTCGACACTGCAGGACAACGTCAACGCGATGCTGGGCGAGCTGATGCAGCCGGTATCCGACGCGATGCTGTCGACGCTGCTCCCGTCGGCGATCGACGCCGTTGACCAGCTGACGACGGCGTTTGAGGACGAGGGCATCGACGGATTTTCGCGCGTCGCCGGCAGCCTGATCGCGTCGCTGTCCGCGCAGCTGGTATCATACGCGCCGCAGGCAATCCCGGCAGCGCTATCCTTTATCGGTGCGCTGGTGACGGGGCTGCTGTCGGCGCTGCCGGACCTGACGGGTACGGCGATCGAGCTGGTGGGCGCGCTGCTGCTCGGCATCGCGGATCAGCTGCCGGGCATCATCACAGCGGCGATGTCTGCGCTGCTCGGCATCGTGGACAAGATCACGTCCCCGGAGTCGATCACGCTGCTGATCCAGGCTGCGATGCAGCTGATGCTGGCACTTGCCCGCGGGCTTATCGCGGCGATCCCGCAGCTGATCGATGCCGTCCCTGGCATCATCACAAATCTTGTCGAGTCTTTTTACGCGATGCTGCCGGAGATTATCGGCGTGGGCATCGAGATCGTCATCGCGCTGGCGTCCGGGCTCGTGTCCAACACCGGGCACATCATCGCGGCTGTGCCGCGTCTGGTGGAGACGATCGTCCGTGGCTTTTTGGCCAACGTTAAGTCCTACTGGGACATTGGCAAGTCCATCGTGGATGGCGTCCGCCAAGGCATCACGGAGCAGTGGCAGCGGCTTAAGTCCGATGTATCTAATCTTTTTTCAGGGCTTGTCAGCTGGATCAAAAACTTGCTCGGCATCCACAGCCCGTCGCGCGTCTTTGCGGATATCGGACAAAATATGGCGGCCGGCATCGGCGTCGGATGGAGCGATGCGATCGTCGATATCAATCGCCAGATCGGCGAGTCGCTGCAGCCGCAGTACGTCGTCGGCGTGGATATGCAGGGACTGTATGCGCAGTCGGCTACGCTGCAATCGGCCGCTGCTCCGGGCACCGGCGGCGACGTCGCCGCCTTGCTCGAGCGCTTGGACCGCCTCGAGCGCGCGATCACGGGGATACAGATCTACATGGACGGTGACGCGCTTGTCGGCTCTGTCGCCACGCGCATGGACTATGCGCTCGGCGGCATCTACACAAGCAAGACACGGAGGACTATCTAATGGCACTATCTTGTAAAATCGGCGGCGTGCAGTACGCCGGCCTGCAGCTGATGGGCGTGCAGATCGGACTGCCGGCCGTAAAAACGCAGACCGTCAGCGTCCCCGGCGCGGACGGCGAGCTGGATCTTACCGACGCGCTGACCGGCGAGCCTGTCTTTGGCAACCGCGCGATCAAGCTTAAGCTCGGGTTTTGCCCGCGCGGACCTTTTGACTTTTACGCTTTCGCCGCTGCCGTGCATGGGCAGCGGCGAAAGCTGGAGCTCGACGGCCGTGACGGCTACTACATCGGGCGGTGCACGGTCGGCACACCGGACACATCGCTGGATCGCACGATCTTTGACCTGACGATCAACGCCGACCCTTACCGGCTGGATGACGCCGATGTATCCATAAAGATCCCGATGCTCGCGGCGTCGGACAACGTACTTATCGGGCGGAGCGTGACGGCACACAGTGCGTCCACGTCAGTGGACGAGTACTTTGACGTCGTAGGAGACGGAGAGAGCAGCGTGCTGCGCATCAAGGCCGTCGCCAACGACGGACGCAGCACATACGGCTACGCGCGCTTCCAGCTGCCTTGGCCGACAGCCGGCAGCTGCCTTGTGTCCGCGGACATCACCGGCGGGTGGTACACCATCGTGGATGCATCCTTTAAGCCGTATGGCGACGGCAAAAGCAGATGGATCCCCAACGTGCCGGCCGGTGGTCTGTACATGGTACTGGAGACGATCAATCCCAGCGGATGCGCGGCAAGTAATATCAAGATTTTCCGCGCGCAGCCGGGATCTCTATCCGGGCTGTGCAGCGACCGACTTATGTATCCGACAAGCGACAACGCTCGCGTGCAGATCTATCGCTGTGATCGCGCATATGCTCCGGCGACACTCGGCGACCGCGAGACATCCAGCCCGTATCTGCAGATCCGCAAGACGCCGGACTACGCATACGCGATCGGCGGCGCGGCCGGCGAGCTTACGCTTACCGGTCGGAGGGGGTGGATCTGATGTACGCAGGCTATACAGATGGCACGCTGCTTTTTGCGGTCGGCATGGCCGGGCGCGAGATCTCCGCCGGCACGCTGCACCGCGCAGTCGGCGAGATCGACTCGGCGGACTTTGTGCTGCCGCCGTCCAACGCCATGCGCGACGTGCCGATCAAGCGCGCGTCCGTCATCTCGATCCAAAAAGACGGAGTGGAGATCTTTCGCGGATCCGTGGCGGACACGTCAACGGATCTGCGCGGCAGCCGCACCTATAGCGTGGACGGCGCGATGCTGTGGCTGGATGATATATGCAAAGCGCCTTTTACGCTGTCACCAAGCACCGTGGAGTACTACGTCACCGCGCTGCTGACGCAGTATAACGCCGCGTGCGCACCTGCGCGTAAGATCTTGCTCGGCACGGTGGACTCCGCGCTGCCGACGCTGTCCGTGCAGCATACAGAGTATGTATCTACGCTGTCGCTGCTGCAAGAGGCCATGACGGCCGCCGGTGGGACGATGCGCCTGCGATACGCCGGCGGCAACGTCTACCTGGATGTGCATAAAAGCTATCGCCATATGTGCACGCAGCAGGTGGATATCCGCAAAAATTTGCTGGATCTTACCGACAAAATCGACGGTGCGAGCTTGCTGACGCGCGTCTACCCGGTCGGCAAGGACGGGCTGACGATCGACAGCGTAAACGGCGGGATCCCGTATCTGATCAACGCTGACGCCGAGGCGCTGTATGGCCGCATCGACGGTACGATGCAGGCAGACACGGATGACCCTGCCGTGCTTAAGGCGACGGCGGCATCTTATCTTGCCAAAAACTGCGGCTTGTCGCGCGGCATCGAGGTCAGCGCGGCGGACCTGTCCGGCGCTGACACGGAGCTGGAGCCTTTTGATGTCGGCGACAGCGTGCGCGTGGTGTCGCCGCCGCACGGCATCGACACCGTGATGACGGTGTCCAAAGTGGACACAAGTCTCGTCGGCGGCAAGGACAGTCTGACGCTCGGCTGGGGCAGCAAGACGCTGACCGGCGCCGTCGCCTCCGGCGGCGGCGGGTCATCGGGCGGGTCTGCGGCTGCGTCTGGCGGAGGGGTCGACGTGGACAGTGCGCTATCTGACACATCCACAAATCCGGTGCAAAACAAAATCGTGACCGCTGCGCTGAACAGCAAAGCCGGGACGGCGGCAGCTACACAGTCCTCGGCTGGCCTGATGTCCGCCGCGGATAAGACTAAGCTGGATGCGCTTGCGGAAGGTGGCGGCGTGACATACATGTCCGCGGACGAGATGCAGGCCATCTGGGATACAAATTGATAAGGGGGTACTACAATGGCAGATGATAACAAGGCGGTGGGGCCGCTGGCGACGGCTAAATTGGTCGCGCTGATTAAGGCCGTGATGGCAAAAAAGTACGACAAGACTGGCGGAAAAATCGACGGCAGTGCCGAGATCACCGGCGGCCTAAAGGTCGGGATGAGTTCGGAATTCTCCAGTTCCATCAAAGCAGGGAGCGAAATCAGTTCAGATATGCTTCTGATGGCGCCGATTGTCGAACTGCGCGATCCGGCGAAGGAAGAAAGCATTTATTTCGGTGTGTCCGGCGAGAACGCGGCAAAGGTTACAAGCCCTGTATCTGGCGGCGGGACACAATACGCCCGTCTCGCGGTCGGCACGCCTACCGGAGACAACGATGCAGCGACCAAGGCGTATGTGGATGGAAGGACGCACGATTACTACGACGTAACCGTGATCTCTGCGGCCGGCGCGGTGCAGACGATCGACGGCGGTATCATCGACGTGCGCGGCAGCGCGGATAAAACTGTCGCAGAAATTGCCGCTGCCTATGCTGCTGGAGCGATCGTGCGCTGCATCTATAACGGCAACATCATGCGGCTTATGCGCGCTACGGATGGTAGCTATACTTTTGCGGGAGTCGGTGCAAACTACGGCGTGGCGCGATCTGGCAATATCACGATAACGATCATGTCCACGCCCAACGGTGACACGACGTTGATCACATCGGCGGCTGGCGAACTGCCCATCCCAGACAGCGATGTAAGCCAAAACGGCTGCGTGCTGGTCGTTAGAGACGGCCAGTGGATGTACAGTGAGGATAAACTTATCCCGGCGACACTAACCTCAAACGGCCTTATGTCCGCTGCAGACAAGGCGAAGCTGGACAGCATGGACAGCGTGTGCTACGACATCTATGCCAAAATAGGTGCCGCAGATACGCACGACAGCGTATACAAGTACGGATGCACGGTATCACACACGTTTGCCGAGATCGACGCGGCTGTTCACGCGGGCAAAACACCGCGTGTGCTGCTCGTGGATGACATCGACAACCCCAGCGATACGCGCATCATCTGCCCACTTTTAGAATATGACATGAGCCGGTCAGAGGGTGGTTATTACTTTGAGGCGCCGGGGCTGGTCGGCGTAAACGGGTCTGGCAGGATCTATATTGACGAGAATGGCGCGACGTACATTTGCAGCGCTGGTGAGTTGCCAGCAGTTGGCGCAAATCAGGATGGCAAGTACCTGATGATCGATGGCGGCAGGTGGACATACAAGCGGCCGGATACTGCTACCGCGACCGCACCCGGTATGATGTCTGCGGCAGATAAGGCCAAGTTGGACGGCGTTAAGGACGGCGCAAACAAGACGGTTGTGGACGCAGCGCTTGACGCCGGGTCTGCCAACCCCGTGCAGAACAAAGCGGTCAAGGCAGCGCTGGACGGTAAAGCGGGAACAGCAGTGGCGACCACGTCCGCCAACGGCCTGATGTCTGCTGCGGATAAGATCAAGCTCGACGGCGTGGAGGCGGGTGCAAACAAGACCACCGTGGATGCAGCACTGGACGCAGCATCGGAAAACCCCGTGCAGAATAAGGCCGTCAAGGCGGCACTGGACGGAAAGCTGTCAACACTGGGTGGCGAAATTTCGGGCCATCTGGATGTTGGGCAGACAGTCAGCGCCGAGGGGTCTGTATCTGTTGGCAGGACGAGCTCGGACACAGGCATCCATTTTGAAAAAGCTGCTTCTGACGCTGGACGCATTTCGCACGGCTCAGACCCCATGACTGGTGTAGCGCCGATTGCCCGCCTGAAAGTGGCCGACCCGACCGAAGATGATGACGTGACGACCAAGAAGTACGTCGATGACCGGGCGGTTAGATACGACGCAAAACAGACATTGACATCCGATCAGAAATTCCGCGCGTGTCAAAATATCGGGGCGGTCGAACAAAAAGGCGCGTGGATGGAAGGAGCTGTGATGTTGCTGCCGAGTGGGAACGATGGAGCAAGTATCATAAACATCACGCCCGGCGGTAAAAACAATGACTACACGCTTGCGCTTGACGGTGGGCCTGAAAATGTGCCGGTACGTGTGTCCGGCATTGAAACCCCGACAGATGCGCAGACGGACTGTGCGACGAACGTGGCCTACGTCAAGGCAAAAATCGCCGAAGTCGCTGCGAGCGGCGGCGTGGACGTTGATAATGCACTGTCGGCCACGTCTACCAACCCCGTCCAAAACAAAGTCATCACGTCTGCACTGACCAGGAAAGCCGGTACCGCGGTGGCAACGGAAAGCGCGAACGGTCTGATGTCCAAGGCGGATAAAACCAAGTTGAACGGAATCGCGGCGGGCGCAAATAAGACCACCATTGATAGCACTATGTCCGGGTCATCGGTCAACCCTGTGCAGAACAAGGTAATCAAGCAGTACGTTGATGACAAGGTGGCCGCCGCTGGCGGCAATATCACCGTGGACGCAGCGCTGGATGCAGCGTCGGAAAACCCTGTACAGAACAAGGCCGTCAAGGCGGCGCTGGACGGCAAGCTGTCAACACAGGGCGGAACGCTTACCGGCAACCTGACTGGCAAGTACATCACGGGCACGTGGCTGCAATCCACGGCGGCCGCGAATCTGGGAAAGACACCGGGCAAGATCGCCGTGCTGGACGACAGCGGCTGGGTGTACTACCGCACGCCCGCCGAACTGTTTGCCGATCTTGGGATTGCCAACGCAATTAAATCCTACGTTGACACTGCAATCGCAGTGGCAATCAACAGCGCGTACTAAGGGGGCGTATCATGGCTACTACTGTATCTATGACTAATATCGTGGCAAATAACGGCAAGGGCTGGTTTCCGGCCCAGCGCGGAAACTGCGCGTGGCAGCTGTCGAGCATCACTCCGGGCGACGGTGCCGCGTCCAGCATCAAGATCATCCCTTCCGGCGCGGGCGAGGTGACACTGACGTCGGCGGCGCACGATCTGGTCGCGTCGCACAAATACTATGTCACATTTAAGATCCGATTTGAGGCTGCGGTCACGGGCACCTGCGACTGGTACTGGCCAATCGCGGAGCCTGCGGCGGCCGCGAATATTGCCGTCAACGCTGCTGCTGGCGCGTGGACGCGCTTGTCTGCGGTGTTTGACCGCACAAGTTTTAGCGATGGCAGCTATTATTGCCGGTTTGATTATAACAACAACGACGGTAATAACAGGACGTTTTGGTTCACGTCCTGCATGCTAATCGACCTGACTGCGGCGTTCGGCGCGGGGAAAGAACCTAGCAAAGACTGGATGGATACGCACGTTACGGAATTTTCCGATGCGCCGAGCGCGCACTATATCGACAATTTGGACGAGCTGTTTGCGGGTATCTCCAGCGCAATCCAAGCAAAAAGTGGCCAGCCGGGCAAAATCTTTGCGTGTGATTTTATAGACAAAATCCTCGCGCTGTGAAGGGAGGACGGCTATATGGTCAGCATAATTGAAGCATTTGCCACAAACAACAAATGCTATCAGATCGGCGCGCCGCTGTACCCGCAGGGCATCATGCTGCACAGCATCGGCTGCCCACAGCCCAACGCGGCGGTGATGGCGCGGTACTACAACCAGTACCAGCCGGGTGGGCAGAGCGTGTGCGTGCACGGCTTTATCCAGCGTGATGGCACGTACTACCAGACGCTGCCGTACACCATGCGCGCATGGCACTGTGGCGGCGCGGCGAACGCAACGCACATCGGCATCGAAATGACGGAGCCTGCGTCCATCGTCTACACCGGCGGCGCGAGCTGGCGCGACCTTGACCCGGACGCGACCGAGGCGCACGTGCGCGGGACGTATGCCGCCGCCGTGGAGCTTTTTGCGCAGCTGTGCACGCAGTACGCGCTGGATCCGCTGGAGGACGGCGTGATCATCAGCCACGCCGAGGGCGCGGCAAGAGGCATCGCCAGCGCACATGCAGACCCCGCACACCTGTGGCGGGCGTTTGGGCTGACGATGGACGGCTTTCGGGCAGACGTCGCGGCAAAGATGGCCGCGGGAAATACAGACGAGGAGGACAACATGGTAAGATACGACAGCATTGACGACGTGCCCGGCTGGGCGCAGGACACAGTGCGCGCGCTGATGGACGCGGGCGCGCTGCAGGGTGACGATCAGGGACGGCTGGACCTGTCGCTGGATATGATCCGCGGCATGGTGATCAGCAAGCGGTACGCGGACGCGCGCAGCCCCAGATACGCCGCGATTGACGACGTGCCCGGTTGGGCGCGCGAGGAGACGCAGCGGCTCATCGACCGCGGCGCGCTGCAGGGCGACGGCAAGCACGCAATCAACGTCACGTATGACGCGCTGCAGGCGATGATCGTCTGTCAGCGGATGATTGACGCCGCTGGCGACGGGAAGTGAGGCGCGGATGTCGGAGGTTATCATTGCCGCGCTGGTCAGCGCAGCGGCCGCCATTGTGGTCGGCCTCATCAACAGCCGCGCGCAGCACAACAAGCTGATCGCGGAGCTGGACAAGCGCGACGAGCTGCAGGCGTATCGCATTGAGCAGCTCGAGCGCAAGGTGGACAAGCACAATCAGGTCATCGCGCGTACATATAAGCTGGAGGAGTGCACCGAGCTCCTCGGCGAGCGCATCAAGGTGGCCAATCACCGGATCGATGATCTGGAGCACAAAAATTAAGAGGAGGACATCATTATGGAACTTGGCATTGCATCTGTGGCGGCGATCACCGCCATCACTTACCTTGTGGGCATGGCCGTCAAGGCGACCGAGGCAGCAGATAAGTGGATCCCGATCATCTGCGGCGTGGCCGGCCTGATCCTCGGCGTCGCCGCGTGGGCGATGGGTGTGCCGGACTATCCGGCGCATGACTGGCTTAACGCTGCGGCTGTCGGCATCGTGTCCGGCTGGGCGGCGACGGGGCTTAACCAGTCGATCAAGCAGCTGACGGATAATAAATAATTGGGCAAAGCAGGGCCGCCGGAGCGTAAGTGCTCCGGCGGCCTTGTGATTTTAAATTTCTGTGCCGTCCGGCAGTGCAAACTTGATGTTGACTTTGCAGCCGAGCGCTTCCCCGATGCGCTCCCATTCTTCCACGGTAAATTTCCCGGTATTCAGTCGTTTGTTAAGCAACTGAGGGGACCATCCGAGCCGTCGCGCCAGCTCGGAGTTTGTAATTCCAAAATACGCAAGCTTCATTTCAATTATTTGCCGCGCTGTCACGGTATCACTCCCTTCTGTTTGATAGCATAACCCATTTGGTTTAATGTGTCAACCGAAAATTTTCTGAAATATCCGAAAAAGTTAAAATAAAGGGTTGACATTATAAACTGTTTAGTTTATAATAATACTCGTAAGGCAGAGGGGGAACCTCTTATGAAAGGAAGTGAGGGAATGAACGAAATGAATGTCACCGAGGCGCTTCTGAAGGCAATCCTCGAACTCATTGAAAAGTGCGAAACGCTTGAAGAACTTCGCGAGAGCGTCAAGCGCATCATGCATGAGTAAACAAAAAGAGTAGCGGCACCGACCAAAGCCCCGCTACTCGCACCCGAGAAGGTGAGCCGGGAGCCTTACCCCGGCCACCTTGATTATAAACCGAGTAAGGCAGGAAAATCAAGGAGGAAACACTATGAAGTACGAAGTCTACGAAAACAACGGCGGCGGCGTGACGCTTGCCATCCTTAACGACGATTGCGAGCCGGTCGCACTGTTCGAAAACTGGGAGTACGGCGACCGTGGCAATCTGGCTGACGCTCTGCGAGAGCTCGCCGCTGACCCGACTGCCTGGCGCTGCTGGGAGGGAGACATGGTCGAACGCATCGCATCCGAGTGGCCGTACAGCGGCGAGGCAGAGCCGCCAACGCTCGCCGAGCTTTACGACGAGATCAGTGGGAGCGATGATTGCATCATCGACAGCGACGGCGATATGATTCCCGCGCAGCGCATGGGCGCCGCGGCTCTCAAGGCACTTGGCCTGAGCCTTGAGGATGACGATCAGTAATGCGTGCGGCAATCTATATCCGTGTATCAACGAGCGAGCAGGCGGCAGAGGGATATTCCCTCGCCGCCCAGCGCAAGAGCTTGATGCAGTGGTGCAATGGCCGCGCCTATGATGTAACCGGCGTGTATGCGGACGAAGGGATCAGCGCGAAGGACATCAAGCATCGACCGGCAATGCTGCAGCTGCTATCCGATGTGCAGGCCGGAGAAATCGACGTTGTGTGCGTCTGGGCGCTTAGCCGATTGACGCGCAGCGTTGCTGACCTATACAGCGTGTGGGATTTGTTTGCGGCGCACAACTGCGGGTTAATTAGCTACACAGAGGCTTTTGACACGACCACGCCGACCGGGCGCGCAATGATGGGCATGCTCGGGATTTTTGCTCAGATGGAACGAGAATTTACGGCCGAACGTGTCAGCGCGGCGATTGCCGAACGGGCAGCGCAGGGAAAGCGGACGTGCAATGAAGTCCTTGGCTATGACCTCGATGGCAAGGACAGCCTGAAGATCAACCCGGCGGAAGCGGAGCGCGTGCGGTATATTTTTGATCGTTACCTGGAATATCGCAATCTGTCGGCCGTTGCCGAGCTGTGCAGATTGCGCGGCTACACCGGGAAACGCGGTAGAGTACAGACTGCCGAATCAATCCGGCGGATACTTATCTGTCCGGTATATGCTGGCTACAACAGCTATAAGGGCCAGTTGTACAAGGGGTGTCACGCGCCCATAATATCTGTCAAAGATTACAATCGTGTGCAACGGATACTACAGCAGCGAGGGAAGCGAGTCAGGATACTGTATCAGCAAATCAAATGACAAACTGCGGTGGCATAGGGATAATCATGGGGATATATATTTGCGCCATATCTCGCAATGCAGTAATACCAATGCATAGTGGCAATGCACACCATGCTTGACGTGCGGAGGGTCACAGGTTCAAGTCCTGTATCGTCCACCAAAGGTCCACCGTAAGAAATTGCGGTGGGCTTTTTTCTTTATCCGACTGCCCGGCGCAAAAATGCGCCGGGTTTTTCTTTCCAAATTTTGCACGGGCGATTGAGGCTTTTGCGGATCTGTGCTACAATGCTTCTGGAAATGCACCGTGCTGCGGTGCGCGATGGAGGTGCGGTGGATGGAATGGGACGAGTACTACAGAAAATTCGACGAGTGGGCAACGTCCACGCAGATCAGCCGCCTCAGCGCACTGACATCCTACGGCCCCTCAGATGAGGTGGCGGAGGTCGCGCAGGGGCTGATGGATGAGACTGCGGCCTCCCGCCTGATCCGCAGGGCGCTTGCAGCCGGCGTGCAGTTCACGGCGGAGGAGATCTGCGAGCTGGTGAATTGCTGCAATGCGGCGGTGATGAATGCACTTTTGGAAAATTCGACCTGCGCCTTCACGTGCGAGCAGCTTGAGAATCTCTGGGGCGCTGTCGACGATGCGGTGCTGGAGCAGACCGCGCGCAGGTGCCGCGTGAAGCTGTTTGATGACGACGAGGAAGAGGAAGAGGAAGAAGAGGAAGAAGACGAGCCTGAGCAAGCGGAGTTTCCGCCGCCGAAACGCAGACGCGAGCCGAAGCTCGGCTTCTGGACGCTGCTTGGCGCCGCCTTGCTCGGCGCATCGGGCGACGGTGGGCACTGCACCGGCGACTGTGCACACTGTCCGCCGCACTTCGGCTATCGCTACGGCCGCTGGTACTATGGTCACGGCCATGTCTACGGCTGCGAATTTGGCGGAAACCGCGGCGACGGCTATGACTGAATGAATCTGGGAGGTACTTATGAATCGGACGATCACCATCAAGGGCGTCGGCGGACATGGCGATCGAACCGGACGATATCGACGTGAGCGACAGCGCAGTTTTTGTGTGGGAGATCCGATGAGCTCCGCAGCGTTTGACCATTAAAATAACCGATACCGGAGCAACGGGCGTCGGAATGTATGCTTCAGGAGGAGACCTATGAAAGCACTGACCTATCTCGAGCGCGGCCGCTTTGCCGTGACGGAAAAGCCGAAGCCGGTCGTGACTGACCCGCGCGACGCTGTTGTGCGCGTGACGCTCGGTTCGATCTGCACCAGTGACCTGCACATCAAGCACGGCTCCGTGCCGCGCGCCGTTCCGGGCATCACTGTCGGCCATGAGATGGTCGGCGTCGTGGAGGCTGTCGGCGCGGAGGTAAAGACCGTCCGCCCCGGCGACCGGGTGACGGTGAACGTAGAGACCTTTTGCGGAGAGTGTTACTTCTGCCGTCACGGCTGGGTGAACAACTGCACCGACCCCGACGGCGGCTGGGCGCTCGGCTGCCGCATCGACGGCGGGCAGACGGAGTTTGTGCGCGTGCCTTACGCCGATCAGGGGCTGGATAAGATCCCGGACGGCGTTACCGATGAGCAGGCGCTGTTTGTCGGTGACATTCTGGCCACCGGCTTCTGGGCGGCGCGCATTTCGGAGATCACGCCGGAGGACACCGTGCTCATCATCGGCGCAGGACCGACCGGTGTGTGCACGCTGGCATGCGTCCTGCTCCAGCAGCCCAAGCGCGTCATCGTCTGTGAGAAAGACCCGACGCGCATTGCGCTCGTGCGTGAGCACTATCCGGATGTGCTGCTCTGCCAGCCGGAGGCGTGTGAGGACTTTGTGCGCGCACACAGCGATCACGGCGGCGCGGATGTGGTGCTTGAGGTCGCGGGCGCGAAGGATACCTTCGAGCTTGCGTGGCGCTGCGCGCGCCCCAACGCCATCGTGACGGCGGTCGCCCTCTATGACGAAGCGCAGACGCTGCCGCTGCCGGATATGTACGGCAAGAATCTCATCTTCAAGACCGGCGGTGTGGACGGCTGCGACTGTGCCGAGATCCTGCGCCTGATCGCGCAGGGGAAGATCGACACCACGCCGCTCATCACGCACCGTTTCCCGCTCAGCGAGATCGAGGAGGCGTATCGTATCTTTGAAAACCGGCTTGACGGCGTCATCAAGGTGGCGATCACGGCGGAGTAACGCAGCGGGGAGGGCGCGCAATGACCAGAGACGAGCTGCAGCGGTATATATTCGATCATTACAGCACCGAGCCGGACTATCCGTGGCCCGGTGCGCCGAACCATGCCGTGTTCCGGCACGGCGGCAACCGGAAATGGTTTGCGCTGGTTCTGGACGTGCCGCGCAATAAGCTCGGTCTGCCCGGTACGCAGATGATCGACGTGGTGAACCTCAAGTGTGATCCGATCCTCATCGGTTCGCTGCGGGGTGAGCCGGGGATTTTCCCGGCCTACCATATGAACAAGGACAGCTGGCTCTCCGTGGCGCTGGACGGCAGCGCGGCGGACGATCAGATCTGGCTGCTGCTGGAGCGAAGCTATGCGGCGACGCTCCCGAGACCGCGCAAAAGAAAGCAGCCCTGATACCGCAGATACATAGAAAGCGCGCAGCAGGAGCGGCCATTGGCCGC
>OGYY01000569.1_pt1 | contig 37128 bp, 24 predicted proteins | sample 1576671 | NCBI WGS metagenome assembly OGYY01 (sample SAMEA3541593, study PRJEB24748) | human gut metagenome | biome: human gut; feature: human-associated habitat; material: faeces | place: China | collected 2012 | reverse complement strand
CGCTTTCTGGAGTTTAACGAGCATGAGATTTTGCAGGATAACGGTCGGGTAACCTGTGAGATCGCCAAATCGTCCGCAGAGAGCCAGTTTGAAAAATACCGCATCGTAAGGACAAACTGTTTCAAAACGACGTTGATCGTTTTCTGGAGTTGACCAAGGACGCAAGCAAATTGAAATAATGCGATAAAATTCTGCATCACATAATAAGGAAATGTATTCTTTTTTGAGCACTGAGCTACCGTTTTTCAGCCGCTCGTCATCCATGGCCCAGCCCCTGAATGGTGTAGTTCTTGGCAATACCGTTCGCCCACTTGCGGAACGGCACAGCGCGGTCATTGTTGACCTTGAAGCCGACGGCGTTAATCATTTGCAGATTGTAGTGCATGACCTCACGGCTGGCCTGGTGACCGCCCTCGGTTTAAACTATTCGGAAATTCCAAATAGTTGTTGTTTTCTGTAGTTCGTCATCTGCAAAAATCTTTTTAATATGCTCATTGATGGTGTGAACTTCTACATCATAGAACTGCTCGGTCATCTAAATGTTTTCATCCTCGTAGCGCACTTCTATGGCATCCTCACTGCCACCGGTGGCAGCCACAAAGGTCAGATACTCCGTGCATTCCCCGATTCGCTTGTTTCTCAGCATGCAATATCACATTTGTGCGGTGTTGCCTTAGAACACGGACTCGAAATTGTATCGTTCATGCTGGAACTAGAAGGATTCAAATTTATTGGAAAGCAGCTACTGAAACACATTGTTTCAGTAGCTGTTTAGATTGTGGGTATTAGTGGAGTAGGCGTAGAGGCCTGCACTAAATAACTTAATTGTCTACCCCCTCAGCAAGTAAAACGTCAACATCTTCCATTTCAAGAAGCTGGCGATTTGCCTTGATATCCAACTTCATGGTTGCAATTTCTTTTTCGGTTAGTGTGCTTCTATCCCAAAAATATAAAAGGATACGTTCTGTCAGTTTTTGATTATTAACAATCATCGTTCCCTTATCATTATTCCAAATAATGTTGCGCCAAAGAACATTATCAATAGCTAAGAGTTCTTGGGGAAATGCTCTAAAAATCTCGTTAAAGCTCTTTTTCTGTTGGATAGCAACCTTAACCGCGGCCCTAACAAACGGCAATAGTGCAACTGGACGGAAAAGCAAATTGCCACCCGTCCTATTGCGATACGGCCGGGCGTTAGGCTCATCAGCTACATAGGCATATACATCACCAAATCCGTCAATTAGCGCATTCCAAAAAGAAGCGCACAACTCTTCAAATTGATAAATCATTTCATCATTGGGCCGTCTGCGAATAAACTCTTTTATCTTTCCTTTTCCCTTTGTCTTGCCCCCGTCAGGATTAAGAACTTCTACATCTTTAAGCAACATCCACAGAATTTCCAAATTACACTCATAGAAAGTGATAATGGTGGTAAACGCCTTATTGTTATTTTCTGGAATAGCTTTCGTTCTGGAATCTAAGAGACGATCTTGGGAGAACAGCGGATGCGTATCAACTAACTCTCTTGAAGCAATTGCCACGATGTCATCTTCATCAAGCGCTATAATATCGCGCATGGATACCGGCTTAGCATATCTGTTAAGAGTGCTAAAAAGTCTTCTCGAACGCTGCATACCTGCATCGTCCGTCTTATGTCCAATAAAAATGACAGGGATTTGCTCATCATCATACTTGTCAGACTCACTAATGACCTTTTTGATGCCTTCGACTCTATGCTGTCCGTCAACCGGGAAGATTTTCTCATCGCCACTAAGCTCAAGGATGCCTAAATTATAGAATTCAGACCCATCGTCATACTCTAACCTTACTTCGTGCCAAGTTGGAACACCATCATACACCGCAAGAACAATGGCATTAAAAAAGCGTTCTTCTTGCGTTTCTATATAATGGGCAATGCTTTTGTAGTTGTTTGTTATGCTTCTCTGAAGCATCTGCTTTAACAGGTCAGACTTATGCAGTTCATTGTCAACTCTCTTCACATATTCGGAAACATCTTTAAACTGCATAGTTGCGATATAATAAACCCAATCGCCTATATGAGCTCGTATTGCTGGTATTTTCATTTCTACCTCCTGATATTAAAACGCAGCCTTCATTGCTTGATTGTATACTTCAGGATATTTGTCATTAAACGGCGGTAATACAGTTTTGATCAACTCTTTTTCCAGCTCGTCAATACAATCGTTGCTTTCTGCAGGTAACGGCAAATACTGCACATACAGGTAAGGATTCCAAAACCTCTTCATGTTTACTATTTTGGGGCGTTCATTTTCACTGGCGTATTCTCTTACCCGTTTTCTTAAGTTTTGATAAGACGTATTCCTTGCTCTACCTATGTATGCCAAATATAAATGGATATCAGCAATAACATTGGGCTTAATTAGGAAAATATATATACCTCCACAATTATTGGGGACATTCGATATTGCAGGATTAACTTGGTTCGTTCCATCGACAAAGTATTTAAACTCTATCCACGGCTGTTCAACAAGTCGTCTTAAATGCGCAGGGAATCTATCCCATTCTCCAGACGGATTCAAAACAAATGGTACACGATGTAGCTTTACAGCATCGCACATATCTAATCTGTCCATAATCACTTCTCTTCCTCTACTTCCTGGAAATGATTTTGGTAGCATTAATTGCTTATCACCAAAAATCCTTCAATTCCATAGCTTTGCAGGGTTGTCCAAGTTTTCTAAGTGCTTTTGCTTCAATTTGTCGTATGCGCTCCCGGGTGACACCGTATATCGCACCTACATCTTCAAGCGTAAGAGGCCGATTATTATCAAAGCCTGTTCTGAGACGTATAACATCAGCTTCTCTGGGAGTCAACGAACTTAGTGCATTTAAGAGAGCGCTTCTGGCCATTGAGGCAGCAACTTTTTCAAACAGCAAATTATCGGTCTGAACAAGCTCCTGCGGCCAAGGCACAGGAGCTTCACAGCCACCATCTTCACAGCAATCAGAAAAGTACAGATGATTTTCGGCTTGCTTGATTGCTGTAGTGAGGTACTCACTGGCTTCAGAAAAAGATATATCTATGCTATCTGCGATTTCAGAAATAAGGGTTTCACAAATGATACCGGGTACGCAATCATCACACCAGTGGTTAAGGTAGCGTTTGTAAGCCGGGAGCATTTTTTCTTTATAGTGCGCAGGAAAATAATACTCCATCCAGATGGGATCGCATTCCCGGTTAATATTTTGCTGTATCCACAGAGACGCATACGACTGGAATGCCGAAAAACCATCCGGATCAAACCTGTCGACCGCAATAACCAATCCCACGAATCCGGCAGATACGGCATCGGCAATATCATATTGATGTGATTTCGCCATCGAAAGCGCAATCTTCAACGCAACTCGTAAGTGAATAAGAATCAGGCGCTCCCTGGCGTATGCATTTCCCGCAGCAGTCTGAGTAGTAAGAGCTGAAATCTCTCCATACTGTGGCGGAGGCAATTTTCTGATAAGTTCAACCACATATTCAAGCTCTGGCGATAATGAGATGATTTCCTCGAAAATAGCCTCATAGTCTATTCGGCTGTAGTCCTCAAAATGGTCGACATCTTTTCCAACAGGTGCAGCTTCATAAATTATGATTCCGCGAATTTCAAGTGCCTCGCTCATTTGATCAACTTCAGATACAGACAAGGAGTAGGTATCCGACATGTCCATGATATCGTCAAAAGTCAAGAAACCTTTTTTCTCTGACTCAGCGATTAGTAGCTTTTGACAATCTGCAACTTTGGACATCCCGGACACCTCCCATCTTCGGAGTCTATATCTTATTCGGCATTAGCTCGACACAGGTCCAGGATATCTTTGCTGGTAATGCCTTCATTAAATCTTTCGTTGAATTCTTCTATAAAATCATACATACGGTTGATGTATTCAGCGGGATCTGTTGAACCGCCAACGAGCTTTTCGTACAAAACCTCAACGCCGCCAAGTACATAGGCATCGAACAGTCGAAGGTCAGACTCATCCGCTCCGAAGCGCCGGAAAGTCTTATCTAACCGTGCTTCCTCGTTAGGCTCATGTTGGGTATCCAAAATGAGGATAAGACGGAAGATATACTTCAATTGCTCGGAGTTATTTATAAGCTGCTCCGGGAAGATATTTTGATCTGCAAGGGCGCCATCGGAGTTCTTGACTCCCTTCCGTTTGAAAAGGAATCCAATCAAGGGTGCATTCATGTAAACATCCACATTACGCTCAAAGAGCTTTGCCTTTGCAACATCGTCAAAAACAGATGTCAATGCACTAACTTTTTCTGCGTGGCTACCTATAAAACGATACTGTTTATCAAACATGATGACACCCCCTTATACCAGACGAGTATGGAACTCATCGATTTTTTCAAAGTAATGACGGGTCATTACTTTCGTGCCAAGGTATTCTTCTGCCAGCTCACCATCTGTATCTTTGATGAAGATAATAACTTGTTCCGCTGTTTCGGGAATTGCAGAGCAAATCGCCTTGATTCTACGCTTATCGAAAGCAGACAGCGGAGCATCCATGACGAGAGGATAAGGCTCGGAGTATGCCTCATCACCATTCTCAAGCTGATTTTCTCTTGCCATTTTGATAATAGCAGAGATAAACGCAAAAATAACAGAGATACTCTGGGCGGTAGATGTCTCGACACCACCATCAAAGTCGGTCACATAGACAGAAATGTTGTAATGCTCATCAATTGTAAGAGACAAGCCTCCATCATAAATGGACTTAAAAATCTCATTGATGTACATCTGGAGCTTCGCTCGAATCTGTGCTTCCTTTTGCTTGTACTCTGTGTTTAACTCATCATAAATTTTCTGAGTATAGGCTTTGTACAGTTCAATCATCTGATTGTTTGTATCAAGGAGGGAGAGTTCGGACCGGCTATTCTCTTTCTGCTTCTTTTCTTCTTCAAAAGCACCTTGCTTACGGAGCAATTGCTGCTGTTCAGACCTGCGCTTAGAAATTGTATCTGTACAAGCCCGAATCTGAGCATTTAGCTTCTTGACCTGCTCACGGACATCATCGCCATCAAGTTTTTCACTAATAACGGCCAATTGTTCTTCGAGGTCTGCAATGGATTCTTCTTGTTGGCTAATCAGACTGACCTGCTCAGCAATATCCTGATACAAAGAAACTTCTCTACTGTACTTAGAACGAGAGTCCTTTACAAACTGGCCGACTGTCACGCCAATAGACTGCGGAGGCAGATAATCCATCAGCTCCATGACCTTGTTGTAAGGAATGGTGCCAGGGTCAAGATGAGTCCCGCAAATACATGTGCCGCGCTTCAGCAGAAATTCAATCGTTTTAGAGTGCATCTCCGGGATATCTTTCCCGCTGAAATCGCTATGAGAAAGAACCCCCAACGCTCTGTGGGCAAGTGAAAGCGAGAAAAACGCAGTCATTCCGTCATTGAATTTCTTGCAGCTTTCTTTAATGAATTGTGCTTTCAGTTTCTTGAGTCTTTGAAGTTCTGCGGTTAAACAATCTCTCTTATTTTGAAGCTTTTCACCATCGGCATATTGTTTGATATCTTGCTCAAACTTGGCTTTTGCAGATGATGCCGCATCGATCTCATCATCGATTTCAAGCAGACGTTTGGCAATTCGCTCAAGCTCACTCTGAAGCTCATCAATGCGCTTTGAAAGCTGCTGAATTCTGCCACTACTATCTCCGGTATAGGCTTCGTTGAACTTTCCCATAACAGAGTTGGTTCTGGTAGGCGCAAGATGTCCCAGAGCGGCTAATGTGGCTTTTAATCCAGTCAGACCCACAACTGCATTCGAGAAACCGCTGCTCTTTCTTCCGCTGGCAATTTCCTTACTCATTTTCTCGATACGTTCGCCGTCAAAAAAGAAGTAATTCGAAAGCTCCTTGGGGAGAATTTTTTTGATTTCAGCTTCACATTCAAGCTGCTTCAAATAACGGGTATTACCATCGGCGGATTTGACCGCAATGTTTAACACGGTGTTCGCGCCAGTAACTTTGTTGCTATAAGATTTCTTATACTCTTGAGTCCGGACGATCTCATAGGTTGCGCTACCGTGAGTGAGTCGAAGAACAACCTTAACGGTGATCTTTTGATCCGGCGTCATCTGCTCGGCAAGGACTCTGTTGAGCATAATCTTATCAGTAAAATTGGATTCTCCGTAGAGACACCAGAAAAATGCTTGCGCAAACGTGGTTTTACCTGTGCCGTTTTCACCAATAATTAGAGTAACATTTCGTTCAGGATTGGTGGAGAAATCTATCTTTTCATTGATGAACTGTCGAAAGCTCTGCAATTCTATCGATTGGAGCAGCATTGAACTTCCTCCTCTATCCACTTCTTGATATCACGAATCATTTGGGCATCCGTCTTGTTTTTCGTGCGCAAATTTGTGTTCTCGGCAATAACAATCTTCCGTTTCAGACGATCGATTGCCTTCTGGTCGAGGTCAAACTTCGATGTCTCCATATGGGCCCTCCTTTTCATCATCGTTCAAATCGTAGGGCAATCCATAGCAGTCACAGATTTCCCAAATCAATTGAGAGGCTTCCATAGAGTTCATGGACAACCGCCCGAACTCCACTACTCTCGCAAGCTCATTTTTTACCAGAGACAAATCTCTTCTCATTTGTTCTTGTGTTAAGCCTGACACTTCCTCCAAAGGTCGGGGTAAAGTCACAAAATCAAAAATCTCCGCAAATTCCTTGCCTGTTTCGGGAGACTTTCTCAACACACGCCCTCGGCGCTGAATGTACTCTTTAGGATTGGTAGTGCTTGCTAAAATGAAAGCAGTGCGAATACCGGGAATATTTACGCCTTCGTCCAAACACCTAATAGCAACGATAGCCTGTAGATTGTTGCCATCTTTGAAGTGCTGTTTTATGGCGTTACGCTCTTCAATATTCTCTTCGGCTGTAAATTTAGATACTTTCATGCCTAATTCGTTACCAAGTATCCGGGTTACAGCTTCAATTTGCTTAATATCACCTTCATCCACATCTGATCTGTCGGAATTTGGCGGCAACACATTTGTTGCGCCACAATACACCAGAAGGAAATGCTCGTCCTTGTATGGAGCAATGACTTCTTTAAGTCGAACAAGCTTGAGTGCTGCGGCTGCGACTATGCGGGAGCGCTGGATTGCCAACATTTCACCATAGCTATCCAACTTGACCTTACCGCTCCGACCTTTGATTACGTGGCGGGATATTTCGAAGGATAGTTGTTCATACCGTTCGAGTTCCTCGTCGTTTAGGTAAACAAGGATAGGATAGTATTTGTAAGGTGTGAGTTTTTCTTCTTCAATTGCTCGTTCAAGGCTATACTCAATACATTTCTTCCCGAAGAAGCTATAAAGAATAGCGGTGCCTTCCTCATCACGATGCCTTTCCAATGTCGCAGACAGGGCGAGCCGATAGGTAAATCGTTCATCTAACAGCTTTGCATAGCTTCGTGCACCAAAATTGTGCGCCTCGTCTACAACGAGGAGAACCGGGCTTTTTATCTTCCCAATCTGTTCCTGAACAAAGCTGTTTGTAAAAGTAGCATTCGTGCAAATGAAACAGAAAAAGCGTTTCTCGCTTCTGAGCTTTTGATCCCGAACAGCCTTTGATAATCGCTTTTTCCAGTCCTTTTGGGACGAGCTACTGTAGCCGATGATTGGCTGAATATTGAACTTTACAATATCATCTACCCATTGCTCCACCAGGTGCTGATAGGGGCAAACGATGATAACGGCAAGCTCGTCATTTAAGTCCTCCGATATTTTTGAAATAGCACCTAAACCTGTAAATGTCTTTCCGGTACCAGTTGCCATATCAAAAATGCCGCGATAATTTTCACCTACCCACGCAGAGATAGCTTGTTTCTGATAATCATGCAGGGTTATACTTTGGGGGATTCTTGCTCCAACTGTACTGTGACCTTCCGAAAGCGCAGATAAGTCTCGTTGCCCTTCCTTTCGAGGAGGAAATTGTTCCTGGTCGATGTTGAAGTTTGGTGCTTTCTTTCTGTATTTCTCAATCAAGGCAGCCGTTATCTTGGGGAACTCCAAAACTCGAATACTTGGCTCACAGTCGCTCCAGATGGAATAAAAAGCGTTTTCTTTTAATCGAACGCGTTCATACTCCCCTTCGTCGTACCAACTACGGAACACATCTATGGTTTCATAATTCAGAGACATTGCGGTAGAGGATTCATTCATCGAACCAGAAAAAGCGACCTTATTGCCGTCAGCATCTTCGATGACGCCCATTTTTTCGTGGTACATTCCAATTTCTTTGGCATCCTCTGTATAGGCAATCCGGATATCCAAAACACCATTAGCAATAAGATTTGTCAAAAGGTTAAGTCGCTCCATTGAATAATAGTCAGTATGTTCATCGGACAACTGTCCTAACAGAGCTGCCTCAATTACCTCATCACGATCTGCATATCCTTTTTTGATTGCTTCGATATCATCATCGGACAGATAGGGGGAAGCCACGATTTGAATCCTACCGCTCCTACTGGCTAAATCGGCAATGCCTTTCGATATCTCAATCAGAGAAGACGAAGAGAAAAACCCCACAGCTCGCTTGTAGGATACGGCTTCTTTGAGCAGAGGAACATAGAATTTCTGCACCACATTATCAATTAGAGAGCGATATTCAGTTTTTATGGTGTGTTCCTGAAAACTCATACGTTGCTCTCCTTATAGGTTTTCTTCGATGTAATCGAGAGCTTGCCGGAGCTCCTCGAAATCATCTTCTGAGGTAAAATAACCCACACTAAAACGAACCGTTCCCGCCGGGTGCGTACCAACAAATTGATGTGCAAGAGGCGCACACTGCAAACCGGTTCTAACAGCAATGCCGCAGCGGTCAAAAATCTCTCCTGCGCTATCGCTGCTGATGCCGTCAATCAAACAGGAAACGATTCCTACATAATTGCAGTTTGGATAGTTGCCGATAATTTTAATAAACCAGTATTCCTGTAGTAACGCAATCAATTTGTTTCGGTGCTCTTGCTCTCTATGCCAGAGTGCTTCAACACCCTGGTCTAACCCCCATTTTAGGGCTGCATTTAAGCCCGAAATGCCAGAGATATTCATCGTTCCCATTTCATATCGTTCAGGTAGGCTCTGAGGCATATTCTGATTAGCTGACTCAAAACCAGTTCCACCGAAGATAACTGGAGGCAAATCAATTGCCGGATCCATAATAAAACCTGAGATACCCGTAGGCCCATATAGGGTTTTGTGGCCTGCAAATACTGCAAAGTCAAACACATCGAGACCCAGATTACAATCTACAAGTCCCGCAGTCTGCGCCATATCTATTACAGTGGTTGCACCAAACTTTTTGGCTAATGAACAGATTTCAGTTACGGGCGCAATTAATCCCAACACATTACTCGCGTGGCTCATAATCACTAAGTCCGGGCGCTCTGATTCAAACTGGTATCTCATTCTATCCAAGTCATATTTCAAATCACGAGAAACAGTAAGTTGATGGACAGAGATGGTGCCAGCTTCTTCGAAGTGATGTAAAGTCCGAGTTACCGCATTGTGTTCAAACGGACTGATATAGATGGTTTTAGCACCTTTGCAGATCAACCCCTGAATAATAATGTTTAGTGCTATCGTTGCAGTAGGCGTAAAAACGACTTGCTTTGCCGGGCAGTGTAGAAGTTCCTGTACCAATGCCCTGGTTTCGCCAATCAGGGCATTAGCACTCTGTGCGAGGCTATAACGGCCTCTTCCTGCGTTGGCACCGTTCGATCTATAAAACTGGTCCATGCTGGCATAGACAACTTCCGGCTTGGGATAGGTTGTCGCCGCATTATCGAAGTAGGCCATTATTTTCCATCCTAACATAATTCTTTCAGTATGTCCATGATAATTTGCCGTTTTTCTTGTTCGGAGATGGATTGTCCCATAGAATCCAGTGCATCCGTGACTTGATTGTACAAGAGCTTGCCTCGCTTGCTGTAGTCAATGCGAGAAAATCTCTTTGTAACTAATTGACCATCCTCGCCAACAAAAGTGACCTGATAAGCGTCTGCCGCCACATCTTCTTGTGCAGTATCCGCGCACTGATAAGCTTCTGCGGTTGCCTTATATTTTTTTACATTGGCAACAAATCGCTCGTAGGTGCTGCTATCCCAGTCCTCTAAGCGAAGGTCAGTTGCTGTTTTGGCGAGGCGGGCAATGAGCGTTTCTTCATCGTTCGTTGCCGTCTTAAACAGGCCAAGACACTTTTCTGTACCGTCGGTAAATAACTGCGCAAAAACTCTTTCATCCAGGCTTTCACACCAGTCTTTAATAACAGATGTCAGAGAAGAGGCCTTCAGGTTGTTTGCGCTCTGCGATGTAGAAAAAATCTCTTTTACCGCTTGGATAAGATCTTTCTTTAGATATGCTATGCAATTATCATAATATTTTTTTGCGGCAGTGATGTTTTCAGCCAAGCCAATACTGAACTGGTTTGCATAGTTGAATGCCGTCGGAAGCTTGTCAAATAACAATTCATGGCCACCAGTGCTGTTCTTTAATACACGCAGCATAGTTAAATAGCGTTTATCAACCTTTTGGCCTTTTACGCTACGCCTGAGATCCTTTGCGTATTTGGGCAATGCCATATACCAACGTTTCATCGCAGATACAACATAATCGTAGGCGTTAATCTTTTTCTCTGCCTCGATCACATAATCAGAGAAAATCTCTGCGAGGCGCTGGATAAATTCTGCCTTTTCAGGATCCCAGTCCAGATATGCTAAAGTGAATCCATTCGGGTTAGCATTTACTTGGAGCAATGTGTCCGCAATAATAGGAACTTGTCCAAATCTATCTTGCAGAATCAGTTCTTGCTTAAACTCATGGAATACAGCCGCTAAATAAATAGGGATAAGCCCCTTACGCAAGCCGATATGATTTTCTGGTGCCACCAAGCGGCGGTACAGCACGCCGAAAGACATACTACCAGCAGCTTTGATTTCCTGAATGAAGCCAATGATGGTGGTCAACATGTTTCTAATCAGCTCATCATTCGGCTTCAACTCAATACGAACAAGTGAATTATCTGTTACGAGAACTCCGGTCCGTAAAAGAGTGCTTCTCATAATAGAAACTTCCTGACCGGAACCTGACAGACCGAGGTTATGTTCCAGCTCATTTCTGAGCAAGCCAGCAATGATTTTGCTTCTACTGTTGTTTGCAATAGAGGTAATGTCGTTGCGATTGATTGCTTCGTTGTTGACAACCGGGGTAAGAGAATACACATCGTCACAAATGTCCGACAGTAAGCCTGTAAGCGCAGCTTTTCGAGTAATCGACTTTTCTTCACCCATGTAAATATAAGTGGACTTGAAGCTTTCCGGGCGCGTATAAGTGTTTATGAAGTCAGAAATCACTTCACGAAGATCTTCGTATACAACCTCATATTCATCGAACAGAATCTTGTCTCCAGATGCCTGCTCTCTCAATAGTGACACAGCATTAAATTCTTGGAGGATTTCGGTGATTTCTTTATGCTTTTTTGGAAGGATGAAAAGGAAACGTTGATGACCGGAGCTGGACTGGATCAGTTCATCATGAAGACGACTGACAGATTCATCGCTCTTAGGAATAACGCCGTACACAACACCATCCGCGCCGATTGCTTCGCCCTTCATAGTCCAGTCGACATCCGGGCGGACTTCATCCTCATCAATGAACTCAAAAGAAAAATAGCGCGTCATCTCTCTCTCGTCATTGTAACGAGAGGGGTAAATGTAGTTATCAAAGTTTGAAGCATTCAAAGTTGCTTTCGTTGAAACTTTTCCCGCCACCGCTGCAACAGTATCACGAATCTTTTGGCAGATATCAACACCTGATGTCTGCTTCAAACGCAAATAATCGTTGCTTCGCTTTAAGTAAACAACATATTCTTTCTCGATAAGGTTGGCGATTGCTTCCTCAATTTCTTCAACGGTATAGTTGATAGAGAAAATACCAACGATTTCGTCTTTGGTCGGCTTCAGTTTTTCAAACTGCTCTAAAATATAAACGAGCGACAACGTTTTTACGATTTTGCTTTCCAGAGATTCCTGCTGAAGTTTTGGCAAAATGGCTGTGGTCAGCAAATATGTTTGATGGATTTCGCTGGTATAAACCTCTTTTCTAAACAGCGGCTCAAAATAATCGTAAACTTCATCCGGGGTAATCACATCAAAACATTGGTCATCATAGCCCGCTAGGAATTCCGGCAATGTAGACGTACCCGTTGCAGACAAGAAAGTAAACAAAGTTCTTTCGTTCTGAGCAACTCGTTCAGACAATCTCGGAAGAACATATGTCGAAACAGGATGAAGCGGATAACAAGAATAGAGGATATGCTTTAAATCCTTCCTTGTAGCATCTGCGAACATCGCATGATTTGCATAGCGATGTTTTACGCTATCAAACTCATCTTTATGCTGCTGACAGAACTCCGCCCAAAGAGCGGCATCTTTTTGAATCACAGACGCAATGATTTCATAGGTCTGTGTAAAGTTGTTGTTCAGGTGGATATGTTTAAAACGCTCAGATACTCCTCGCCAGCCATCGACCTTCTGCTTGGGCAAAGTATCAATATAATTGGCAATTTCTTTATGAGAAATCAGCATCAAATGAATTTGATGCTCACCGCTGCGATTACACTTTTCAGCAAAATCTTGCAGCATTTTTGTGTCGCTGACAGATGCCTCGGAGATGTTTGCCTCCAAGAATTTGCTGAATTCATCGTAAACGACATAAATGCCAGTATATCCTTTTGAGCGCAATCCCCGAACAGCACTTTCGTACAGTTCTACAACGTCAAACCCAAGGAACGGACTGAATACGCTACCAGCAGTCAGCGTAGGGTAAATGCGTTCAAATTTTTCATATGCGGTAATACTATAATCTTCAAGATCTTCAATGAATTTCCCAATGGGTTCATCAATTGTCTTTTGCAACTGCACATAAGTATCCGGAAAATCAGTTTTCCACCGTTGAATCACCGCAACTGCAGCCTTGTAGTTGGTTTCCGGCATAATATCCAGCAGTTCATTTTCGGCCAATGTTCTCTGGAGCGCCAGAAGAAACGCCTGCGGAAGACTGGTATTGCTGCCATTAATAATTACCGGAAGAAGCTTTTGGTCACTTTCATAATAACTCAGCACACACTGATGTAGTCGCTTGTTGCTCTCCAGTTTAGGCAGAAGCTTTTCAAACAAGGATATATCCCTTTTCATCAGCATGGAAAGGATCATCAGAATAATATGCGATTTTCCCTTGCCATAGGCGCCAATTAAGACCCGAGCTCTTTCAGTAGAGGTAATCCGAGTACTTAAAAGAACATCCTCGAGAAGAGTAAGCGCCGATTGAGTCGGTATGAAGTTCTTAAGTTTATCATCATTGTTCAGGTCATACCCAATATTCACCGAATACTGAAAACCCGAAGCAACAGAAATCATGTTACTCATTTCCGTTTTCTCCTAATCTTACTCTTCAATACTTGTGTAATACATATTTACGCATTCTTGGAAGGTGCGCTGATTGTTTAGGCGGACAATGTCCAAACCAGCCGTTCTGATAATTTTGACTTCGCCAGTTTTTTCTACTCGATGGAGCACATCAAGCATTGTAATGGCATCCAAGTTAAAAATGCGACCAATGTTGCACGGCGCTGTCAGTAGCTCGTTTAATGCGATTTCTTCTCTGCCCGCTACCTGGTCCACGATAACCGCCAGAATAACCCAAGGACTAAAGCTCTTAGCCGCCGGAATCGATTTTTTATAAGTGCGTTTTTCCTTGCTCAAAATATCGATAAATCCCAGTTCTCCAAAGGGGCAGTCTATGTTATTTTCGGGAGATAGCTTTTCTGGGTTAGATTTATATCTTGGCAAATAGGTATTTACGATACATGCGAAATCATCATTGAGGGAACGAAGTGCGACGGAAATATCTTCGCCACTCATCAGCACATAACTTTGCAGAGCCGAAACATAATCTTCTCTCGTGAATTCAGTCATCTTGAATTCATTAAAGAAATAGTACCATGCAGTTGCATCTTCTTTATTAGAAGCCAGTTTGTAATGCAAAAGATGGAGAGTTCCGAGCTCTTCAATGTATCGGTCGTGCTCATAAATCTGGTTGCCAAGGTCTGTAAAGGCCTGAATGCGTCGTCCTGCCGGGGGCTCTTGTGTTACTCCAACAGCCTGCAGCCAATAGCGCAAAGCCTTTACCATGTTTGTACCGATGCCAAGCACATCAGTTGGATTTTCGTCCCGAGAGACAAAGACGTCAGCTCTATTGTGGACATGTTTCATGCCCTTGTTCAGCCAACCTTTTCTTATGAAAAATGTATCATGGGCACGAAATTTCATAGCCATCGGTACATACCTCCTAATGTCTTACTTCGTTCTTAGGTATTTATCCATCATGCAACCACCATCCAAATACTTGGCGGTGACGCACATTTTACATCGAACACACTTATCAGGGCTAATGTAATAACTATCCCCAACGATAGAAATAGCGCCCGCTCGACAGAGCGATTCGCACTTTAAGCATTTACGGCAAGCGTTGAACTTGCGGATCTGATATCCAATCATGCGTTGCAAAGACTCGTGATCCGCCACATTCATAGTTCTTACTTTTACAGCATGCTTATATCCATCTTGGCCAAATGGCTGGATGGAAATGATAGGGACATTGGTTTTGATATCAAGAACCAAAACCTCGTTCAAGAGCTTTTGGCCCAATTCCGGGGCAACTCTCCCGAATGGAGTAAACATACCTATCAAATCATCGTCCAAGGGACGTACTAAGCTGTAAATTTTTGCGTGATCTTCCGTAGTGCAGTTTGTAAACCGAATTTTCACATCGCCAGCTGCGGCCAGACCATTTCCGCCCTGGCGGGCCTTCCATTTTCCGGTGTCAACATATACTTCAGCATCCGATTTTCCGATTTTTTTGGCAAATCCTATCAGAAAGTCTCTCCACTTTTTAGACTGCTCCGGCATATAGATTCTGGATAGGAACTGTGCACGCTGGTTGTTGTTCGGACAGCACCAGCATCCTACACGATCGTACCCCAATCTATACGCATCGTTAAAGTCCACCTCTTCAGACAGAATATAGAGCCAAATATCAAAGTCTTTCCAAAAGAAAATCGGAGAGGCAACTGTTTGCTGCTGGATTTTTACGGACTCTGCATCATCTTCGATACGGTTATACTTGCTCCGGCTCACGGACTCCGATTTTCTTATTCCATAAAATGTCAAAATCTGCTGGTTGCGGTACAAGCTGTTTATGACCCTGGTAATGGGACCGGTCTTAAACATGGAGCAGCACCAACGCATCATTCTTGCCGGGGGACCGATATCTTCGCAAACATCGTAGAACACTTGTTCTCTATTTTTTGCGACCTGGAAAATTGCAAGAGGGTGGTCCTCTCTATACCTCGATGCATACTCAATTGTTGCTGGGAATTCTAATGTTGTATCACCAAAAATATGAACTAAACTCGGGTTACTAAGAGCCTTTATGACGATATCCGCTGTTACTGTCGAATCCTTGCCTCCGGAAAACGAAAGAACAATATGCTCTTCGTCAAATTTCTCTGCCGCTTTTTTGATAAATGCGTGAGTTTCATCTTTGAGATAGTGCAGTCTCAATTGATTCGCACTGATAAATCGAGCAGTATGCTTATCGAAGTACTTGTAAGTGTTCTGGTTTCTATACTGCTCAAGCTTTTTGGATAAAGCATCCGTATCGGCTTCTTGGAATGTTTTGCTTGATATTGAAACAGATTTGCCGTTGATGTAATACCGGCTGTTTGCTGCCCATACAGGCTTTTCAATATAGGCAAACGGTTCCTCGCCCAAAAGAAGTTCGAGCAGCAAACGTTCCTCTGGAAATACAGGCCGCAAGTCCGCAGAGAGATACTTCATTTTTTTTGCACACAAGGGACAAAAGCCCTTATCTGCCTGAGTCGCTACTTGAATAATCGGGACTTCACAATGAGTACACCAATATACCTCGGTAGGAAGATCTTCAATTGTCGTAGAGCCGCAAACCGGGCAAAGCTCTTCATTGGTTTCTATATTGCAGGTTTTGCACCACATTTTAAGGTTCTCCTATGCTTTAACACTTTAGTCTACACCGCGCCTATCTTGATTGTAGCATACACATTGTCCATCAAACTGTACAGATACTAAATCATTTTTCAAAGGAGGATTCGTCTGGGATAATCTCCACAATATCCTCCACATGGCAATCCAGTGCCGTACAGATCTTCAGGAGGATCTCTGTGGTGACATGGCCGTTCCGGCCCATTTTTGTAACGGACGCTGGGCTGATGCCTGCCTTTGTACACAGGTCTTTCTTTTTCATGTCCTTGTCAATGAGCAGCTTCCAGAGCTTTTTATAACTGACACCATAAAGCGTTACCTCCATCCCCACATATGAAAAACACTCTGCCAGACGGCAGAGTGTTGCATCGATATAGCCGAACTGCCGAAGCCTATCACAACACAGACAGCGTTGTTTTTAATGATAGCATATTCGGTCATAAATGGCAAGAAAATGATAAAATCTAATGTTTTTTAGTTTTTGAAGCACTGAGTGCCTTATTTGACAGAGAGAAAAAACGCCCTATTTCTTTGTTTACAGCAGTGCAGAAACTGAGCGTGGGAATCTTTTGCAGGCGGCTTGACTTCCCGGCAGAAAAGAGCTACGATACGCAAAACGGAACGGCTGAGATTACATGAAAAATGCACGTACCCTCCCCTGGCAGATAGGCAGCCTGTAAGAGAGTATAGTTCCTTGACGACTCTTGCAGGCGGCCCGAACTGTCAAGGAGTGATTACAATTAAACAGAGACCGCAGTTACTATCGTGAGCAGCACAAACGCGTCCTCTATCGGAAGGAAGAAATTCTCCATCGGATCGGCAGTGAAGCGTACATCTGGGCATGAGCGAATAAGGCGACGGAACGTTTTGCAAAAGGCAAAAACTATTGCTCCTGCTGGATGTGTCACAGAAAGTCTTATGACGATCCACAGCTCCGAGAAGGGCGATGGACGCTGTTAATCAATTACGCGAGATCGAGTGAGCCCTACTACAAAAATACTTCCAAAATTTCTTTGGGAGCATGAGGCCGAGAATTCAAGTCCCTCTACTCCGCCCCCAAAGCCTCTGAATTAGTTTTTTCAGAGGCTTTTTGTGGTTACAGTATGTCTTGCCCTTCGGCAGCACGAAGCTTTAACATTTTAAAGACAGAACTATAACTCGAAAGTCGAAAAGCTTGCATGCATACTCATATAACAGACAATCATATCCATCGATATATACATAAATATTCACATATTTATTCACGATTTTCCCGCTCAAACTTTTGCAAGAGTTTGAGGTAAAAACACTCTTTTACCCCGATTTTGGCCCAAAAACGCCCAAAAAGTTGTTTTTGAAATCAGACGTCAAAAACCCGCAAAAGCCCAGTAATACTGCGCCTTTGCGGGTTCTCTTTTCGTCAATTTTTTTACTCACACCACGAGCATTGCATCGCCGAAACTGAAAAACCGGTAACGCTCATCGACGGCGTGCCGATAGGCGGCCATTACCTGATCATAGCCGGCAAATGCGCTCACCAGCATAATCAGTGTGCTTTCCGGCAGATGAAAGTTGGTAATCAGTCCATCCAGAACCTGGAAAGAATAGCCGGGGTAAATAAAAATGCTGGTCCATCCATCCCCTGGCTCCACGCGGCCGTTCGTCAGCCCCACGCTTTCCAGGGTGCGGCAGCTGGTGGTGCCAACAGCAATGACCCGTCCTCCGTTGTCGCGGGTCCGGTTGATCAGGTCAGCGGTTTCCTGAGACAGCTCATAATGTTCGCTGTGCATGGTGTGCTGTGTAATATCCTCCACCTTAACCGGCCGGAAAGTACCCAGGCCCACATGCAGGGTGACAAATCCGACCGATACACCCTTGGAACGCAGCGTATTAAGCAATTCTGGCGTAAAATGCAGGCCCGCTGTTGGAGCCGCTGCCGACCCCGGTTCGCGCGCGTATACGGTCTGGTATTTTTCCGCATCATCCAGCCGCTCGGTAATATAATGGGGTAAGGGCATCTGCCCGATTTCTTCCAGCAGCGCATAGAAATTACCCTGATAACGGAATTTTACCAGCCGGTTGCCGCCCTCGATCACATCCAGGACATCCGCCTCCAGGCGACCGTCGCCAAAAGTCAGCGTCATTCCCGGCCGCGCCTTTTTACCGGGGCCGGCCAGCACCTCCCACACGTCGTCGCCTTTTGGCGTCAACAGCAGAAGCTCCACCCGCGCACCGGTGCCTTTGCGGCTGCCGTACAGTCTGGCGGGCAGCACACGGCTGTCATTGAGAATCAGGCAGTCTCCCGGCTGTAAAAAAGAAGGAAGATCGTAAAAATGCTTGTCCTGCCATTCCCCTGTTTCGCGGTTTAACACCAACATACGGGAATGATCCCGCTGCTCCTCGGGATGCTGAGCGATCAGTTCTCCCGGTAAATCGTAAAAAAAGTCGCTGGTCTGCATGTGTTCCTCCTCAACCGGCCGGAAAATCCGGGCCGTTTCCAATAAAAATAGTTTGACAATAAAGGGTACAGATGGTACAATAACGCCAAACATAGAATAGAGGCGCGCCATGTCATCAGTATCCTGCGGGAGACGCCCGGGTCCGTGACGGCAGAGGAAAGGGGCTGGCGCCGAAGGAACGGCTTTGGGAAAGCCGGTTTCTGGCTTCACGGTGAAGAACCGTGCGGCTGTCATCATGATCTTGATGGGGCGCTATTCGCAAAGGGATGCCAATTGCGTAACGTGTTTATTATAGTATGATGACAGCCGGTTTTCAACCGGTTTTTTTCTTATCTATGATTAAAGGTATGATTTTGAAAGGACGGAGTGCAGATGAAGACATTCAACGTGGGGATTATCGGCGCTACAGGTATGGTGGGCCAGCGGTTCGCCAGCCTGCTCGAAAACCACCCCTGGTTTAAGGTGACAGTGCTGGCAGCCAGTCCCCGTTCGGCGGGAAAAACCTATAAAGAGGCTGTGGGGGCCCGTTGGGCCATGAAAACGCCGATGCCCGCCGCGATGGAAGATATGGTGATCGAGGATGCTTCCAACGTCAAATCTGTGGCAGCCAAAGCCGACTTTGTATTTTGCGCCGTGGATATGCCCAAAGAGGAGATCCGGGCGCTGGAAGAGGCCTATGCCCAGGCGGAATGTCCGGTGGTATCCAACAACAGTGCGCACCGCGGCACATCCGACGTGCCGATGATTATCCCGGAACTGAACCCAGAGCATGCACAGGTGATACCGTTCCAGCGGCAGCGGCTGGGCAGCAAACGGGGCTTTGTGGCGGTCAAGTCCAATTGCTCCCTGCAAAGCTATGTGCCGGCGTTGTTCCCGCTGAGCAAATTTGGACTGAAAGAGGCTCTCGTCTGCACCTACCAGGCGATTTCCGGCGCGGGCAAGACCTTTGAGCGCTGGCCTGAAATGGTGGATAACGTGATTCCATACATCGGCGGCGAAGAAGAAAAATCGGAACAGGAGCCGCTGAAAATTTGGGGACAGATCGAAAACGGTAAAATTGTTCCGGCCTCCTCCCCTGCTTTTACAGCACAATGCCTGCGTGTCCCGGTATCCGACGGCCATTTTGCCGCGGTGTTCTGCCGCTTTGAAAACAAGCCGTCCAAACAGGATATTCTCGATGCCTGGCAGTCCTTTAAGGGCCGTCCGCAGGAATTGGAACTGCCCAGCGCTCCCAAGCAGTTCCTGCACTACTTTGAAGAAGACGATATGCCTCAGACGCGGCTTCACCGCGATCTGGAAGGCGGTATGGCCATCTCCCTCGGCCGCCTGCGGGAGGATTCGCAATACGATTATAAGTTTGTCGGCCTTTCCCACAATACGCTGCGCGGTGCGGCCGGCGGCGCCGTCCTGCTGGCGGAGCTGCTCTGCGCCGAAGGATATATGGATTGACCGATCCGGCCATACTGTATGACAATTTGAAAGGGGTATGCCATTATGGGAAACAGCACGATTTTCACCGGCGCCGGCGTAGCCATTGTTACGCCGATGACTCCGGACGGACGTGTCAATTATGAGAAGTACCGGGAACTGATTGACTGGCAGATTGAAAACTCCACAGACGCTATTATCACCTGTGGTACGACGGGCGAATCCTCCACCCTGGAACACGAAGAACATACCGAGGTTATTAAGACCGCGATTGAACAGACGCGCGGCCGGGTACCGGTTATTGCCGGCACCGGTTCCAACGATACCGCTTATTGCATCGAATTGTCCCAGGAAGCCCAACGTCTGGGCGCGGACGCGCTGCTGCTGGTGACGCCCTATTACAATAAAACCTCGCAGCGAGGCCTAATAGCGCATTATACTGCGGTAGCCGACGCGGTCGAGTTGCCCATTATTCTGTATAACGTCCCCTCCCGTACCGGCGTCAATATTTTGCCGGAAACAGTGGCGGAGCTGGCAAAGCATCCCCGGATCGTGGCGCTGAAAGAGGCTACCGGCAGCATTGCGTCCGCCGCAAAAGTCGCATCCCTTTGCGATATCGATATATATTCGGGCAATGACGACCAGATTGTGCCGATCCTATCCCTAGGCGGAAAGGGCGTAATCTCCGTCCTTTCCAATGTGGTGCCCCGGGAAACACACGACATCTGTGCCAAATGGTTTGCGGGCGATGTCGCGGCCAGCCGTGATCTGCAGCTGCGCTATCTCAGCCTGTGCAGCGCTCTGTTCTGCGATGTGAATCCCATCCCGGTAAAAGAGGCTATGAACCAGATGGGACTGGATGTTGGCCCCTGCCGTCTGCCGCTGTGCGACATGGACGATAAGGGTAAGGCAATGGTTGCCGCCGCCCTGAAGCAGCATGGATTGATTGCCGGATAAACTCTAATTAAAGGACGTGTGAATATGGTCAGGTTGATTCTCAGCGGCTGTAATGGTAAAATGGGCCGGGTCATTACCCGGAGTGTCGCCGACCGCTGCGACTGCAAAATCGTGGCCGGATTTGATATCAATACCGAAAGCCAGCATGGGTTTCCTGTTTATGCCCATCCGGAAAATTGTAATGTTGAAGCGGACGCCATTATCGATTTTTCCCATCCATCGGCGCTGGACGGCGTTTTGGCGTATGCGAAAAGCCATCGGCTGCCTGTGGTGATCGCTACCACCGGTCTCAACGCGGAACAGATTGAAAAAGTGCAACAAGCCGCCTCTGACGTGCCGGTATTTTTCAGCGCCAATATGTCTCTCGGTATCAGCCTGCTAATGGATTTGGTTCAGAAAGCGGCGGCTGTGTTGGGAAACGATTTCGACGTGGAAATTCTAGAAAAACATCACAACCGCAAGGTTGACGCTCCTTCCGGTACGGCGCTGATGCTGGCGGACGCCGTATCCCAGAACCTGCCGTATGAGCCGGACTATGTGTACGAACGCCATACCGCTCACCACCCGCGAGATAAAAAGGAAGTGGGTATTTCGTCGATACGCGGCGGCACCATTGTGGGCGAGCATGATGTGATTTTTGCCGGTCACGATGAGGTGATTACCCTCTCCCATACGGCCATGTCCAAAGAAATTTTTGCCGTAGGCGCCATTAACGCGGCCCTGTTTCTCACGACGCAGCCGGCCGGCAGTTACTGCATGAAAGATTTGGTAGCGGCGGTACAGTAATTGATACGGAAAAGGGTGGAGACACATTAGTGTCTCCACCCTTTTTATTCATGTTTGATCGATGCTTGATGTTGCCAGTGGATACCGATATGGCCGACACCCAGCAAAACGGTAAACAGCAGCAGCCATAGCACTTTTCCGTAGATTCCCAGCAGCAGGAAAGCCAGTACGGGCAGCGTCGCCAGCGGAACCGGCAAAGGCCCCCATTTCCGGTAAAAATCCTGCTGCCTGCGATCGCTGCGAAAGTAGCGGAACCAGCAGTATTCATAGAGCAGCATACAAACAAAAGAGGCCGCCAGCCAAAGGCTCCAAGGCGTCAAGGACGACAGGTTAAAATCCCGGAATACCAAAACCGTTGCCGTCGTGCCTATCTGGCCGATTCTTTCCAGAAGCTGAAGCCATTTGTTTTCCTGTCCAGCTACCTGCTCATAATCGGCGGGTTTGTATTTCGTCCATATACCGTTAGGAATAAACAACATGAGCAGATAGAGCAGCCCTACATATGAAAATCCCCAATGGCCCATGCGTATCGCCCCTTTCCTATTCTTTAGCGGATAGTTTACGCCTTTTTGAGCTTTAGGAAAAGCCCCCAGACATATTTTATCCCTCATGTCCGTAGGATGGCAATATAAACTATGGGGAGGGATTGTGTTTGATTCACCGGTATCTTCGCCAAATCATCCTGTTTTTGTCCGGGTTCTGTATCTATATCACCATAGAGGTTTGTTTCCGCGGGTTCTCCTACCCGGTCATGGGACTGTGCGGCGGGATTCTCCTGCTGATGCTAGACCAGCTGAATGAACGCATTTCCTGGAACCTGGATTTGCTGGTTCAGGGAATACTGGGCTCCGTTATGGTGACGGCTGCCGAACTCATTGTGGGAGAGCTTTGGAAGTGGATGAACTGGCCGCCCATGTGGGATTATACCGATATGCCTTTCAATTTTGACGGGGTGATCTGCCTCCCCTTCAGCCTGGCCTGGATCGGCGTCTCCATCCTGGGGGTCATCATCGCCGACGCGATCAATTATTATGTCTTTTGCCGGCTGCCGGTCCCCTCTTATAAGCTTTTTGGCAAAACCATTCTCACATTTAAACAAAAGCCCTGCGAACTGACAAAGTCAAACTGTATCCATAGGCAGATGTCTAGAAGATAATAGCCATATAGGGCAAACAGCAGATATTATCAATGGATCCGAAACTTTCAGTCACCGGATATACCGTTTGTGTTGGGCTTATAGCTGAGAACCGTCTCCAAAAGCTTCTGGACATTGATCGGCTTGGACAGATATCCGTTCATGCCGCTTTGCACAGCCTCATCTATATCCTCACTAAACGCGTTGGCGGATAATGCAACAATCGGAATCTCTTCTGCATACCAAGTGTTCATTCCGCGAATTAAACGGCTTGCCTCAAGTCCACCCATAACAGGCATACGGATATCCATCAGTATCAGCGTGTAATCCTCCGGTGCCGCTGCAAAAAGCTCCACGGCTTCTTTACCATTGTGCGCCCATTCAACAAAAGCGCCGCGCAATTGCAACAGGGCTGTCACAATCTCCGCGTTGATGTCGTTATCCTCCGCTAAAAGAATTCGTACACCGGAGAGATCGACTTCTTTCTCTCTCTCCCCTTCCAAAAGATGGTCTTGACGGATACCGCTTTTTTCCAGGTCGGCCTTTGAAGGACGGGAGAACGTCAGGGTAACCATAAACCGTGAGCCTTCACCGGGATTGCTTTGTACGGCAATTTCGCCGCCCATCATCTTCACGAAACTGCGGCTGATAGCAAGGCCAAGCCCCGAACCTCCATATTGCCGTTCCGTTCCGGCCTCCGCCTGTTCGAAGGGCTCAAAGATGCGGGATTGCGCTTCCCTACTGATACCGACCCCCGTATCGCTGACGATGAATTCCAAGGACAGCCCCTGTTCGGTTATCTCCTGCTGGCGGACACGAAGCGCCACACGCCCACCCGCCGGAGTAAATTTGAACGCGTTTGAAAGGAGATTGACAAGAATTTGGCTAAGGCGAACATCGTCTCCAACCACAACGGTCTCCGTTAATTCTCCACAATCTATCTGAAAGTCAAGAGCGCCGCTTTCCACTTTTGGCCGAAACATGCCGTCAATATTGATAAACAGGTCTTTTAAATCAAATACGCGTTGTTCCAGTTCAATTTTTCCACTCTCGATCCGACCCATATCCAGAATGTCGTTGATGAGGGCCAGCAAATACCGGGAGGATAACTCGATTTTTTTCAAGCAATCCTCCTGCTTATCGCTGTCGTCCGGGACCGTTTGCGCAACCTCTACCATTCCGATAATACCGCCCAGCGGCGTCCGAATCTCGTGGGACATCCGGGACAAAAAATCGCTTTTCGCCCGGTTGGCGTGTTCTGCCATCTCCAGCGCCGCCTGCGCTTTCTTTTGCCTTCGGCTATACAGCAAGAACAAGATGGTCAGCAGGACAAACCCGGCATTCAGACAAATCAAAACCAGCTTGGCATGTTCCACCTGGTTTTCTGAATATTGTTCAGCTGCCGAAACCGTCCGGTTCGCCAAATCAAAATAGGATTCGCTCAACTCATAGAGACGCCCGTCATCCGTCCCCCGGCGCACCAAGGCAATTTCTTTTTTAATCTCTTCCCATGACCGGCGCATTTGTGCAATGAGATTTTGGAAATCGGTATCGGGAAGAGCGACCAGTCCATTTTCGCCTTTTTCGGTAGCGAGCTCTGTCAAAATATCATCTAAGGTCTGGACTAAATCATCATGGGGAGCATCGTACATTTCCTGTTTCACCAGCCGCTGGGTCGCTCCACGAACAATACCGGTGTAATTGACGACCCGCGCATTTCCCTGCATACGAATGATCGTCGTTACAGAGAGAATGCTTATTGTACAGAACAAAAGGGCCAACAGGACGGGAAAGCTTCTCTTTAACCACTTTTTTATTTTCATATCTTTTACGACCTCCCGAGCTCCGCTAACAGGGATAAATCCAAATGGCCCACAACGCCTTGAGCGTGTGGGCAGCTTCAAACGCAGCCTGCACGGAGGGTAGTGTCCAGCTTCTGCAGGTTATCGAACAAAGGAGGCCATGTCCAATTCTTTAATGCTGTTCAATTGGTTTTTCTCCTCAACAAACACCTTGTTGACATAATTCCGTTTTTAGTATAACAAAACCCGATAAAATACGCAACTATTCCATGAAATTCATGTGGGAAACTGTTAAAACGACTCCGGATGATAGCAAGATTAAAGAATCCCCCCTACAGGGGCCCTTAAAAGCCATGCAGTTGGCCATTTTCGGGAGCCCTTGAGGGGGGACTTACTATGCCTTTCTAGGACCTATTCATATCTTCCATTTAACTGGAGATGAACGACTATGATTCTTTCCTGTGCCGGCGTGAGCGATTCGTAATAATGGCTGCGCCCATACTCAGCAACAGAAGCAGAAGCGTCCACGCCGGGAAGTCGTCTCCAGTGTGTGGGACGTCCGGCTGTGTTGGCTCACTGGGCATTGGAACGCTGGGATCCTTCGGCTTCTCCAGCACGGTCAGGGTACCGGGCAGGAAGGTGACCGCGTAGTTGGGATTGGCAAAGGGGATATCCTCGGTAATGGGATATCTGCCCGCGCCGGTTGCTTCGGCCTTTAAGCTCCCTTCCAGCCTGTCGCCATCGAGGATATTCCCCTCCGTCACCGTCCAGGTCAGTTCCGGCAGGCCGCCGCCCTCGCTCGTCTCCTTGTCGTCGGCCTGAATGGTAACCGGCCGCGGGGTGATGCTCAGCTCGGCGTTGTTCAGGATATACGCATAGTTGTCGTCTTCGCCTCCGGCCAGCCGGATGGCGTAGCTCCCCACGCCGGTTTTTTTATCCGCGTCCGCCGTCAGCACCGGCAGTTCGTCCAAATCCGCTTTGCCGTCGCTGTTCACGAAGCCCTCGATACCGTAGGTGAATGCCGGATTCTCCTCGCCGTAGACGCGGGTCTGCGGGTCGGCTGTGATTGACAGCTTCGCTTTTTCCACCGTCAGGGTCACGGCGGCCAGCGCCTCTGAGAAATCGCTCGTGTCGGCGCTGATGGCGGTAATCTGTACCTTGCCCGCGCCGATGATGGTTACCTCGCCGGTGTCCTCGACTACCGTGGCGACCGTCTCGTCGCCGCTTTGCCAGGTGACCGCCCCGCCCGCGCCGTTCCTGGTCGTCAGGATAAAGGGCGCGTCCCCGTAGGTTTTCACCGGGTTGCCGCCCTCGATCTGAAAGGTGGACTGAGCCGCCTTGTTGACGATCAGCGTGGCGTTGTTGTATGCGAATGTGTAGTTTTCGGCCTCACCGCCTCCGACTTTGATAACATAGCTGCCCACCGGCAGCTCTTTTTCCGGGAACTCCGAATCCACCGCAATTGCCGGCTGCCTGGTCAAAACCGTCTCGTCCTCCCCGTTGACAAACCCGGTGATTTCATAAGCGAGCCCTGGGTTCTCCTCGCCGAAGTGCTTCTCCGCGTCCTTTGCCGTCACCGTCAGCACCGCTTTGTTCACCGTCACGGTCGTGGACGCATTTGCAGTAACATAAGGGCCGTCCGCCTCTTTGGTCGCCGTGATGGTCACCAAACCGGATTTATGGATGGTTACGTTACCCTCATGGTCAACGGATGCAATGGAGATGTCGCTGCTCTGCCAGGAGACCTTACCGTTCCCGCTGCCGCCGGTGACCGACAGGGTAAACGCGCCGTTGCCGTAGGTCTTGTCGATTTGGCTTCCTTGCAGGATGGAGAGCGTCGCTTGCCCGATTTTGGTCACCGTCAGCGTGCCGGACACGTACACAAATTCATAATTTTCCGCTTCGCCGCCCGATACCGTGATGGGATGGGTCCCCACCGCCGCGTCGGCTCCGACGGTGCAGGAAGCGGTCGGCTGTTTTGTCAGCACGGAGGCGTCCTCCCCGTTCACGAACCCGGTGATTTTGTAGGTCAGCGCCGGATTCGGCTGCTCATATTCCCGGCTCTTGTCGTCCGCCGTGACCGTCAGCGTCTTCTTGTTCACCGTCACGGTAATCTGCGCTGAAGAGGCTTTATACTGATGATCCTCCGCTTTGGTGGCGGTGATGGTCACCGGGGTATCCGACGCCTTCAGGATGGCGATTTTCCCGGTCCCGTCCACCGACACGACATCCGGATGATCGCTTTCCCAGGTCACCTTTCCGGTTCCGCTGCCGCCGGAGGTTTGCAGGATAAAGTCCGCGTCGCCATAGGTCACGATGCGACTGCGCCCCACAATGGTCAGGGCCTCCGGCTCGTCTTTGGTCACCGTGACCTTAGCCGCGTCGCTTTTGACGCTGGCCGTGGTGTTCCCGACGCCTTCGCCGTCCGGGATGGTATCTGTCACCACGCAGTAGTAATACGTGATGCCGGTCGTTTCAGCCGGAGCCTCGTAGGCGGCGGCGGTCGCGTCCTCGATGGCTGTCCCGTCCTTATCAGGGACGTCGGTTTTGTACCACTGGTAGGACAGCGCCCCGTCGTCCCTGGACTGCGCCTCTACCGTCAGCACCGCCGGCTTGCCTACCACCGTGGCCGTATCCTGCGGCTGCGTATCGATGACCGGCGGCTGCGCGTCGGTGCGCGCTTTGACGACGACGTCCGCCGAATCGGTGATGGCGCTGTTGTCGGAAAGCGTCGCGGTCACGGTGATGGTTTTGCTGTACCCCGCCGGGATGGTCAGGGTGCAGGTGGGGTTGCCGTCTTTGTCCGCGTTGCCTTTGGCGGTCAAGGACGTATCCGAGCAGCTCCATTCCACCACCATCTGGGTCGTGCCGGTGATATGGGCCGTAAAGACGACGGTTTCCGTCTGTCCCTTGGGCGACCACAGCTCCGTTTTGTCCGCCTTCAGCTCAAGGGAGGTGTTTCCCTCACGGGCGTACAGCTTCAGGTGCGGCGGCATAAAGGCCGCCTGATCCCCGAGGCCTTTCAGGGTGGGTAGGAAGAAATCCTCGGGCTGCGTACCTGCCGCAGGATGAGCCCACAGGTCTGTGGACAGGCCCAGCGACTCGGTCCAGAAGCTTGCCGTGTACAGGGTCTCCCGGGCCACGTCCTGCCCGGTGTAAGACGCGCCGGACTGGCTGCTCGTCAGGGTATCCAGCCCATAATTGTTCCGGGAGTAGTCTGCGTCGCCTTCTAAACGCCCAACGATCCGGTTGCCGTTCTTACCGATCCCGGTGTTCAGGGCGGCGGTTTGCTCCAGTACGGATTCTGGGAAGGCATGGCCGGCGACTCCGCCCGCATACAGGGAGCCCTTGACCTCGCCGATCGCGTATCCGCGCCGCAGCGTCCCGCTGTCCATAAGGCCGGCAAGGCCGCCCGCCGTCCTACCGGAAACGCTGCCGGACGCGTATACATCCTGAAGCGTCCCTTGTGTCAGATAGCCTACGATACCGCCCGCCCAGGTAGTGCCGTAAACCGGCCCGGCGCTGAACGAGCAATCCACAGAGGCCGATTCAACACGTCCAGCGATGCCGCCCGCCGTCTTTCCGGAAACACCGCCCCGGTTGACGCACAGACTGGCGGTTCCTCCTGCCCTTAAAAAGCCGACGATGCCGCCCACGCGCTCGCCCTCGGCGCTTGAGACCGCGCCTTCGTTGACGCAGGAGGTCAGCGTGCCGGCCCCGCGTCCGGCGATGCCGCCGGTATGATATCCGCCGGAAACCTCCGCGCGGTTTTGGCAGGAGACGATCTCGCCCTCCGCCTGGCCTGCGATGCCGCCCGTCTGGCGGTAAACGCCGCCGGAGGGGATAGCGCCCGCCGCGTCCGTCACCGAGCCGGTCACCGTGATGTTTTGCAGTTTGCTGCCCTTCTGGGCTACAGCCGCCACTGCGGCGGTGTTCTGGGTGCTCTTGCTCCTGTTCTCGACGCTGGCGTTCACCGTCAGGTCGTGGATATACGCGCCGCCGCCTAAAATGCCGAACAGGCCGATATCGCCGGCGGCGAAAGCGGCGGGGTCAAAGGTGATTGTATGCCCGTTTCCGTAAAGCTCCCCGGTGAAGGGCACGGTCCGCCCGACCGGAACGTAACCGCCCATATACACGAGGTCGTCGCCAAAGGCTATGTCGGCTTCCAGCCGGAATTTCGCGCCCGCATAGGTCTGCGGCTGCTCGTTGACCATCTGACCCATGATCTCCCAGTCGCGGGCACTGCGGATGAGGTAGTACTCCCCGTCCTGCCTCAGCGTCGGATTCCCGGCCGTCAGGTTTTCAAGCACGTAGCTTTGCTGCTCGTCATGGAAGCCCTTCAGCGCCGCCGAAACGCCGTCGGCCGTCAGCCAGACGTCTCCCGTTTTTTGCGGGTCGAATTGCATGAATGTAGTCCAGGTGTTCGCCCAGCAGAGGTTCGCATACCCGTCCTCTTCGCTCATATTCATCCTCAGGGGTGGGTTCAGCTCCGGGTTTGTACGGTTCCATGTGGCGTTCAAGCCCTCCCAGATAAAGGTCTGCGCGGCATTCTCCTCCACATACGAGGCGGTGGTGTCGCCGCCGATGGCGCAGTTGTTGTCGGCGGCGCTGTTCATGATGGAGGGACTCATGACCAGCAGGACTTGCAGCCGCAGCCGCTCGCCCGTGAGGGATCGGCCATAAATGCCGCCCGCATAGCGGCCCTGTGAGGTAACCCGCCCGACGGTGTAGCAGCGGCTGATGGTTTTGTCCACGCCCGCGGTTAAATCCACTCTGCCGACGAGGCCGCCGGCGTTGTCTTTCAGGGCCAAGACATTCACCGCGGTGTAGCAGTCCTCCACCGCCGAGGCGTTGTTTTCCCCGCTCAACTGCCCGATGAGGCCGCCCACGTTGCTGTTGCCCCGCACCTGGGCGCTGCCTGCTGAGGAAGACCAGGGATACACGCTGGACGCCGCAGCGTAGCACCGCAGGACGTTGCCCGCCGTCACGCCTGCCAGCGCCCCCACGCCGTCGCCGCCCTGTACGTCCGGGTCGGTGAGGGCCAAATTCTGTATGGTGGACGAATCGGACGCCACGCCGAACAGCCCCGCCGGGCCGCCCGCGGCGGTGGTATCCACCCTAAGCCCCCGGATGCTGTAGCCCTGCCCGTCGAAGGTCCCGTTAAAGGGATGCTCCTCGGTGCCCATAGGGGTGAAGGGGGCGTCGCCCATGTCGATGCTCTGGGCCAGCAGGATGTTCAGCCGTTCGTTCGAGCCGCCCGCATTTATGTAGGCGGACAGCAGGTTCAGATCCTCCCGGCTGAATACCTCGATCGCAATGGGCATCGCCCACGTACATTTCAACAGAATGTACAGCGGTATGGCGCCCAGTTGGCGGATGTGTCCGCCCTGAAGGGTGGACAGCGTGGGCAAATACCCGGGGCCTTTCATCGACCAAGGGTTCTTGTACCAGGGCGAGTCTTTGGTATCATAAAAGTAGGCGCCGGCAATCCGATCGGCGTCGACGCTCCCGAAATAGGGGATAAACAGGAAATCATCCAACTGGTTGTTGGTAGTCGCCTCGGCTCCGTCCAGGATATACTTTGTCCCGTCCCACCGGTCCAGCTTCTGGGTAAACCGTTTGTTCTTGTCCCCGTCGGTAACGCTCCGGAAGTGGACGATAAGGTGCCCGTCGTTGGCCACCGTGTCGTTCTTTCCGCAGACAGCGCCGACCGTATCGGTTCCTTCTATTTTATTGAGGAGCAGCAGGACGTTGTCGAGCTGGAATTGGGTTGTCTTATCGGTGTTATGTCCTCCGCTTCCAAGCACAACATGGCCGATCGCGCCCCCCGCCCAGGTTCCGGACAGAGAACCGGTCACATAGCAGTTGCTGAGGCGGTAGGATTTGTTGGTGAGGGTAATGTACTGCATATCGCCGATCAGTCCGCCGACAACCGTTTCCGAATCGGCTGAGCCCCCTGAAACCTCAATGTCGCTGTAACAATCGGTGAGCAGCGCCGTCACCTCATTATCCGGATACGGTATATCCATGTAGCCGATGATGCCTCCCACGCAGCCCAATTCACTCTTAGAATTTTCTCGAAAGACCCTCACCTTGCTGAACACGTCGGATACAGATAGAGTGCAAGATGAAACCCGGTCCCAGAAACCCAAAATTCCGCCGATTGAACCAGTAGGTACGGTACTTGAGTTTTCGTTCCGATAGTTGCATGTGAAATCGGCCGAAACCTTGTGGAATGTGCAGCTATCTATTACACGGCCTACGAGGCCGCCGAGATACCTCCCATGCTCCTCGACAACGCTCTGCGCGGAGCAGTTCCGAATGGTCAGGTTTTCGCCGTATGCCACCAGCGCCCCGATATGCATGGCGTTGCCGCCGGTGAACTTCGCATCCCGTATATGGAGATCGCTTATCTCCGCGTTTATCAGCCGGCCGAACAGGCCGTAATTGGCGTTGTTGGAGGGGTGAACGGTTCCGCCACTTATTGTAGGGATGTGTGTCCGGTTGACGGTCATGCCGGTAATGGTATGGCCGTTTCCCAGCACCCGCAGGCCGGTGATGGTATCGCTTACCTCCATGCCGATGGGCAGCCAGCCCGCGCCGAGGCTGTAGGCCGACAGGTCGATATCAGCCTTGATGTCCAGTGTTTTGTTGTTGAGCTCACCCGGATACAGGCCGCACCAGGCCAGCTCGGACGCCTTCCAGATTTCATAGCGGGCGCCGTCCTTCAGCGCCGGTTTGGTGGCGTAGCCGTCCATCAGCTCGTCTTCGAACCAGAGGGGCGGCTTGCCGCTCTGGGGGCCGCCGGTATGCTTTAGGATGGGCAGCATGCCGTCCTCGATCGTCCAGGCGTCCAAGTAGTTAAAAGAGCTCCAGGCCCCGGCGGTTTTAAAATAGGCGGCGTTGTTGTCGTATCGGGTGCGCCACTTGGTTTCCCCGCGCAGCTCCATCCCGGTCCAGCTCTTCTGGCTGCTGTTCTCGACCTGGACGCTCACCCCCACCACCTTGTAGCACACCCAAGAGGAAAACGTATCGGGGGTGGTCGTTTCGGACGGCAGGTTGTTGTCCACCCGGTCGTTGAGCGCATACAGGTCGGTGAGATATCCCACGCCGAAGCCGATGACGCCGCCCGTTCCCGTCCAGGTGTCGATTCTCTTTCGGAACAGGGGCCCCGCCTCCACCGTGGCGGTACTGTAGCAGCGTGAGATCGACGAGCCGTCAGAATGATCCATGCCCAGCACGCCGCCCACGCCGTCGCCGTATTTGGATGTGACCGATCCGGTGGTATAACAGTCGGCCATGGTTCCCCAAAAGAAGCCGGCCAGGCCGCCCACGGCAAACACGCCGTTCACAGCGGCGGTGCTGTAGCAGCCGGTGATGGCCGAGCCAAGCGCCTCGCCGACCACGCCGCCCGCGGACATGAACTGGTTTACATCGTCCATCTCCTGGTCTTCGGCCATGAGGGTGCTTTGATATTTGCCCCCGCCCGATACTTTGCCGGTGCTGTAGCAGTTCCAAAGCTTTCCATACGTCATGCGCCCCGCTATCGCGCCGGTCTCGGCCTTGCCGGTGACGTCCGCGTCTTCCATGCCCAGCTTCTGTATGATGCCCTCCGACCCGATGGTCAGGGTGGTCGCCTTATATACATCGCCGTTTCCCTTTATGTCGCCGAAGAAGCCTACGCTGTCCTCCTCGGGCCGGTCGATAAAAAGGTTACGAATGGCGAACCCGCTGCCGTCGAAATTTCCCCGGAAGGTCCGGATCGGCAGCCAGCCCTTTGCCGCGTCGTAATTCGGGTCGAAGTCCGGATCCTCCGCCGCCATGGCGGCGTACCGCTTCATATCGATGTCGGCTTTCAACTGGAAACAAACGCCCGCCAGGGAATTGTTCCGGCTCATGCGGGAGAACAGCGCCAGCCCCTCCGGGTCGCTGATGAGATAGGGGTCCGCTACGGATCCGCTGCCATCGAAACCACCCAAAATATAGGTGGGCAGCGGCTGTATTCCCCTGGCCAGGGAGGGCATTTTGCCCTCCTCATACTGCCAGGGCGCGGCCTTGAACGTCTCCGGCCAGGCGGCGGCGTTCTGGAGCTCCCCGACCGACTTGGTGGGAATCCCCTGAAATCCGCTGTTCCCATACAGGAGTCCGACGCCGTTCCACGCAAAGCAGCCGTCTTTGGTAATATTCGTCGTGATCCCTTCACGGTTAATCACGTAGCCGTCAATCTGTTTGGATAGCACCGCGCAGCCGCTGATGCTGCCGGAGGATGTTTGCTGGGCGGCAAATCCGCATACGCCGCCTGACAATCCATTGTCGATCATCGACGCCGTGACGATGCAACTTTTGACCATGCCGCCGTCCAGGAAGCCGGCGATTCCGCCGTCGCCTCCCGTCGCTTTGCTCTCCATCCGGCCGGAGACGAAGCAATTTTCAATGACGCCGCCGGTCAGCAGCCGACCGGCGATCCCGCCGGCACGGACGGTCCCGACGCCCCGGCTGTAGGTGGATACGTCCACCGTTACGCCAGTCACCCTGCCGCTGTCCCCTACCACGCCGAACAGGCCGGGGTATTCCTCGACGTCTTGCGCATTGCCCGTATCGATGGAAACGGCAAGACCGGTAATTGTGTGCCCGTTTCCATTAAATACGCCGGTGAAGGGGTAGGTTTCATTGCCGATGGGCGTCCAGCCTGTACCCGAAGCGTACGCGGACAGCGAAATGTCCGCATCCAGCCGGTAATGGATGATACTGTTTTCCGGCACATTCAGAATGCTCCAGATGGAGCCGTTTCCGATGAGCTGGCCCACCTGCGCCAGCTCATCGGCCGTGCGGATGGGGAGCGGATTTTCCGCCGAGCCGGTGCCGCTTGTCACCTCCTGTGCCGACGCCGTCAAGGCCATGGCAGGCAGCATGCCGCACACCATGCACAGGCTGAGCAGAAGCGCCAGCAGGCGCTTTTTCAGTGATTGTTTGTTTGTCATGGTTCATTCCTCCTCAAGCGTTCTCTATAGCTTCCAGCAAAGCGCGGCCCTCGTCCCGGATATGGACGCTCTGCCGCTCGGTCAGGTAGCCCGCGCTCACCGTCATTTCCAGCAGGTAATCCGCCTTGCGCAGCGCCTGGACCGCCCGTTCCGCGTCTTCCGTACCCGGCTCCCGTAGGGAAAACCCGGCCTCTACCCCGCAGGCGAGCAGTTCGTTTGCCAGTGGGAAGCCCTTGTCGTCCTCCCACAAGAACTTCACCAGCTCCGCCACCCGGATGGCGTAGTCCTGCGCTTGTTTCGTCAGTTCCATCGGGCATCCTCCTTTTCCGACAATTTCTCAATTCTGATTGCAGTATACGGGAAAATCTGCTAACATGAAATCATCCGGTATGAGGGTTTTACTAAAATATTTTAAAACTGGTGGCCGGTAAAAAAAGGCCGGTATGAGGTTTTTGGGTTTTCGATCCTTTAAAAGGCTAAAAAACCTCATACCGGATGAGTAAAAACTGCCGATTTCGGGTTTGGCCCGAAGTTTTCTAAAACGAAATCACTGAGCCGGAAAGGAGAGAACCATGCCAGAAACCAATACCAAAGATGACGCTTTTTTGTTATTAAACGAAAAATTCACCCCAGCCGCGCTGCCAGAGGTCTGCGCCCCCCGGCGGGAGCTGCTGCGCCGCTTCCACAAGGCGGCGGAGGAACGGTTCGTCTACATAGGCGCCCCGGCGGGCAGCGGTAAAACGGTGTCCACCCTGCTCTGGCTGCACGCCTGCGACCGTAAGGTGGTCTGGCTGGGGTTGGATAAATACGACGATTCTCCCTCGGTTTTTTACAAGCAGCTCGCCACGGGTGTGTTTTCCCTACAGCCGGATAACGAGAACATGCGTAAAATTTTAATTAGCCCCTCCTTTACCGCCACACCGGTGGAGCATATGGTGCGTCTGCTCAGTGAGCTGCTGCCCAGCACCGAGCGTTACGCCCTAGTGCTGGACGACATGCACCTCATCGAAAACGGCGAAATCCTCAAATCCCTGCCCGCGGTGCTGAAAAGACTGCCCCACTCCTTCGCCGCGCTGATCCTCTCCCGCCGAGAGATTCCCGACGAATTTCGCCCCCTGCTGCGTGATGAAGAGGTACAGATCATTTCACCAGAACAGCTTCGTTTCACCGAGGACGAAATACGGCGGTATTTCGGGAGCCTGGGCCGCTTTCTCACCCCGGAAGAATCCAAATTCGCCTACATGGCCACTGATGGATGGGCCATCGGGGTCAACGCCATCGCCAAATCCGGGCAGATCGAGCTGGGCGGCGGGCATTACATCTTCTCCGCCTATTTCGAGCAGCACTTGTGGAACGGCTGGGAGCCGGCTTTGCGGCACTTTTGCCTGAAAACCGCTATCGTGGACGAGTTTGATCCCGAATTGGCGGGCCGTCTTACCGGCCGTGAGGACGCGGAGGTGGTTATGGAGGAGTTGAGCCGCACCAACAGCTTTCTCAGCCGTCTGCACGAGGATACCTACCGCTACCACCATCTGTTCCAGGATTTCCTGCGGGAAAAGGCAGCGGCGGAGCTGAAGCTGAGCCCGCTGTACAAGGAGGCTGCCAGCTACTACCGGGACCATGAGGACTACATCCGCGCGTTGCGCTTCTGGTTCCAAAGCGGCGATTATAAGGGGATCGATACCTACCTGTTCCTTTTCCTGTTCCGGGGATATCAAAATGGGGTGGCCGACTATGCCGACTTCCTGCGGGGATTCTTTGCCGAGGAACTGCCTGCACGGGCATCCCGTGAGGAGCCGGTGCTGCACGTCCTCTACGCCTGGTATTACTATCTCACCAGCCGCCATGAGGACTATGCCCGGCATATGGACGCAATTATCCGTAATTTGCCGCGCATTGCCGCCGCGGGCAACGAATTCGTCGAGTTCGCCATGCTGGCCTTTCATGTGGACTACCGCAAAAGTCTGAAAACCCAGATCACCTTATTCCACCTGTTCGGAAAGGTGCTGAAAAGCTATACCCCGGAGGGTCTCGCCACCCGCATCGCGTCCTTTACCCACAACCTGCCTTACATGCACCGCAGTAATCGAGATTATTCGGAAATCGCCTTGAATCCTGGGATTCTCGACAAAATAGATACCACCTTTGCGCCTCTATTGGGCGCGGAGTGGAACTATCTCCGGCCCGGCATCCTGACCTGCTTTGCATACGAGCGCAATCAGCTGGACGCAGCGCTTCAGCAGAACACCGATGTTTTAAGCCTTATTACCGCAGAAAGCAAGCCCGACGGCCGCATCTGCGTCATGCTGTTGCAGCACAGCATCCTCTGGCAGCTGGGCAAACGCAGAGAAGCGGAGGAGGCCATGGACGAGTTGGCCGCATTCACAGAGGCTTCGGCGCCATACTTCCTTCCTAATTTAACGGCTTATCAGGCCAAGCTGCGACTATTGGATGGCGACGCGGCTGCCGCACGGGAATGGCTGGACCGCTATTACGTGAACGAGACCGATCACATCGAGTTTTTCCGTTCCTTCCAGCACTTCACCACCGTCCGGGCCTATCTCGTGCTGGGTGAGACGGATAAGGCCGCGCGGCTGCTCAGTTTGCTCGAAGTCTTCGGCAAAAATCTCCGCCGCCCGCTGGACGAGGGAGAGGCGCTGGTCCTGTGCGCGGCGCTCCAGTGGGCTAAGGGGGACAAAAAAGGCGCCGTCTCCGTATTGGAAACAGCGCTCGCGCTCTTACAGCCCTACGGCTTTATCCGGATTATCGCTGACGAGGGGGCTTCGGTCCTGCCCATCCTTAAGCGACTGGCGGCAAAGGTGGAGAAAGAGGAGTACAAGGGTTCGCTGAACCGGGAATACCTGTTGGAAACGACGCTGGCCTGCCACGCTTTCGCTCGGAGCCACAGTGGTGTGACAGCACATCTGTCGGACAACGACAAGCCGGTGAAGCTCTCGAAGCAGCAGGCCATGGTGCTGACCATGCTATCGAAGGGCCTGAGGAACGCGGAAATCTGCGAGCAGACCGGCCTCTCCCTGCCCACCATCAAGAGCCACACCGCCGTGGCTTACCGCAAGCTGGGTGTGGGCAACGCTATGGACGCCATCCTCAAGGCGCGGGAACTGGGGCTAATTTAATATTTTTTGTAATCACCGTAGCGTCAGGGAATTTTTTGTAACCGGACATATCAAACAGACCGTTGTAAAAACTACAACGGTCTGTTTTTCTTTCTGTTCACTTTTCGTCCGTATTTTAGCCCCAAAAAGGGCGTTCGGTGTGGCTCACACCGAACGCCCTTCGCTCAAAATAACCTTATTCATGCGCTCTCGCGCCTTATTTGAAGCTCTCCTGTACCGCCACGGCGCACGCCACGGTCGCGCCGACCATGGGGTTGTTGCCCATGCCGATGAGACCCATCATTTCCACGTGCGCCGGAACAGAGGACGAACCCGCAAACTGCGCGTCG
>OGYY01000566.1_pt1 | contig 37146 bp, 28 predicted proteins | sample 1576671 | NCBI WGS metagenome assembly OGYY01 (sample SAMEA3541593, study PRJEB24748) | human gut metagenome | biome: human gut; feature: human-associated habitat; material: faeces | place: China | collected 2012 | reverse complement strand
CCTCCCGGAAAAAGGACGCAACATTCTGCTTTGCGGTTTTCAGTTTGAGCAGTTCGGACTTGGCTTCCTTGTACTGCTCGTAGAACTTTGCCTTTTCGGATGCCAGCTGCGCATACTCGGCTTCCAGTTTTTTCGGGCTGGGCAGCTTGGTGATGTTGTTTGCCTTAAAATAGGCTGCTGCTGCCCGGTATGCTGTCAGCTCTGCACGGTGCTGCTCCTCAAAGGCTGCGGGTCGTTTGGCAGCTTTTAACTGCTGTGTGATTATCTTGGTGCTGGCATAGGCTGCGACCTGATAGCGCAGCTCTTTGTTGAATTTCATGCGACCTTCGAGGTCTTTCACCACCGCCAGTGCGTCGTGATACTTGGTTTCCAGTTCGGCGATGCGCTGGTTCAGGGCGTCCTCGTTGAGCAAATCTTTCTCCTGCAAGAGGATCAGAGTTTGTGCCATGGCTTTGAGGTTGTACTTCTTTGCCCAACGCTCATAGCCTGTGCCCTTACCCTTGGCCAGCTTTGCCTGAATGTCAATCAGTTTCCCGATGGTATCCTGCTTGAACTGCACCTTGGGTTTGTGCTCTGCGTTTGCGTTCAGGGTAGCAAACACAGCTTTCTTGTCGTAGTTGTCACCGAGATGTTTCGCTCGGATAAACTTCGTTCTGCCAGCAGGCAAGTAGCTGAGTTGTTCACGGCTTTCCTTGACGGCAATGCCGTACTGCTGCAAGAGCCTGTCGGAAAAATCTTCAAAGCTCGTGGCACGGTACAGCACCGAAGAAATCTGTTTCCGCAGGGTATCTTTTGCGGTTTCAAACTTCTTCTGCCGGGGCTGCTGTCCAGTTGCGGTAAGGGCAGCATTCTCATGGTCAAGTTTCAACTGGCCGCGCCTACGCGCCCAATACTCGGCTTCGCTCACACGCTCCTTCGAGCCGTTGAGCAGGTCGATCTGGTACAGTCCGGCACCCTCGCACAGTTCCATGACCTCAACACGCGAGTGCCGCATGGTCTGGGCAGTGCTGGAATGCTTCATACCCTCACGCCAGTCGCGGGGCTTCTGCATATAGGGCTTGCGTTCCACTTCTCGCGTTCGGACGCTGCCGATCACGATGTGGACATGGATGTTTCTCGAATGGTTATGCCCATCCGGGTGGGTGCAGACGATGGCAGGATGACCGGGAAAGTTCTCTTTACAAAAGTTCAGACCGAGGGCCTGTGCCCTTTCCATGGTCAAGCCGTTGTCGGCTGCATCTCTGGGGTCAAAGCTGAGGATATACTGGTGGCTTTTGATATCATCCGGGTGGTTGTTCTTGCTGTACTTTCGGTTTGCCAGCAGACAGGCCGTTGCAAACGAATAATCGCCACACTCAAGAGTGTCCAGAATGTACGATTCCCGCAGCATAGGTCTGCCCTGTTCGTCCAGAAGCTGCTTTCCGGTGAACTCGTCATGCTGGTAGATCAGGTACGCTTCTATGGCAGTGTAGTCCGAATTTTTAGAGGCGATATGCTTGAGCGTTGCCATACAGTTCACCCAGAACTTTCTCGGCGCTGAGCCGGAATGCGGTCAGGTCTGCAAGTTCGTCAAGGAGTTTCGCCCGGATCTGCTCGGTGTCCGCACCGCCGGAATTGAAGTGCCTTGCAAGCTGGTTGAGATTGCTGCCCACCTTGCTGCACTGGGCAAGCAAAGTGGAAACAGCGGTCAGGGTTTCTTCTCCGCCGCCGGCAACGATGATTGTTTTCTCGATCTTGACGTTGTGGATGGCACGGCGGATAAAAGTGGAGAGGGAGAGATTCAGGAGTTTGCAAGTGAGTTCCAGTGACGCTTTTTCCTCCGCTGTCACACGGAACTTGATGACGTGCGTTTTGTTGTTCGGCGTGTCGTGGTGCTGGGAATTGCTAGGAATCGGTTGAACATTCGTTTTGGTCATTGTACCTCCTGTCTGTTCGATAACTCCTCGGTGAAGTTATGTAAGCACGACACGCCGTTCCATTCGTGCCGTAAGGCACGAATGATGAGCAGGGTTTGGGGCAGGCACGCCCCAACAAGATCACTTCGGAAATGCAGACGCATTGCAGAAGTGAAGTCCCGGTGGAGCACAACATTTTCAAGAATTGAAAATTTGTGGCCACGGGACGGTTCTTGCCCTCTACCGCTGCGCTCAAAACCGTTTCTGGGTAATTGTTTCCGAATTGTTAAGGCGCAAAAAATAAGTAGAGGTTGTGCTGCTCATGTATGTGGGTCACCGTTTGCTCCGAACGCAGTTCCTGCCCCTGTTTGTGCAGCGGCGTTGACGAAAAGTCGGTATCACGTTCGGTCGGCTCATGAAATTTTCAAGGTGCGTTTCCCGTAAAAGAAAAATACCGCCCATGCAGCATAGCGATGGATTTTGTCGGGTGAAACAGCGGCAAAATGAATCGGGTGTGTTGCGGGGCGGCAGAGAAAGCTATGACGCTTTATTTCGATAAAGTGGTTTGACTTGTAATAAATGGTAGCATAAGAGTAGGATGCTGTCAAGTAAAAGCGGAAGAAATTAGATGAAGCATCAAAAAGTCAATGGCGGTTTTATAAACAGAGCACAAAAATATGATGTGTTTTAACGGGCCTATACTTCATAAATTTTCCCCATTGGACGCGATGACGTCCCGGTACCACCAGCCGGAATCCTTGACGGTGCGCTTCAAGGTGGGGTAGTCCACATAAATCAGGCCGTAGCGACAGTTGTAGCCTGCCGCCCACTCGAAGTTGTCGAACAAGCTCCACACCGAGTAGCCGATCACTGGGATGCCATCATCAATGGCATGGGCCATCTCCAAAAGATACCGGTGCAGAAAGTCGATGCGCTGGGGATCGTGGACCTTGCCATCCAGCATGACGAAGTCCAGCCCTGAATAGCCGCTTTCGGTGATGAGGATGGGCAGGTGGTACCGCTCGAACCAGAACTTGCTGGCGTAGTAGAGCACCTTGGGGGTGATGTTCCAGGCGGCAGCGGTCTGGGGGCTGCCCTGGTAGGCGTAGGTGTCGTATTTTGACGGGTCGGGCACCAAGTCCACCGTGCCCTGGTAGCAGTTGTAGGCGTAGAAGTCCAGGGGCTGGCTCACCAGGGCCCACTCCGCATCGCTCATGGGGTACAGTATATCACCAAATTTTTCTTTGGCCCATGCAGGATACCGGCCTAAAAACACAGGGTCGGCCCACCAGGTGTTGGACATGATGTAGCCGGGGTAGTCGCTGAGGGACTTCTGCCGGGCCTTTTCCACTTCCTCAGGGCTGTCATCTTTGGGCAGACAGCAGTCACCGGTGGGGGCCATCCCGACCTTGGCGCCGGGGCAGTTTTTCCGCAGGACCTGCACCGCCCGGCCATGGGCCAGCAGGATGTTCTTGGTCACCGCCATCATGGCGGCATCGCCGTTGTGCTCAAAGGGTGCGTGGACGCCCGCCATCAGACCCAGCCCGCAGAACATCTGGGGCTCATTGAAGGTGATCCAGTAGTTCACCTGGCCGCTGAGGGCCTTGGAAATCACCTCCACATAGGCCGCGAACCACTCCACGATTTCAGGGTTCTTCCATCCGCCCTTGCGGTAAAGGGCGGTGGGCAGGTCCCAGTGGTAGAGGGTCACCAGGGGCTGGATGCCGTTTTGCAGCAGCTCATCGCAGAGGTCCTGGTAAAATTTGACACCGGCTTCGTTGACCTTGCCCGCGCCCTCGGGCAGGACGCGGGGCCAGCTGATGGAAAAGCGGTAGGCTTTCAGGCCCATCTGTTTCATCAGGGCCACATCCTCCCGCCAGCGGTGGTAAAAATCAATGGAGGTATCGGCGTTCTCGCTGTGGGCAATGCGGCCGGTGCCGTCGTGGACCAGAGTGTCCCAGATGGACTCGCCCTTGCCGTCGGCATTCCAGCCGCCCTCGATCTGGGTGGCTGCAGTGGAGGCGCTCCACAAAAAGTTTTCAGGGAATTTGGACATATAAACCTCTTTCTTGAGCTCCCCTCCTGTATGCCCCGCCCTGTGCGGTGCAGAGCGGGGCACCAGATAAAGGAGGCGCTGGCTAAAAGGTCCACGCAAGTCCTCTGTATTCCGGGCGGGCACCCGGCAGAGGGCAGGAAATGTCTTACTTGCGTAGGAAAGCCATCAGTGCCTCAGCCGAGGCCTTGGCCCCGCCCAGGCTGCGCATATCCTCGCTGCAGGCGCGGGCGGTGGCCTTGTAGGAGGACTCGGTCAGCAGCTTGAGAATGGCTGCCTTCAGGCTCTCGCTGGTGATGGCGTTTTTATCCAGGAAGGCGCAGCCCAGTCCCAGCTTTTCGATCTGCCGGGCAGTGATAGCCTGTTCCTCCATCTGGGGGATGGCGATCATGGGCACGCCGTAGTAGATGGCCTCGCCGGTGCCGCCCATGCCGGCGTGGGTGATGAACACCGACGCCTGGGACAGGATATCCAGCTGGGGCACCATCTGACCGACTTCCACGTTGGCGGGGATGTCCTTCAGGCTGGCGGGGTCGATGGAGCCGAGCGCAGCAAAGACGTTGATGTCCAGGTCCCGCACTGCGTCAAACAGGATGGGGTAATACTCGGGCCAGTTGTTGAAGGCAGTGCCAAGGGAGGAATACAGCAGCGGCTTGCCGTTGTCGGGGGCTTTCCAGTGGCCGAAGGCGGTCCGCTTGCCGATCTGTACCCCGGTGAACACGAAACTGTCATCGAAAGTCCCGTAATTGGGAACCAACTTTTTCTGCATCATGACCAGGTTGAAGTCCCCGTGGCCGTCGAAGATCTCCTTGACGGTCAGCAGGCGGCAGCCATATTTTTCGGCATAGGTCTGGGCCAACTGCGCCGCGGCCTTGCGCAGAGGGTGGTCCGGCGGGCAGTTCTCGAACCCGGCGGCTACCGAGTAGCTGTCGTTGGAGGGGTAGCTGGTGTAGAGCATGACGTTGGCAACCTTGAGGTTGTCCGCCGCGATTGTGCCGGCAATGCCCGCAAAGTCGTGGACGACAGCGTCGGGTTTGTCGTTTTTCAGGGTGTCCAGCACAGTGTCGATGTAGGCTCCTGCCTCGTTTAAGAACAGGAAGGGCACCGCGGCGGCCACTCCGCCGTCATCCTCTTTCTTTTCGCCGTCCTCATTATGCTTGTCGTTTTCCGCCATCCAGGAGGGTACGGCGACGAACTTTGCCCCGGTGGGCTCAATGATAGTGCGGAAGGCTTCAGTGGTGAAATAAGTCACTCGAACGCCTTTCTTCACCAGTTCGGTGACGAGGGCCAGGGTAGGATTGATGTGCCCGAAGGCGCCCAGCGATACGAATGCGATATGCATACAAAAACTCCTTTCAAACAACAAAACAGCCATGCAGGCAGCGCAGGACGTTGCCCGCACGGCTGCGGGGAAAATAGGTGATGGCTTATTCTGTCAGGCCGTTGTTGGTGATCACTTTTTGATACCAGTAGAAACTGTCCTTTTTCATCCGGGCGCACTGCTTGGGATCGGTCTCGGTGCGGTCCACGTAGACTAAGCCGTATCGTTTGGCAAAGCCCTGGTGGCTGGACACCACGTCTACAAAGCTCCAGGGGCAATAGCCGAACACCGGCAGTCCTTCGTCAATCATGATGGCCAGCTGTTCGATGTGCTCTTTGAGGTACTCGATGCGGTAGGGATCATGGATCTGGCCGTCCGGGCCCAGTGTTTCGCTATAGGCCATGCCGTTTTCGGTGACGATCATGGGCAGACGGTAGCGATTATAGACCTTGCGCATCCCAATATGCAGGCCCATCGGGTCGATGCCCTTGTCCATCCACTCGGTTTTGCGCAGGTGGGGATTATCACAGATGTCGAAGGCGTCCGACACCCAGAAGGGCGGCTGGTCGTAGTTGACGGGACCCTCCTTGGCTTTGGCGCAAATGCTGAAATAATAGTTGATGCCGATGAAGTCGGGGGTCGAGGCTTTTAGCACGGCTGCATCTTCGGGCAGCGTCTGGGGGTAAAGTCCATGACTCTTTAAGTAGCTGGCCACATAGGGCGGATATTCGCCCCGGACACTCAGGTCGAGCAGGTAGAACTCCATCAGTTCTTCGGCGTTCTCGGCAGCCAGAACATCCTCGCTGCGACTGGACTGGGGATAGACCACCTGGATAGCACACACTGGGCCGATTTGGGCTTCCGGGTCAATCTGCCGCAGCAGCGAAATAGCCCGGTGCTCGGCCAGCGAGACATGATAGCTCATCTGGTAGATGTTCTGCAGGTTCTTCTGCTTGTCCTGCTCAAAGTTGCCGTTCATGATGCCGGCGGCGGTGGCGATGAGCTGTTCGTTCACTGTGACCCACCGCTTGACGCGGCCCTTGAAGTGGGTAAAGCAGACCTCGGCATATTTCAGATAGGCGTCGATCATCTTGCGGTCGAGCCAGCCGCCGAAGGCGTCCACCAGCGCCTGCGGACACTCGAAGTGATAGAGAGTAACGAGCGGTTCAATCCCTTTTTCCAACAGATAGTCGATGAGCCTGTCGTAAAAGGCCAGCCCCTCGGGGTTGGGGGTGCAGGTGGCATCCGGCATGATGCGGCTCCAGGCAAAGCCCATCCGGTAGACCTTCAGGCCCAGCTCGGCCATCAGATCCACGTCCTCTTTCCAGTGGTGGTAATGGTCTGCGGCCACTTTGTTGTCGGCGATGCCGGGGCGGCGTGCCCCCAGATCGGTGGTGGCAACGCCTTTGCCGCCTTCGTTGTAACCGCCCTCTACCTGAAAGGCGCTGGTAGACGCGCCCCAGAGGAAATTGGTGGGGAAAATCATTTGTTTCGTCAAGTCGATAACACCAGCCTTTTTGATTTTATGGGATCACGCAGTCAAACGCTCTCCAAATCTTTTTGGGAAAAGCCAAACAGATAAGTCAGAACAGCTGCCACGATCAGAGAAGCAAAGGAGGCTACCACGCCAACCACAATGTTGGCATTGGTACCACCCACATAGCCCAGCAGAGACAGGAAGTTGGGGGAGGTCATTGCATATCCCTTGAGGTCGAATATGCCGGCGATGGCGCCGCCCACAAAGCCGCCAACGGCCATCGTTACAAAGCAACGAGTAAAGCGGAAGCAGATGCCATACAGAGTGGGTTCGGTGACGCCGCCCAGAATGCCAGAAGCGAAGGCTGCAAAGGAGGTGCTGCGGTCATCCTTATTTTTCAGGCGGAGCGCTGCGCCCAGAGCCACACCGAAGCATGCCCAAGTCGCAAAGTTGCCCGCATTCATGGGGCCGCTGATGATGCCGGTCTCGAAGAAATCGGCCATCATGGGCATCATCAGAGCCAGGTGCATACCGCTCATAACCAGGAACTCCCACAGAGCGGCGATGACAGCCACGCCGAACCAGCCGGTGGTCATGCCAAACCAGGCAAGACCGCCGCTGATGGCATTACCCACAATGGTACCCAGAGGTGCCAGCAGGCAGAGGATAAAGGGCATGGAAATAATCAGGCTGAAGAACGGGGTAAAAACGCTCGTCAGCAGGTCGGGCATGAACTTTTTGACAAGTTTATAAATCAGGCAGAACAGGGGCACCGACAGCATAACAGGCAGAACAGTCTGGGCGTAATTGGTCACGGTAGCAGGGATGCCAAAGACCGTGAACGTTTGACCGTTGGTGGCAAAAGCCGCGAAATCGGGCACCATTAGAACACTGCCGATGAAAGAACCCAGCATACCGTTGACACCCAGCTGTTTGGCGGCATTGTAACCCACCAGAATAGGCATAAAGTAAAACGCCGCATCGTACAAGAAATCAAACAGGATATATAAGTTGCTCTCCAGGGTGTACAGCCCCAACAAGTCGGGGCCAAAGATAGAGTTGACAGCACGGAACAAGCCTCCGGCCAGCAGCACCGGGATCATGGGGGTCATACAGCCTGCCAGATAGCCCATGATATTCTTACCCACCTGCTTGGGGGTCAGCTTCCGTTTGGTGATGGCGGCATCCTGGACGGCAGCAGCATCATCCTTGACGGCGGCGCTGGCGCTGATGCCTGCCAGCTTGCACAGTTCCTCATACACTTTCGGAACATTGGTGCCGATCACGATCTGGTACTGCTGGCCGCCGCGCACAACACCCAGCACACCGGAAATCTTTTTCACCTCATCGTCTTTGGGGAGGCTGTCGTCTTTCAGATACAGGCGCAGGCGTGTCATGCAATGGGTGGCATCCTTGAGATTGGCCGCTCCACCTACCGCCGCCAGAACCTGCTCGGCGATCTTTTTATTGTCTGTCATACTGATTCCTCCTATTTTAAGTCAAATCGTCGTAAGTGACGAGCTGAACATCCTGCTCCGCCAGCCAGGCGCGTACCTCGGGCCGGCAGAGCATAGAAGTTTCTCGTAAACGGGTGGTCGTCATGCTGGAATGGTCCAGCAGATAGGCATCGATATAGCCCGGATGGAAGACCATCAAGTCACACCCGCCCTCGTGAGCATTTGCCACCGCATCCTGTACGCCAGTAAAGGGGTCGGTCTCGTATGCCTTAAAATCTCTAGGCATATAGGCGTACACTTTGGTGTGGCGGAAGGTTACTGCCTCGCCGGGACGGCCCATCGCAAAGTAGGGCAGGCCGTGCCGCTGGGCAACGATTTCCAATCCCTGAAAGAAATTGGCGCTGGCCACTGCGTGTCCCTCAAAATAGCCCGGTTCGCGGCCGGTCAAGGCTTTGAACTGGCGATACTGGGCCTCGATCTCTTCAATCGCCTCGTCCAGCACCACAAAGTCACGGCCTTCTTTGGCGGCCTCTCGGTAGGCGCGGCTGGGTTTGAACTCTCCTTCCGGCGTACAGAGGCTGGGAATGCGAGCGGGGTCAGTCAATGGCCGGCCCACACAAATGTTGGTGTGCTGCCCTAGACAAAGCTGGCGGCCATACAGCAGCCCCAGTCCGTGGACAGCTGCGGGCATATTGGTCATCACCCCCACTGAGCGCACCAGTCCGGCTGCTACCGCCGCCGCAATGCCGCAGTTGATGCCTTCAGAGTAGCCAAGGTCATCAGCACGGATGAGTAATCGTTTCATGGTTTTGTCCTCTACAAAGAAAAAGTTACAGTTTTTGCTTTTGGTTCTTGCTTCATTTGTTTCAATGCCAAGGTTTTCACGACTGGCCAGTCCGATTTCCTCTTTGCACTAAAATTATAACATGATTGGAACTCGATTTGGTTGCAAATATAAGTGCGCCATTTCAGATTGGTAGCGCATGTTTCAATTTCTGAAAAGCGAAAAACTTTTTTATCGTTTTTTGTGCGCTTTGACAAAATAAAAAGGCCGCAGGGCGGTTAACCCTCGCGGCCTTGCTGTATTTTTTGCTATGCTTTACTGGAACGCTTTATCGTATGCCTGCATATAGCCCATGACGATCAGGTCGTTGGCCATGAGGGCTGCATATTTGCCCACGTCGTTGCGGTTGGTGGTGCCGCATTGCAGGATGAAATCGGCGGTGTTCAAATAGGGGCTGGCAAGGTTCTGGGTGATGACCAGAACCTTGCAGCCGCTGGAAATGATTGCGTTACAGATGTCCGGGTAACGAGTCGGGTAGCTGCCGCCCACGCTGCAAATGATGGCAAAGTCGTTTTCGGTCAGGCTGCGGGCGCACTCCAGCTGAGCGGCATAATCCATGAACAGCTCGACATAGCGGCCCATAATCATCATTTTACTTTGGAAGTAGTGGCCGATGTCCCACAAAAAGTGGTGGGAGAAATAGGCCGCCTTGCCGCAGCCGTGCAACACCCGCACAATGTCGGGGATGACTTCGGCGTTTTCAGGCGTAATGGTAGCATAGATGTTGCTGATCAGCGTGTCGCGATAGGAACCGATGGCCATTTCCTGATTGTTGTGCAGCATGGTGTAGAACTGTCGGGAATAGTCGGTCCGCATGGTGAAGTCCTGCTCCAGCCAGGCCTGGAACGCTTTGAAACTGTCCATCCCCAGAAAGCGGCAAAACCGTGAGATGGACGCCTTGGAGGTATAGCACAGGTTCGCGATCTGGCCGAGAGTCATCCCTTTGAGCTGGGGGTAATGCTTGAGCAGAGTCACTGCGATATCATAGTTTGCGTCCCGTTCGGGTGTGGTGCTCACAAAACTGAGCAGCCTGTCTGCCAGAGAACCCATCATTCTTGCTTCGCTCATCGCTGCTGCCTCCCCTCGCTTTCTCAAAGTGTTTTTATTGTATCATATTTGACAGCGAAATGTCAAAGAAGCGTATTGTTTTGAAAGAAAGTCATACCAAAAATAACGGCGGGCAGCCGAACATCTGCCTTTGGTGTACAAGAACAGGTAGTGTTCAAAAAGAACACCACCAGACGGCACTCAAAAGCCTTGCAATAGGACACAAAACATGGTATATATTATACGAAATGTAATGCAGTTACATCCATCCCCATACAGAGCGAAGGGAGGCCCTCCTATGACCGCTGTAATCTACGCCCGCTATTCCAGCGACAATCAGCGCGAAGAATCCGTCGAAGGCCAGATCCGGGAATGCACGGCGTATGCCGAAAAGAATGGCATTATGCAGATTTGATTCTAAACGGCGAGCCGGAAGAATATTTGAAAAATACGGCTGGGAGCCGTGGGTTAGAAGATTAAACACACACTAAAAAACAAGGTGCGCCACCCGGACGCACCCTGCCAAGATCCACAGACGATAGCGATATGTACAACAGGGTGCTCCCCGTCGGAACGCTCTGTTTTTCTTTGCTGGCTTTATCGGGGTAAGGGGAAATGTTTGTGGACTTTTTCTTTTTGTTCAAACGCACACTCCACAATCCGTAGACAGCTTAATGTGATTGTACCTGATACAACATTCCTTTACGAATCTCGTAAGTTTTATCTGCTACGGCATCATAGTAGGCATTGTGACTGATAACGAGAATTAACTTTTTTTCCCGGAGCTTTAACAAGTAATTGATCAGGCGATGTTCAGTTTTTTCGTCAAGGTTGCTTCCGGGTTCATCCAGCAAGATGCAAGAAGAGTTACCCAAAAGGGTACGTGCTAGATAAATCTTTTGCTTTTCGCCCAGAGAAAGATTCTCAGGCTTGATAGTCACCTGCTTGTCAGCGGGAGGCAGCTGAAGAACAGTTTCAAGTTCTTGATACTGTGTATTGGAAATCTTTCGTCCACAAACAATGTTTTCTCGGACTGTACCTGGAAAAATAAAGTTAGGATAGAAAAGATAACTTAGCTCTGATTTGTCGCAGTTAAATCTTCCGTTTTCGTTGAAACGGAGATGCTTTGCGTCCGGGGCAAACACACCAGAGATTATATTGAACAGAGATGACTTGCCGCAGCCATTCTCTCCATGGATTAGCACCAGACCTTTCCCATGGACAGTAAAGTCGTTCACATGGAAAAGCGACTCACTCTCCGATCGCATCAGGTCGATATTATGAGCCTCGATTTTTGGAGGGGCTATAGTTTCTGTATTCTTTTGCTGATCTGGCATGGCAAGAAAGTCTGCCACACGATCGAAGGATGGCTTCTGGCTGATAATCTGGGCATGAAGTTGAGAAATTTCTGACAGAGGATGGAACAGGTAGGCAATGATCTGAATAGAGAATAACAGCTGACCGATGGTCATGTTTTGCAACACCACTTGGTTTCCACCAATGATTAAAATAAGCAGAGGTGCCAATGTGGTGACAAAAAGAGGAAATTCTTGCACGATCAGCAGAAGAAAGTGTTGACGATTGCGAGCATCAAGATATGACTTCAGAGCCTCATGATAGCGGTTCTGCATATAATTTTCGACCTTGTTTAGAGTAATGCTGACCTTGCCGTTGAGAATCACATCAAATTCCTGAAACCATAAATCTCCAGCTTCCCTCTCCTTGGCTACGAGTCTTTCCAGTTTGCTTTTGTTAAGAAAACTGGGAACCATATAGAGCGGAATCAAAATGATTGCCGTCAATGCAACAGATGGGCTGGCATAGAAAAGCAGAAGTCCAATGATGATCATTACTTTAACTAAGTTTGCAGGTACTGTGACCAAATAGCTACTTACAGTATATATCGCACTGACATCGTTCGCCATATTTTGAATACGGGCTTTGTTCTGGCTCTCATAGGCAGGGATACTGCTACTCAAAATCTTTTGCGCCAGATGTTGGCGGTAATTACCCGCCATGCGATCTGCATTCATCTGAGAATTATAGTTGACGAAATAAAACTGGTAAGAATGAATCAAAAAAACACAAACAATAATTCCACAAATCCACGAGAGTGGCATATGAGTGCCTGAGGTGATCCAGACATCGGTAAGATACAGAGTCAGGCCAGCAGGCAACAAGGCAAGCAAAAAGCCCACCAAGTCAAAAATGATTCGCGTAACCAGCTGAGACCAAGTAATGTAGATTCCACGTTTTTCAAGATATTGTTTCATTTGAAGTCTCCTCTCCCTGACTTTGTATGTTAAGCCGTGAGTTTTGTGGTGTCTACATCTTATCACAGTAAAAACCGGTTGACCATATCGTCTGGTGTAATAAATAATTTTATAAGACGACAAGTCAACGAGAGAAGTGCTTGTGTGATGGCATAAGGCGTACTATAATAATGATAATATTGATTATTTGAGGTACGGAAGAATGCAGAACTATAGGCTTGGTGATTATATCCGCCAGCGACGGCAGGAGTTGAATTTGACGCAGGAGCAAGTCTGTGCAGGCATTTGCGAGCCTGTTACTCTCTCCAGATTTGAAAATGGAAGGCAGACCCCCAGTCGTACAAGGATCAATGCTATTCTACAACGCCTTGGCTTGCCAGATGATCGGTATTATGCACTTGTAACACCAGAGGAGCTGGAAATTGAGGCATTGGAAAAGGAAATCGTGGCATGCAATGCGCTGAAACACGTTCATGAAGGCTTTGATAAAATCAATCAGCTTGAAAAAATTGTAAAGCCGGATGATCAAATTACACAGCAATTTATTCTCCGATCAAAGGTTCTTCTTGGTGGGCTGGATAAAAGGTATTCAAGTGACGAACGAATCCAAATGCTGATGCAAGCGATTCAAATGACGATACCAAATTTTCGACTGAGTAAAATTGAAGACTATCTTTACACGTTGGACGAAATGAAGCTAGTCAATCAAATTGGAAATGCTTATTCCTTGGCGGGTGATAATGAAAAAGCAGCCGATATTTTTTATCGGTTGCTTCAGTATATGAGACGCCATCTCCAAGAAATGGTCACATCAAACAGGATGTTTCCTTTGGTTCTCTACAATTTTGCCAGATCTCTGGACTTGTTGGAAAGATATGAAGAAAGCGCAAGAGTTGCAAGAAATGGAAAAGAAGCTTGCATTAAATATGGACATTATCAAGTACTTCACTCTTGTCTGGAAATCGAAGCTGAGTGTGATTTCTTCCTTGGCAAAAAAGAAGAGAGTGCAGAGCGATATCGTGAGGCCTTTTACATTTGCAAAGTTATGGGATACGAGGATGACTTGCAGATTATTCGTAATGAGGCCCAAAAATATCTGGACATTATTTTCTAAATGTTAAGTAATATCGTCCTGTGGTGTAGCGGCATCTGCTGGTGTAGTGGGATCACTGTTTGCTCCGAACGAAGTTCCTGCCCCTGTTTGTGCAGCGGCGTTAACGGAAAGTCGGTATCACGTCCGGTTGGCTCATGAAATTTTCAAGGTACAACTCCCGTAAAGAAAAATACCACCCTGCAAGACGGGCGAAAAATTTTGTCGGGTGAATCGGCGGCAAAATGAATCGGGTGTGTTGCGGAGCGGTAAATCTTTCAGGGATAATCCACGGTGAGGCAGCGTTCAAAATGAACACGACCACATCTTGTAGAGGGTTTCAAACCAATCCACAAGAACGGTGGAATTTAGAAGAAAAATACCACAGTATGTAGAATGCGTCAAGAGGATTTTGAGAGATTTATGCCAGTAAAGTGGAGAGAGTAGGACTTATTTTATCGTGCAATCCCTGCCTTACCCAAAGTATAACAGGAGAACCGCAGACAGTACGGATGAAAAATCGTGAAGCAAGATGAATTTTTTGGATTATCATAAATAGCACGACTTTTTGACCGACAACACAAATTTTTGCACCCTTATTCCGTGGGATTCTCTTTATAATAAGAACAGAAATCAAACGGAAAAAGGAGATGTGGATGATGCAAGCAACAAACCTGAAAACGAATCATCTGACCCAGCCTCTCGGCATAGATGCCGGGACGCTGTTTTTATCGTGGCAGTGCGCCGAAGGCGTGCGCCAGACCACCTACGAAATCGAAGTGACCGCCGGAGCTGAAACGCTGTGGGCAAGCGGAAAGATCTTGAGCAGTGTGATGCACACCGAAACGCCCACCCCTGTGCCGCCCAAGACGCAGGGACAGTGGCGCATCCGGCTGTGGGATGAAAACGACCAGCCCGGTGCGTGGAGCGAAGCCGTCTTTGAAACGGGTCTGCCCTTTGCCGACTGGCAGGGCGTGTGGGTCTGCCCGGAAACGGAAGAGCCGGATATCGATTGCACCGATGCAATCAACGCCTTTGCAAAGCCCAACTGGGAGCAGAAGCAGGTGGCACTGGAAGCCTCCGGCAAAGGGCAGGCGCAGCCGTATCAGCCCCACCGTCCGGCAAGCTATCTGCGCAAGGTGTTCACAGCCCCGGCAGGAGAAAGCAAGCGGCTGTATATTACCGCCAAGGGTCTATATACGGCATGGCTGAACGGCAAGCGGGTCGGCGATATGGTGCTTGCTCCCGGCAGCTTTACCGCAGACAAGCACCTTGGGGTACAGACCTACGATGTGACAGGGCTTGTTCATCCCGGCGAGAATGAACTGCTCATCGCACTGGGCGATGGCTGGTACCGCAGCACTTCCGGCGTGGATGGTGACCGCGACCTGTTCGGCAAGGAACTGGCTGTCCTGTTCCAGCTGGAAGTGGATGGCAAGGCGGTCTGCGTTTCGGACGATGCCATGGAAGCAACCCAGTGCGGCCCCGTCCGCCAGAACGATCTGCAGCAGGGCGAAGTGTACGATGCCCGGCTGGAAGGAGAACTGACCGGCTGGCACGGCGTGAAGACTGCACCCAACACGCTCCCCCTCATTGGCATGAACACCGTGCCCATCCGGGAACAGGAAGCCTTTGCGGGCAGGCTGTTCCGCACACCCAATGGAGAAACGGTTCTGGATTTCGGGCAGAATATGGCAGGTTATGTAGAAATGAAGCTGACTGCCCACGAAGGTCAGAAAATCCGTCTGCTCTGCGGCGAAACGCTGGACGAGAACGGCAACTTTACGCAGGAGAACTTTCAGGACCGGAACCGCCACAAAGAGGGCGGCACGGCACAGATGCTGGAACTGATCTGCAAAGAGGGCGAAAACCACTATAAGCCCAGTTTTACCATCATGGGCTTCCGGTACGCAAAGGTGGAAACGGACATCGACCTGACCGGCGCAGAGTTTACCGCCCATGCCGTCTATTCGGAGATGCCGGTGACCGGCAGCTTTGGGTGCGGCAATGCGGATGTGAGTCAGCTGGTGCAAAACAGTGTGTGGAGCCAGAAGGGAAACTTCTGCGATATCCCCACCGACTGTCCTACCCGTGAGCGTGCCGGCTGGACGGGCGACATGGGGGTGTTCATTGAAACCGGTCTGACCCTGATGGATTGCTACCCGGTGGTGGAAAAATGGCTGGCAGAATGCCGCCTGAACCAGTACCCGGATGGGCGCATGGCAAACATTGCCCCGCCCACCAGCCGCCCCGGTTATATGACCCCCATGCTCTGCATGTCGGCGGGCTGGGGCGATGCTGCCATTCTGGTGCCCTACGCTCTTTATCAGCGTACCGGCGACCGCAAGATCCTGGCAGACAACTACGAGATGATGCAGAAGTGGTATGCGTTCCTGCTGGGTCGTGCCCAGCAGACCACCGAGGAGCAACAGACCGGCGAGTACGCCAGATATACCGTCCTGAACGGTCTGGACTACGGCGAATGGTGCGAGCCGGGCATCACCCCCATGCAGGCGATGATGAACCCCCGCAAAAGTGTGGGTACGGCGTATCTGGCTTATTCCGGGCGGCTTCTGGCAGAAATTGCACAGGCACTGGGCAAGGCAGAGGACGCAGCGCAGTACCGTGACACAGCGGAAAAAGCCCGCCTTGCCTACCGCGCCGCGTTTACGGAAAACGGAAAAATCACGTCCGACCGGCAGTGCGAATATGTCCGTGCCATGGCATTCGGTCTGTTGGATGAAGCTGAGAGCCAAGCCGCTGCGGATACGCTGAACCAGATGGTGTTGGAAAACGGCTGCCATCTGAACACCGGTTTCCTTTCCACGCCCTTCCTCTGTGAGGTGCTGGCAAAGTATGGTCATGCGGACACCGCTTACAAGCTGCTGCTGCAGGATACCGCCCCCAGCTGGCTCTATGAGGTCAAACAGGGCGCTACCACCGTCTGGGAAACGTGGACGGGCATTGACACCAATGGACACCCCAGTGAATCCCTGAACCACTACTCCTATGGCGCGATCTGCGGCTGGCTGTTCGGCGGTGTGTGCGGCATCCATCTGGCGGGCCAGACCCTGACCATCGCTCCCACCCCGAACCCTGCACTGGGTTGGGCAAAAGCGGTGTACGATTCCCCGGTGGGGCGCATTGAAAGCGGCTGGCAGTATGCAGGCGATGCTGTGACCTACACCATCACCGTGCCCTGCAATCTGACCGCAGAAGTTACCCTCCCGGATGGCAGAAACCTGACCTTGCAGCCGGGAACCCATACCCTGTAACGCAAAAATATTCCCCGCAAAACACAACGCCCCACACCGGAAGGAATAACCGGTGCGGGGCGTTGCTTTTATGGGGTAATGAAGAAGGAAATGATGAGAAAATGGCAGATCAGAATTTTTGTGCAAGGTATTTTGCACTGAGCTGGAAGCTCTTGACAGGAGAATTGTCCACCCAGTTGCGGTGGCTTTCCAGAATGATGGCATCTACATTCACAGAAAGTGCCTGTGTCATCAGGCTGTCCAGATCCATGTTACCGGTGCCCAGCTCCATACTGTCGGTTTTCAGAATGGGGGTAATGGCGCTGCCGGTGATGCGGGTGCCCCGGTCGTTGATGTGCCACAGCTTCATGCGAGGACCAAGCCGCTGCATCCACGCCAAGGCGTTTGCACCGCCCTCGGTGAACCAGTAGCTGTCAAACTCAAAGTTGACGAAGGCTGGGTCCGTCTCTTCCAGCAGGATATCGTATGCGCGCTTTTCCGCATTCACGTGGCGCAGCTCGCAGTTGTGGTTGTGGTAGAGCAGGTGGATGCCCTCTTTTTGCAGGGTTTCGCCCGCCTTGTTCAGCCGCTGTGCCAACTGGTGCATCGTGGCTTCATCGCCATAATCAAAGCGGTACATCCCGGTGATGACCACATACTCCGTGCCAAAACTTTTTGCTTCCTCGGCCACTGCATGGGCATCTCGTTCCAGACTGCCAAGGTCGGTGTGCAGGCTGACCACCTTCAGGTCGGCTTCCTGCACCAGCTTGTGCCAGTCCAGATTGCCGCCCTTGCCCACCGGCATTCCGGCGGCTTTGGTCAGCAGCTTGACCACAAAGCCAATGGGATGAATCATAAATCCACATAGTTCAATGCCGTCGTACCCGGCGGCTTTCATGGCGGCAAGGGTCTCTTTGGCCTGCTGTTCGTTGTTCAGTACAGTGCCCAGCATAAATTGCTGCACGGCTTTGATGGGCATGATTTACCCCTCCAGTTTGAATGTTTTGCCCGGCGTGATGCCGTTTTCGTTAAAGCTGTCCACGCAGATGTAGTATTCCTGCCCGGCGGTCAGGGTGGAAAGGGTCACTTCGTCTACATCGTAGACCAGCCAGCTCAGATAGAGCTTGTCGGGCGCAATGCCGTAGCGGACATTGCAGCCCTGTGCATTTTCGATGTGCTGCCAGCTGATCTTTGCGTCCAGTGCATCCACACGAATCCCGGCGGCTTCGGCCTGTGCAGGCTTTGCGCCCTCGCCGTTGCCGAACACCCGCAGGCCGCTGATGCGCAGCGTCTGTCCGTAGGGCAGCGCACCGCCGGTCACCCGAACATACCGCGCCCGGATGCCGTCCGCAAACTCAAAGTAGCCGTTGGAACACTCCCGGTCAACCGTTTCGCGGATCGTCCAGTCTGCTCCGTTCATACTGGTCTCTACCGTGTAATGGGAGATCTGAGGCCGGGTCTCGATGTGGCGGGTCTTGCGGGTATCGCCGTAGCTGTCGGCTGGGAAGTCCACCACAAGCTTTTCATCTGCCATATTTACCTGAATGGCGCGGATATCACTCTCTTTGCCAAGGTCCACGCAGAGCCATTCGCCCGGCTCTGTACCAGCGGCGCTCCACCAGCTGCGGCAGTCCTCGTTGACTGCCAGTGCCGGGCTGCTGCCCTCGGCAGTGCTGGAAGCCGTGACCGGCTTTTTGTAGCTCAGCAGCATCCATTCCGGCTGCTGGCTGGCGGCATCGAATTTGCCCGCCGGGATGCAGTGCGGGTAATCGGCAAAGTTCTGGTTGCAGTAGAGAACCCCGTCTTTGTCGAACCCGGCGGGGAACAGCCCCACCCGGCGCTCAAAGTCATAGTTGACGGAAATGCGCATGGTAGAGGCGTGCCACCAGTTGCCATAGCGGTCGGCAATGGTGCTGCCGTGGCCTGCGCCGGTGATGAATCCGCCGGGCTTTGCGGAAAACGGGTTGGATGCCTGCCGCACAAAGGGCCCCAGCGGAGAACTGGAGGTATATACCCCATCGGCGTAAGTGTTGTACTGGGTGCCGGGGCAGGCGTATTGCAGGTAATAGGTGCCGTTGTGTTTTGTCATGAACGCACCCTCGATATAGGGTTTGCCCACGGCGTTGAACATGGCAGTCAGGCTTTCGGCACTCAGGCCGGGGATGTTTGCCATCTGCGGCGGCAGATCCAGCTTGCCGGTTTCCGGGTTATAGAACTGCTTCATGGACTGGTACAGCACGCTGGCTTCCCGGTCCACAATGCCGTTGTTGCCGGGGCGTTCGTAGCCCAGTACGGTTTCATTGCCGAAGATCAGCTCCTGCTTTTCACCGATGGGGGTCATGGTGTCCGGGTCCATCTCCACGCCGTAGATGGGTGTAGTATTGGAGCAGCCCCAGTAGAAGTACACCCGGCCATCATCATCGCAGAACAGATCCGGGTCCCAGAAAGCAAAGGGCGCAGATACTTCGGTAAACGGCTCGGTCAGGGGGTCAGCGGTGCGCAGGATGGGACAGTTGCGCTCCTTGCGGCTGGCGCAGAAGTACAGGAAATCGCCCACCTGCCGCACATCGGGGGCATAATCGTAGATCAGCAGATCCGGGTCTGCATGGAAGTCCCAGTGCAGCAGGTCGTCCGAATACCAGAAGCCTGCCGACATGGAAACAAAGAGGTAGTATTTGCCCTTGAAGGATACCAGCGTGGGGTCTGCACCCTCCCGGAAACCTGCTGTACGGGGGCCTTCCTTCATGTGCTGGTAACGGTAGCCCAGATCAAGGGGGTTACAATAGGTTTGTTTCATCGAATCACTCCTTGGAAATGCCCTGCAATACACGGTTCAGTTGCTTGATATCCTCTTCCGAAGCGCCGGCCTGCATCAGCATGGATTCAATGGTCATCCGCCGCATGGCACGCTCCATCATCGCCACCAGAGCCGGGTTGTCCTTCACGGCGGCGGCAACATCTCCGCGGGCAGCGGCGGCTTTATCAGAGATCTGCTTCAGGATGGGACCAACTTTGGGGTCTGCCGTGGCGGCAGCCATGTTGTCCTTGACCGACCAGCAGCTTTCGTCCAGCTCGCCGTCAAACCAGTTGGTCACGTTCTTGCGGTTGTCCATAGCGTAATCCGGGTTGGGGGCGTCCACCTTGTTCACCAGGATCACGCTGCTGTGCTCGCCGGAGCGTGCCTCAATGCTGTGTTTGCCGGTGATGGGCAGCTGGAAGGTGAACACCTTGTCGCCCTTACGGGTCTCCACCAGCTGACCGTCCTTGTACAGCGAGACCTCCGGCAGATTGGAGTAGACCTTGATCTCGGTCACGTCCTCGGCGCGGTCCACATAGCGGCTGCCGCACAGGTGCACGAACGGCTCCTTGCTCCAATAGGCCTTGTAGAGATAGAAGGGGTCTTTTTTGAGCTTGCGGTCAAAGGTGACAAGTCCCTTCTGGTTCTCGCCGTGCTTGCCGCCCTCGTCACGGCCATCGGCGGCAAAATCAAACATATTCCACACATGGGTCGCCCACAGCCACGGACGAGCGGCAATCATCTTTGCGATATGTTCATGGTAAACGCACTGGTAGCTCTCGGTGTAGTCGCCTTTTTCCGGGTGGCTGCTCTGGTACTGGGGGTTGGCATCTGCGCCGTACTCCGAAAAGCCGATGCAGCGGTCAGGGTAATCGGCGTGGTATTTGTCAAAGAACTCGTCGTTCTGCTCCAATTCGCCCAGATACCAGCCAAAGTAGAGGTTGTAGCTGTTCACATCGGGAATTTCCAGAATGGGACTGGTGGTTTCCAGCATAAACACGTTTGCCATGGTGGTCTTGCGGGTGGGGTCCAGCTTGTGCGCCAGCTCGTTCAGCAGACGGTGGTTTTCCAGCAGATCCTCGTTGACAGCAGAAGCAGCGGTGATCTCGTTGGAAAGGCCCCACACGGCAATGCAGGGGTGGTTGTAGTTCTGGACGATCAGCTCTTCCATCTGGGTCAGGGTGTTGGCACGGCCGTTGGTCATGTGCATGGTGATGTAGGGGATCTCTGCCCAGATGACAAGACCCTTTTCATCACACAGGTCGTAGAAATACTGTGCGTGCTGATAGTGTGCCAGCCGGATGGTGTTGGCCCCGATTTCCAGAATGAGGGCAATGTCCTCCTCCATCATTTCGTTGGTCAGGGCAATGCCCGCACCCTTACGGTCCTGGTGGCGGGAAACACCGCGCAGCGGATATTCCCGGCCATTCAGGATAAAGCCCTTCTGGGGGTCGATCTCAAACTTGCGGCAGCCGAACCGGGTGGAGGTCTCCTCGCCATTGTCCAGCTTGGCAGATACAGTGTAGAGGAAGGGGTCGTCCACGCCATCCCACAGATGGGCGTTGTTCAGCGTGAAAACAACCTTTGCGGTGCCCTTTTCCACCGGGGCGGTGAGGGTCTGACCCTCCAGTGCAAAGGTCACGTTCTGTGCGCCCACCACGGCGGCTTCCACGGTGACCTCGACGGTCTTGGCAGCAAGGTCGGTGACGATGGGGGTCACCTTCAGTGCCGGTGCGCCATGAGCGGGCAGGGCAAAGTGCTCTGCCGGGACGATGTGCAGGGTCACATCCCGGTAAATGCCGCCGTAGAAGGTAAAATCGGCTTTCTGGGGATATACGGTGTCGTTGTCGCGGTTGTCCACGGAAATGGCCAGCAGATTTTCCTCTTTGAGGTGGTCGGTCAGGTCTACCCGGAAGGTGGAGTAGCCGCCCTTGTGCTCGGCCAGCTTTTCCCCGTTCAGGTAGACGGCGGCGGTCATAGCTGCGCCATCCAGCTGCAAAACAGCCTTGCCGCCTGCCGGGATGGTGGGATTTTCCAGGGCCAGCGTATACCAGCAGGTGCCGCGGTAGTAATCGTTGCCGCCGTCCTGACCGTCCACGGCGTTCCAGGTGTGGGGCAGAGCAATGGCCTCACCCATAACAGCGGTGGGGATGCCGGGGTTCTCCTTGGTAAAATGCCAGTCGCTCTGATTCAACAGGATGGTCTTGCTCATGGTAAAAACTCCTTTATAAAAGATGGATGGAATCAGCAAAGACCGAAAGAGCGTATGAGCCCTTTCGGTCTTTGCAGGGTGTTACTGCATCTGTTCTGCAATTACTTCATGACGAAGGGCTTCTTTCTTATCTGCGATGCGCTTCTGGACGTTGACCATTTCTTCCTTGGTCAGCGGGCAGCCCAGCATGGCGATCAGGGTGATGGCCCAGCCCAGCATGGGCAGACCGAACTTGATGGCAAGGGTCATCCAGAAGATGCCGCTGGTGTAGGGATCCGTGGGCTGGGGCATGGTGGTGGTGTAACCCAGAAGGGCGACCGCACCGGTGGCGATGACAGCAGCCACCGAGGTGATGAGCTTGTCCACCAGACTGTAAGTACCAGAAACGACAGCCGGGATATAGCGGCCGCTGCGGTCCAGCTCGTAGTCAATGGTATCGGCCATGTAAGAAGTGTTGGAGGTGGTAATGCACATCATGGAACCATTCTGCAGCAGAGTCAGCAGGACGTAAACGATCATGTTCCAGCTGCCGATCACACCGATCTGACGAGTGTCGGTAAAGATGAAGAACAGGAACAGCACAGAGGCGATGGCCATGCTGACGCAGGTCCAGGTCACGATGCCCTTTTTGCTGCCATTTTTGCCCACATACTTCGCACCGAAGGCCGCAAAGAAGATGGAAGGCACCATGCTGATCACGCCAAGGGTGGTAGCAAGACCCATGTTGCCGATGAGGATGCCGTTCAGCATCGTGTTGATGATGGCCTGGCTGCCTACCTGCTGTGCCAGCTTATCGGAAGCGTTGGAGGCAATGTAGCACTGCAGGGGCTTGTTGTGCTTGAGCACCTCAAGAATATCCGCAGTTTTCAGCGGCTCGTGTTTTTTGCTGGTGCCCTCGAAGTTTTCGGGCTTATCGTAGGCGGAGATACCGGCGCAGACGATCAGGGTGCCGATGCCGGCAATGATCAGCACGATGGTGCAGACCGTGCTGAGAAAGTCCTGATTAAAGGTGCCGCCGCACTTGGGCAGGATGACGGTGTAGATCAGCATGCTCATGCCCATGGGCACGAAGTAGTTCAGCGCAGTGGTCCAGACACCGATGGTGGGACGCTGGCGGGGATCGTTGGTCATGATAGCCGGCAGAGTCTGGGCGGTCATGTTGGTGACGGTATAGCCGATGATGTAAATAATGTAGGTCAAAACGAACACCGGCAAGCCGAAGCCCTTGCTGGAGCACAGGTTGAACATACACAGCAGGCCGACAGCCTCGATCAGGTAGCCGCTGATCAGCAGAATGCGCAGCTTGCCGAAACGGGTGTTGACGCGGTCGTAGATGAACGCCAGCATCGGGTCGGTAAAGCCGTCCAGAATGCGGGCCAGCATCAGGATGAGACCGACGGTGGCTGTGGTGATGCCGTAGCCGATGCTGGCCGAATAACTGGCCATACCGATCAGGGAATAGATGCTCATGCCCACAAAGGCGTTGCAGGCGTAGCAGATGATCTGCCAGAGTTTTGCACGGCGGTACTGGACACCGTCTACTTCACTGGCACTGGGTTTCTTTTGGAACATAATGATTTTCCTCCTTTTTGTGTGAACCGGGTTCCGCTTTCTCTGACACCAGAATAACAGAATGCAACAGCCACTGCCGGATGAAAAACGATAGTTGAGGATAAAAATTCGTGCAATAATTTGTGATGCGTGAATTTGCGTCCGCCTTCACGATTTATTGTCCCATAGGGGCAAAACAGGTCTGCTACAATAGCCTCAACAAGCAACACGCAGGAAGGGAGAACCATCATGCAGAAATTTGAAAAAGGCTTTTTCATCGGTGCTGCAACAGCAGCCCATCAGGTAGAAGGCAACAATACGAAGAGTGACTACTGGGCACAGGAACAGCTGCCCCATTCCAGCTTTACGGAGCCCAGCGGCATTGCCTGTGACCATTATCAACGGTACGAAGAAGATATCAAGCTCTTGGCCGATGCCGGGCTGAACGCCTACCGCTTTTCTATCGAGTGGGCACGGGTAGAGCCGGAGGAAGGAAAGTTCGACCCGGAAGCTATCGAGCATTACCGCAAGGTGATCGCCTGCTGCAAAGCGCATGGCGTAGAACCCATCGTCACCCTGCTGCACTTCACCAGCCCGAAATGGCTCATCTGCAAGGGCGGCTGGGAAACCGAAAGCACCGTAGAGGATTTTAAACGTTATGTGACCTATGTGATGGAACAGCTGGGCAGCGAGCTGCGCTATGTCTGCACCATCAACGAGGCCAATATGGGCTTGCAGCTTGCCGCGATCTCCAAGCGGTTCCGTCTGATGGCAGAACAGGCTGCCCAAAATGCCGCATCGGCCGGAAAGTCTGCCGAGGGTACGGTGCAGGTGGGCATGAACTTCCAGAAGATGATGGAAAACATGAAGTATGCCGCCATGGAGAATGCACAGGTGTTCGGCACACCCCAGCCGCAGATCTTTGTCAGCGAGCGCACCCCGGAAGGTGATCTGCTGGTGCTGCGTGCCCATGCAGCCGCACGGGATGCCGTCAAAGCCATCTGCCCGCAGGTCAAGGTGGGCCTGACCCTCTCGCTGCACGACTTGCAGGCACAGCCCGGCGGCGAAGCCTTTGCCGAGGCCGCATGGCAGGAGGAGTTCACCCATTATCTGCCTTATATCAAAGACGATGATTTTCTGGGTGTGCAGAACTATACCCGCACCCTTTACGGCCCGCAGGGGCAGCTGCCGGCACCGGAGGGCGCAGAACTGACCCAGATGGACTACGAGGTCTATCCGCAGGCACTGGAACACGTCATTCGCAAGGTGGCAGAGGAATTCAAGGGTGACCTGATCGTGACCGAAAACGGCATTGCCACCGCCGATGATACCCGCCGTGTGGCGTTTATCCGGCAGGCGCTGGATGGCGTGCAACACTGCATCGCCGACGGCATCCCGGTGAAGGGATACTTCCATTGGAGCCTGATGGACAACTTTGAGTGGCAGAAGGGCTATGCCATGCAGTTTGGACTGATCGCCGTGAACCGCGAAACGATGGAGCGGACAGCAAAGCCCAGCCTTGGGGTGCTGGGTAGTTACACAGAAAGATAAGCTGCAATAGCAAAAAAACAGGCTGCGGAAGATGAACCGCTCCCTGTCAAGTAGACAGATGAAAAAACAAAAAGTTTTCTCCAGGATCTCAGATAGGAGGTCCTGGTTTTCTTTTATGCAGCATCCAGCAAACTGCGGTAGTCCATAGGTGCGAGGCAATTTAGACGATGCTGACGCCGTTGGTAGTTGTAGTAATGAATGAATTGTCCTACCGCATCCACAAGCTCTTCATAGGTTTCAAAATGGTTGAGATAATACATTTCACACTTCAGAATGCCCCAGAATCCCTCCATCGGGCCATTGTCAATACATCTGCCAACACGGGACATGCTTTGCCGCATTCCCTGTTTTTCCAGCATATCCTTGAACTGCTTGCTCGTGTACTGGAATCCCCGGTCACTGTGAAATAATGGGTGTGCATCCGGGTACTTCTGGATTGCCAAATCAAAGGTTTCAAATACGAGTTGGTTGTTGTTGTGCCTGCCAATTGCAAAGGAAACGATATCTCTGCCCTTCAAGTCCAGAATGGCACTGAGATAGGCTTTTCCGCCCTCAGAGCCATATTTCATTTCTGTAACATCGGTGCACCATTTCTCGTTTACGGTGTTGGCCGTGAATTCTCTGTTCAGAATATTCTCGGCAGTTACTTCGGGGGTGGATCTCTGATAAGCAGGACGCTTTCTGCGGATGACAGCAAGCAGGCCGACAATATGCACCAACCGATAAAAACGTTTCAGGTTGTACTGTTTTTCATGGGTAGCGTTATACTCGTCCGCAATTCGGCGGTAGCCATAGGTTCCGTTGTGTTCGGCATAGATCAAGCCAATATCATGCAGCAAAGCCTCGTTCTCAAGCTCGCTGCTGCTCTTGGTTCGGTGTGCCCATTTATAATAACTGGAACGATTCAGGTTCAGAATGTCACAAGTCTCGGTTATTGCATACCCCTCTTCGTGCATTTTCTGAACACAAATGTAGAGATATTCCTGTCTTACTCCGCTCAGCGCCACCTCCTTTCAAGTTCCTTGAGTTTTTTTAGCACTGCATTCTCCGTTTCCAATCTTCTGTTTCGGGCTTCCAGCATCCGGTTCTCGGCGCGCAGTTTCTCCACTTCTGTCATCTCAGATTCGGCCTTACGCTTACCACGCTTGTCTACCAGACCTTCCGCGCCTTTCTCGTTGTACTTCCTGACCCATGAATAGATTTGCTGGTAACTCACTCCGTACTTCTCAATCGTGGCAGTGTAGTCATTTCCATGCTCGATGCAGTAGCTGACAATTTCAATCCGTTCCTCGTATGTCGTAGTCCGTCCTTTGGTCATATAGATATCACTCCCTCGGCCTCTGCTGGGCCGTAATTCCTTATGACCATTATACATCTTAATCCAGTTTTGCAACTGTGTTCTTGATGAAAATTCCGTACTTTTTACAGATTGCTGCCTGACTTCCTTCTCCGCTGAGGTAAGCGTTTACTGCTGATTTCTTTAACTCTCGTGGATAGTTTCTGTGCCCTGTATGTTCAAAACCATCTATGCCAAACGTTTCGTGTTTCCTGATCCAATCCTGGAATGTCTGTTGGCTTACGCCTAACCGTTTCGCTTCTGCTCCCTGACTTGTTTCTCCCCGTTGGTATCGCTCCACAGATTGGATGATCTCTTCTGGTGTCCGTTTTGACATAATAATGCTCCCCATAGTGTAGTCTCGAATTTTTGTTATTTCGAGTGTCTACTCTATGGGGAGCATATCAAGATGCTTCTTGCAGCCTGTTTTGGCTCAGCGGGAAAGATGCAGACCATGGACACCATCTGCAACCACGGCGGCGATCACATCAATTTGTTTTTGTGCCAGTTTTGCGTCGGTGTTCAGAAGCCCGGAAAGACCGTTCATTACAAAAATCAGGATCGCACCGACATTTTCATATTGGGATGGTTCCATGTTTGCGAGTTTGATTTGTTCCAGAATCGCATCACGCAGATGCTGTGTAAAGCGGTTCATCGCGGATGCAGGAACGACACCGAGGTAATCGGTCGCCTGCTGGAGAGAAGCAAACATCTCCTGCACAAAGGCCTCCGGCGCATCCAGCAGCTGCTGTGCGCCGCCCATATTGTCGCAGACGAGCTGGACCGTTTGCCGCTCCATTTCGGCGGTGAGGGCATCCAGCGTTTCATAGTGGGAATAAAAGGTCGTTTTGTTGATCTCGGCCCGTTCGGCAATTTCTTTGACCGTGATCTTTTCGATCGGCTTCTCCCGCAGCAGGGCAACAAACGCTTTCTGAATGGCACGCTTCGTTTTTTTGACCCGGATATCCATAGAATTCCTCCATCAATTGATTTCATAAAGGGTGCTTAACCAACGCTTTGAACGTGATTCGTTGCTTAAACACCGGATACGCCGGAAACTGCTGATTGCGGCCCCTGCGGCGCAGTGCTATTATAGCACCATGGAGATGGATAAGCAACTCACAGTTGAGTATTTGAGAATGAAACATCAAGTGGAGGCATTTTATGGATTTTAACAGTGTCAAAGGTAAAGTGGCCATCGTCACCGGCGCAAGCCGTGGCATCGGCCGGGCTATTGCCGAGTGCTTTGGCGAAAACGGCATGAAGGTGGTCTGTGCAGCCCGCAGTGCAGAGCAGGGGCGGGCTGTGGCAGATGGCATCTGCGCCAAGGGCGGCGATGCCATCTTTATCCAGACCGATTGCAGCAAGGCTTCTGCCATCAAAGAACTGGTGGATAAGACGGTGACGCACTACGGCAAGTTGGATGGCGTTGTCAGCAACGCAGGCATCGGCATGGGCGGCACACCGCTGCATGAGTATGAGGTAGAGGATTACGAGAAGATCTTCTCCCTGAACAGCGAGGGTGTCTTTGCCGGGATGAAGTACGGCGCAGAGGCCATCCTCAAGAGCCACAGCGAAGGCGGATTCCTCATCAATGTGGCATCGGTGGCGGGTCTTGTGCCCCAGCGTGGACAGGCGCTGTACAGTGCCACCAAGTTCGGCGTGGTCGGCATGACCCGCGCAGCGGCGCTGGATTACGCAGAATACGGCATTACCGTCAACGCCATCTGTCCCGGCTACACCAGAACCAGCATTTTCGGGGATGCACCGGCTGCGGCCATGGACTTCTTTGCAGCCGACTGCCCGGCAAAGCGGATGGGCGACCCGGAGGAGTGCGCTGCATTGGCACTTTTCCTTGCCAGCGGTCTGGCACGGTACATCACCGGTGCAGCCATCCCGGTGGACGGCGCACTGTCTGCCGGACACCAGAGCATCAGCAGCTGGAAGCACCCGGAAATTTTGACCGGCGGCAAGCTGAACAGCCAGAGCACGATTGCAGCACTGATGGAAAACGAGGCCGCAAAAGCCATCGTGGAGCAGTACCTGCCCGGTTTTGCCGACAACCAGCAGGCAAAAGCTGCCTACGGCATGACATTTGGCAAGATCGGCCCTATGCTGGGTCTGCCGGAAACGGCGCTGAAAGCACTGCTGGATGCGCTGGACAACCTGTGACCGAAGCAGCTCGGAAAGCTCCCTTGACAGGGGCTTTCGTTTTGCCTGCGTGCGGTTGATTTTTGGGAGGAGACCATGAAAAACGAAGCACTTTTCCGTACCGGCTCTGTCTGGAAATCCATCATTTCCATGGCGGTGCCCTCCATTATCATTATCCTTGTCATGGTGCTGTACAACATGGCGGATATGTTTTTTGTGGGCTGTCTGGGCGATACCGCACAGGTGGCGGCGGTCTCCGTTGTGGGACCGGTGTTTTCGATCCTTTCGGCAGTAGCGACCATGCTTGGCGCAGGCAGCAGCGCCATCATTGCACGCTGTTTTGGCGCAGGCGAGATCGAGCAGGGCAAGACCTGCTCCTCGCTCTGCTTCTGGAGCAGCTTTTTTCTGGGCGTTCTGGTCAGCATCGGTCTGCTGGTGAGCAGAGTGCCGCTTCTGGGGGTGCTGGGCTCAAATGCAGAATTTTTTCCCTATGCAGAGCGGTATCTTCAGGTCCTTGCACTGGGTGCGCCGCTTTTTATCCTGTCCAACAGCATGGCGATGCTGGTGCGTGCAGAGGGCGCAGTAAAAGAAGGCCTGATCGGCAATCTTCTGGGCACGCTGGTCAACTGCATTTTTGACCCGCTGTTCATTCTGGTGCTGAACTTCGGCGTCAGCGGTGCGGCTGCTGCCAGTGTGCTGGGCAATCTTGTGGCAACGGGCTGCTATCTACGCTACATCGTCAAACACGGCACGGTGCTGACCATTGATCTCCGTCCTGCCCTGAAAAAACCGCAGATGCTGGGTGAGATGCTGGCCATTGGTCTGCCCAACGGGATCAGCAGCCTGCTGGCAGGGTTTGCCTCCTCCTTCAGCAACCGGCTGCTGGTGACCCACGGCACGGCGGCGGTCGCAGCCATGGCGGCAGCGGGCAAGACGACCATGATCATCAGCATGATCGCCATGGCGATCTGCATGGGGTGCCAGCCGCTTCTGGCGTACAGCTACGGCGCAGGCGACACGAAGCGCCTGAAGCAGCTTTTGAAAGATCTGATCCTGCTGACCGTTGTTTTTGGTGTGCTTGCCGGGGCAGCCAGCTTTGCCGGACGCAATGCCTTGATCGGGATGTTCATCAAGGAAGAAGGGGCGTTCCGTCTGGGGACGCAGCTGGTGGTCTATCTGGTGCTGGGCAGCCCGGTGATCGGTCTGACCTATCTGGCAACCAGCCTGCTGCAATCCGTAGGCAGGGCAAGTGGTGCGGTGGTGCTCTCTCTTTTGCGGCAGGGGCTGCTGCTGATCCCGCTGCTGTACCTGATGAATGCGCTTTGCGGGGTGCAGGGCATTGCGGCGGCGCACCTGATGGCAGACGTGGGCGCTGCGGTCATCTCCGCAGGCATCCTGCTGCACTGGCTCCGGGCATCGGTAGAAAAAACGGCAGAAGTATGATATACTGTTTCCATCAATGAGCCGGAGGGATTAGGCATGGATGTTCTCCAGAATATGATGCTGTTTTCCGAGCTTGTCAAGTGCGGCGGAAATGTATATACATGGTGCTATGATGCACAGGGAAAACTCTTGCGGAGCAACTGCCCGGACGAGGCATTTCTTGCCAGTGCATTTGAACTGTTCGGCTGCAAACAGCGGATGCTGGAGCATGGGGATCGGGACGATGTACCTGTTACCTTGGGAACGGCATTGGGTCTTTTGTGGGGCGCAGCCTTTGAAAAGGAAGAGGGAAACCTGAAGCGTGTCTGGGTCATCGGGCCGGTGTTCTATCAGGATGTGACAATGCGCGGGATCGAGGAAGGGCTGAAATATTACAGCAAGCTGGAGATCAGTGTGGCATGGACGATCCAGCTTTACAAAGTCCTTGAAAAAGTTCCTACCCTGCAAAACACCATTATGAACCGCTATCTGCTGATGATGCACTACTGCCTGACCGGGCAGCGGCTGGAACTGAGCAGTGTGAACAGCAGTGCAGCACAGGACGAACGGCTGAAAAGCGATGCCATTCCCCATGACCGGCATAAGATCTGGATGGCGGAGCAGGGAATGCTGCAAATGGTCCGCACCGGAGACCTGAATTACAAGCAGGCACTTTCCAACAGCATGAGCATGAGTGCAGGCGTGCCGGTGCAGAGCAGCGATGTTCTGCGCCAGAGCAAGACTTCCATCATCGTGTTTACCTCGCTGGTGTGCCGTGCCGCCATTGAGGGCGGTCTTTCCCCGGAGGAGGCGTACGCGCTGGGGGACAGCTACATTCAGACGGCGGAAGCGGCAAAATCGTTGGATGAACTGAGCCCGCTTGCAATGATGATGTACGATGATTTCATTCGGCGTGTCCACAAACACCGGACGAACCCCAACCTCAGTATGCAGATCCAGAAATGTGTGGATCATATCGAGATGAATCTGGACAAAAAGATCGTGGCGGAAGATCTTGCCGCTCTGGTGGGCTACACGGAATACTACCTCACCCATAAATTCAAGGAAGAAACGGGTCTGAGCGTCACGAACTATGTGAAGTTTGCAAAGGTCGAACGCGCGAAGGTTCTGCTGAAAAGCACAACGCTCAGCGTCCGGGAAATTTCCGAGCAGCTTGGCTTTGCCACCCGCAATTATTTCAGCGCAGTCTTTCAGCAGGTCACCGGAAAAACACCGATGGAGTTCCGGGAAACATAAAGCAGAACAGGCATCCTGCGATACCATTTTGGCGGTATCGGACAGGATGCCTGTTTTGCTTTGAAGAAGAAAAATGGGGGAAAATAGCTCAGTTAAGGAACTTCTCGTTCAGGGTCACGCCAAAGTCGCGGGCAATGGCGCGCAGGTCATCGTCGGTGATGGTCTGCCGGATGATGCCGCCGCCCATGGAGAGCACCTTGACGTAGATCTCAGCACTCTTTTCGATGGTGTGGGCAAGACCAAAGGTGATGTCAAAGTCCGGACCGGAGGCAAACAGACCGTGCTGCGCCCAGATGGCTGCCTGATAGTGCTTCATCAGCTCACTGGTGGCCATGGCAATGTCCGCCCCGCCGGGCACCATCCAGGGGCAGACACCCACACCCTCCGGGAACACCACCGGGCACTCGGTGGCGCTCTGCCACAGGGCACGGGTGAAGTCCCGGTCGGTCAGGGGCAGGATGTAGGTCAGGGCAATGACGTTGGTGGCGTGGCAGTGGTAGATGACACGGTTTGCGCCATTGGTGGCAGCCTTGCGGACGCTGTGGTTCATAAAGTGGCTGGGAAACTCGCTGGTAGGCTTTGCACCGCCCTCCAAGCCCCAGACGATGCGCCAGCTGTCGCCCTTGTCGTTGATCTCCACAATGCCGATGCTGTGGACAGGGTCCGGCTCCACATTGCGAAAAAACTTGCCGGAGCCGGTGGTGATAAAGTACTCCCCGGCCAGGTTGTCCGCCTGCACACCCATGTTCACCCACTCCCGTGGCTGCGGGTCAAAGAAGGGGCGGCACTGTGTCACTTCCTCCTCCTTCATGCGGTAGGTCAGGTTGCCGCCGTTGCGCTCGTGCCAGCCCTGCAGCCAGCCATCGTTGCACATCCGCATAAAACCTTTGACGATCTCAATATCCAGAATACCCATCTTCAAACACCTCTCTGTTTTCAAATGCGCTTGCACAGCACATTCTGCTCGTAGTTTTTTACTTCCTCAAACCATGCGCCGTCTACCGGCACACCGTTCCGGCGGCAGTATTCGTCCCAGACCTCCCCAAAGGGCAGGGTCTTCAGCTCCTCCTGCCGCACCATCAGCTCGGTAAACTGGTTGGTGTCCTGCAGCTCCTTCAGTGCTGCATGGGGGGTACACAGGGCAGACAGCAGTGCCTTTTCCACGTTGCGGAAGCCCACCGTCCATGCGGAAATGCGGTTGATGGAGGCATCAAAGTAATCCAGTGCAATGTTCACCCGGCCGTCCAGACCGCCGCAGCGGACGATTTCCTTGCAGATCTCCTTCGTTTCATCGTCGAACAGCACCACATGGTCGGAGTCCCAGCGGATGGGGCGGGTGATGTGGAGCGCGATCTCCGGGAAGAAGGCCAGCAGAGCGGGGATCTTATCGCTGACCACCTCGGTGGGGTGGTAGTGACCGTTATCCATCAGGGGAATGCACTTTTCCCGGTTGAAGGCGGCGTAGCTCAGGGCAAACTCGGCGCTGCCCACGGTGTACGATTCCACACCGATGCCGAACACCTTGCTCTCGATGCAGGGCTTTACCAGCTTGAAGTCGTAAGGCTCGCTCAGGATCTCGTCAATGCTTGCCTTGTAGCGGTCGCGGGGGCCTTTGCGGTCCGCCGGGATGTCCTTGAAGCCGTCGCCTGTCCAGATGTTCATGGTGCAGGGCTGCCCCAGCTCCTCTGCCAGATACTGGCTGATGCGGATGCAGGCCTTACCGTGTTCTACCCAGAATTTCCGGGTCTCCTCGTTGGGGCTGGCAAGGGTCAGCGGGTCGCACTTGGGGTGGGAGAAAAAGGTGGGGTTGAAGTCTGCGCCCAACCCTCTTGCCTTGCAGAAATCTACCCATTTTTTGAAGTGCTTCGGCTCCAGCTTGTCCCGGTCTACCCACGAGTTCTCCTCGTCAAAAATGGCGTAGGAGGCATGGAGATTGATCTTTTTGGTGCCGGGGCAGAGGGACAGCACCTTGTCCATGTCGGCCATCAGTTCTTCCGGGGTGCGGGCACGGCCGGGGTAGTTGCCGGTGGTCTGGATACCGCCGGTCAGGGGCTTGGTGGGGTCGGTATCGAAGCCACGGACGTCATCTCCCTGCCAGCAGTGCAGGGAGATAGGCACGGTCTTTAACCGGGCAATGGCTGCTTCGGTGTCCACGCCAATGGCGGCGTAGCGGGCTTTTGCTTCTGCGTAGCTCATAAAGTTCCTCCTTCAGGAATGCTCATCTGAATCTTCAAATTGCCGATGGCGGTGGCCTCAATGGGCAGCGCCACCACCTGTTTTCCGGTATAGTGGGCGGTCAGCTCGTTCAGGGTGGTGTTCTTTGCGCCGCCGCCTGCAATGTACAGCTTATCCCAGTGCTGCCCGGTGAGGGCTTCCAGTTCCCGGAATGCTTCCCCGTAGCAGTACGCCAGCGAATGATAGACGCTGTTGATGAGGTCGGCATCCGTGGCCGGGGCTTCTCCGGTCTCGGCAAGGGCGGCTCTGATCTCTGCACGCATATCCTGCGGGGCAGAGAACCGGGCTGCGTTCACATCAAAAATGCGGGTGTAGGTGCTGGTTTTTGCCAGCTCTACCATCTGGGCAAAGGAGATGCCCAGATGCTTTTGCACGCACTGAATGATCCACAGACCCATGATGTTTTTCAGGTAGCGGATGTACCCCACGCCGCCCTCGTTGGTAAAGTTTGCACGGCGGCTCTCCGGGCTGGTGATGGGCGTTGCCAGCTTGACCCCCAGCAAACTCCATGTGCCGGAGGAGAGGAACGGCGCATCCCCCTGTTCCATGGGAATGCCCTCCACAGCACTGGCGGTGTCGTGGGTGGCGCACAGCACCACCTTGGTCTGCCCGCCCACCTCGGCGGCGATGTCTGCTTTCAGAGGCCCCAGCACCGTGCCGGGAGCGGTGAGCTTGGGGAACATCGCCTCCGGCAAGCCCAGAGCCTGCAATATTTCCGGGTCGTACTCCTTGGTCTGGGCGTTCACAAGCCCGGTGGAGGTGGCGTTGGTGTACTCCCGCGCCTTTACGCCGCACAGCTTCCACAGCAGGTATTCCGGGATCATCAAAAAGTCCTTGGCCTGCGCCAGCCGCCCGGCTGTTTTGTCGGCATACAGCTGATAAATGCTGTTGAAGGGCTGGAATTGGATGCCGGTGCGTGCATAAAGCGTTTCAAACGGCAGAATGCTGTGCACCTCATTCAGCACAGCCTGCGTCCGGCTGTCACGGTAGGCGTAGACAGGGGAGAGGGGCTTGCCGTCTTTCAGCAGCACATAGTCCACCGCCCAGGTGTCGATGGAAAGGCTCTCAATGACCGGGTACTTTGCAAAGGCCTCCCGGATGCCCTGCTTCACGTGGACGAACAGGCTGTCGATGTCCCATTCCAGATGACCGTCCACCCACCGGACGCTGTTGGGAAAACGGTACACTTCCTCGGTGCGGAGAACGCCGTTCTCCATCCATCCCACAATGTGCCGCCCGCTGGACGCACCAATGTCGATGGCAAGATAGTTTTTGTGCATAATGCGCCTCCTGTGTAGCTTTGACTGCTACCAGTATAGCCCCATGATGCCGCCGATTCCATCCGCAAAGGTGACGCATTTTTTGTGAAAAGTCTACTCTTGCACGGCAAAGGCTGGTGCGCTATACTGAACACAGAAAGAGAGGAATCGGAAAATGCTGACCTACAACATGGATGTGACCCCGGAAAGCGTTTGGAAGCGCACCACCCCCAGCGAAGCAGAGCTGGCACAGCCCTATTACTGCACCGAGGCAGGGGTATTTTACGCCCAGCAGCACTTTTCCACCGCCCGCACCGATAAAGAAAGCTACCTTCTGTTTTACACCCTCCGGGGTGCAGGGCTGATCGAGCAGGGGGAAAGCCATGTGGTGCTCAGCACCGGGCAGGCGCTGCTGCTGAACTGCCGCACGCCGCAGAGCTACTGTACCGCCTCGGGGCAAAGCTGTTGGCATCATTACTGGGTGCATCTGGACGGCGCAGGGGTCGCCGCTATGGAGCCGCTGCTGCTGCCGGGCAAAAAACTGACCCCGGTGCAGCTCACCGGGGTCAAGATGCAGGAATATTTTGAGACGCTTTTAACGCAGATGGAGCGCAGCACCGTGGACAGCATGGTGACCACCGGCTTGGCGCTCCACGAGATGCTGGCCCTGTGCGCACTGAGCATCCTTGCACAGGCTGAAGCCACCAGCGCACGGCAGGTCATTTTGCAGGCGGCGGAGACCCTGCGCAAAAATTACCAGCAGGAACTTTGCCTTGCCGACCTGCTGGCAGAGGCGCACATGAGCAAAAGCTATTTTCTGCGCCTGTTCCGGCGGTATATGGGCACGACACCGTATAATTATCTGGTCAACTTCCGCATCACACAGGCAAAGGAGCTGCTCGTCCTCACCGACCACAGCGTCAGCGAAATTGCACAGGAGGCAGGCTTTGGAGATGCCAGCAATTTTTCTACCCGCTTTGCAAAAGCCACCGGGCAAAGCCCCCTGCAATACCGCAAAAGTGCGCTGAAGCCGCTGGAGGGGGCACGGTGAGCGGAGGAATTGTGTCAAAATGACACAATTCCTCCGGGTGCTTTCATAGAACCATGGAATGTGAATGTTTTGCCCGAAACCGCTACGACAGTGCCCGATACAAGACCCAGCTGAAACGCAATGGTGTGAAACTGGTGTCGGCAACGGAAGTCATTTCGGCTGGCCCGGAGGGCATTATTCTGGAGTCGGTGCTGGAGGGCTATGCCGAATACTACTCGGCTGACCTGTCCGAAAAGGTCGTGCGCGGCATGACCGAGAACGCTCTCAAAGGCAAGTTTACCGGTGATGCGATTCCATTCGGGTACACCATCAATGCCGACCGCCGTTTTGAGAATGTGCTACCGCAAAAAGCACAAGGGCTGCAAGAAAAAGACCGTCCGCAAACAGTGGCTGGAAGATCTTGTGGTCAATCAGACCATGCAGCTTGTGAAAGACGATGCCGCCATGGAATCCATCATCGCCAAGGTCATGGAACTGCAAGACCGGGAGAACACCAGCCTTCCCCTCTATGAGAAGCAGCTCCGGGATGCGGAATCAGGTATCCAGAATATGCTCAATGCGATTCAGGCCGGCATCCTAACCAGCTCTACCAAGGAGCGGCTGGAACAGCTAGAAGAAACCAAGCGTGAGTTTGAGGCCCGCATTGCGGAAGAAAAGCTGGCAAAGCCCAAGATCAAAGAGGAATTTATCCGCTTCTGGCTGATGCGCTTCCGCAAGCTGGATATGACCCAGCCAGAGCAGCGGCAGGCACTTGTGGATACCTTCATCAATGCCATCTATCTCTACGATGATAAGGTTCTCATTACCTTTAATTATAAGGAAGGTACGGAAACAGTCGCTTTCGGGGAAGCCGCGAAAGCGGAGAAAAGTTCGGATATGAGTGCGCGAGGTTCACCAAATTTTTAGCGTCAAATCGTAAGATTTGGCGTTCTTTCTTCAGGGAATACGAAGATCCGTTCAAGAATGTAGCTGACTTCGATGACGACGATTCGCCAGAAGTACCTACGGATAGCATGAGAAAGCAAGAGCGACGTCAGTATGCGGTTGACGTCGCTCATTGTGCGCCTTTAGGCGCGGCTGGTATTGTGGCCCCTATGGGGCCGTTCTGCATACCCCGCGTTTCCACGCGGGGTTATGATTGCTCCACTCCGCTGCGCAAACGCAAACTTTTGAGAATGTGCCGATTTCGGCAGAGTGCAAGAAAAAACAAGGAAAACTTCGGGAAAAAGAGAGAGCCAGGTGGGCTCGTTTTACTTATTTGTTTTTTACCAGCAGCGCCTGATACGGTTCCAGCTCCACATCCGCCAGCCAGACGGAAGTGCCTTCCGGGGTGTGATACTCGCCACCCAGAGCATCCAGACTTGCCCCTGCCGGATACTCGGTAAAGTTGAACAGTCCCACCAGCGTTTCCTCGCCGCGCTTGCGTACCAGTGCCAGCACGCCGGGGTTGTGGCTGTCCCATGTAGTCACCCACGCATCCGGGGCAAAGCAGGGGTCTGCCCGCATTTGGCGCAGCTGCTCCATGCCCTGCCACAGCTGGTTTTGCAGCGTGCCCTTTCGGGTGCGCTGCTTTGCGTCCTCCCAGTTGAATTTGCTGCGGTGCAGATTGCGGC
>OGYY01000558.1_pt1 | contig 37426 bp, 34 predicted proteins | sample 1576671 | NCBI WGS metagenome assembly OGYY01 (sample SAMEA3541593, study PRJEB24748) | human gut metagenome | biome: human gut; feature: human-associated habitat; material: faeces | place: China | collected 2012 | reverse complement strand
CACACGGTTTCTTCTCGGATTGAACTCGCTGATCACGAACTCGATCTCCTGTCCGGCATATTTGCCGAGATTCTTTTCATAGGTATCAGATACCAGGCTGGCCGGGATAAATACTCTGGCTTCATCGATCACAACGGAAAGTCCGCCGCCGAGGATCTGGGTAACGGGAGCCTTCAGCACTTCTTTGTTCTCAAATGCTTCTCTGAGACGCTCATTTCCCTTCTCAGCCGCAAGCCGTTTATAAGTGAGCAGCACCTGACCTTCGCCGTCATTTACTTTTAATACTTTTGCTGTCATAGTATCGCCCGGGTTTACGATCGTAGTCAGATCCACGTTAGGCTCATTGGTATACTCGCTTCTTGTAATGATGCCATCTGCCTTGTAACCTATATTTAAAATGATCTCATCAGGCTTTACGTCGATGACTGTACCATCTACCACTTCCCCGTTACGTATTGTCTTAAAAGACTCTTCTAACATTTGTTCAAAAGTTAATTCTGACATTATTTTGAACCTCCTCAATTATTTTATTGGGCGTGGATGCCCCTGCTGTAATACCTACTGTTTCCACGGACCTTAATTGATTCATATCCAAATCGTCAAGTGTCTGTATATAGTACGTATTCATACATGCATTCCTGCAGATTTCAAATAGCTTCTGGGTATTGGAGCTTCGCCGGTCTCCAATAACGATCATTGCGTCCACCCTTTCTGCAATCCTGGCGGCCTCTTCCTGCCGCTCTTTTGTAGCATTACAGATCGTATTTAAAACAATTATATCATACCCCTTTTTGCGAATGATTTCAACCAAATCTTTAAATTTATTGTAATTAAATGTCGTCTGCGAAACAATGCAGACCTGCTGGTTTTTATCTCCCGGAGAAAATCCTTCCGCATCTTCCGCAGATTGGACCACGGTGACATTTTCTCCCGCCCAGCCCCGGATTCCCTGGACCTCCGGATGATCACTATTGCCGATGATCACTACATGAGAGCCTTTCCGGCTCTCTTCCTGCGCAATCCTGTGGATCTTCTTAACAAAAGGACATGTGGCATCCACACAGGTCAGTCCCCGTCTCTCCAGACAGTCATATACTTTCTTTGCCACGCCGTGGGAACGGATGATCACAATCCCTCTTTCCAGCTCCTTAAGCTCCTCCTCGGAATAGATTACCCGCACGCCTTTCTGCTCCAGATCACGGACCACCTCTTCATTGTGAATGATCGGTCCGTAGGTATAGATCGGTTCCTCCGGGTGGAGCTTTACCTGTTCGTAAACAGTATCCACGGCCCGTTTCACACCAAAGCAAAACCCGGCCGTCTTTGCCAGTTCTACCTTCAAACCTTCTTTTGCTCCTCTCCTGATACTTATTTTCTGCATAAAGCGGCGATCGTGCGGACCACCTCCTGGATCGTCATCCGGGAACTGTCTACCAGCACCGCATCCTCCGCCTTTTTAAGCGGAGCAATTTCTCTGGTGGAATCCCTCTCGTCCCGCTCTCTGATATCTTCCTCAATCTCTGCAAGATTCACGTTTTCGCCCTTTTCTTTCAATTCCTTATATCTGCGCTCTGCCCGTGTCCTCACGCTTGCCGTCAAAAACACCTTCACATCTGCATCCGGCAGTACACAGGTGCCGATATCTCTTCCATCCATGATCACGTCCTGCTCTTTTGCAAGCCTTCTTTGCAGCTCCAGAAGCTTTTCCCTGACCGCCGGAACCGCCGCGCACCTGGACGCCATATTCCCGACAGCCTCTTCGCGGAGCCTTCCGGTAATATTTTCCCCGTTCAGATAAACCTGCTGCGCGCCGTCCTCATACCGGATTGTCACATCTGCCGCTTCACATGCCTTCTCCATGCGTTCTGTTTCTTCCGGCCCTATTCCCCTGTCCAGAAAGAATACCGCCAGTCCACGGTACATGGCGCCGGTATCTACATATACAAAGCCTTTTTCTTTTGCCACCATTCTGGCGATAGTACTCTTCCCGGCTCCTGCCGGGCCATCGATCGCTACGTTATATCCCACTTGTCTTCCCTCTTTCTTACACCTTTAATTCCTTAAATCCGCCGGCTACATTTGTACATTTTGCCGCCATAAACCTGCGGAATCCATCCACGTCCGCCCCTTTAAGCGCCTCCTTGGGAAAAGAAACCATTTTCTTCTGTCCCCGTACACCGCCGACTACCGTCCCGAACATGGTGCTTGTCTCCATCAGCCGGGTAACCTCATGGTATGTATGCTGCTCCTGCTTCTCCTGGAAGGAGACCACAAACTCCTCCTCATAACAGTCGATCGATACATGCAGTTCTGTCCCCCGTTTTTCAATCCTCTGCGTATAGGCCTCCGTCCCGCTTTTGACTGCGTTTTTCCGGTTGAATCCGGAATAAATATATTTATTTCCAAGAAAGCCAAGCAAAAATGCGAGCGCCCAGATCACTGCAGCCTGAATGATATACTTTGGCGTCAGGATCGACGGATCCGGAGACACCTGCATAAACAGGATCAGAAGTCCCATGAAAAATATCGTCAGCTTATATCCATAACCGCTGCGGCTCTGATAAAACATCAGGTACATATCCTGAAACGTTTTTTCTGTTTCTGTATATTCAAAATGATAGATTGGTTCCATGCTTATATCCTCTCTTTTACATCTCTTTATCGCTTATCCCGGATTCCCCGTCCCGCGGCACATCCTGTAGACCAGGCAATCTGCAGGTTAAATCCGCCTGTCACGGCGTCGGTATCCAGGATCTCGCCGGCAAAATAAAGCCCTTCCACCAGCTTCGATTCCATCGTACCGGGATCTATCTCTTTTGTCTTTACTCCGCCCCGGGTGATGATCGCTTCCCTGTAGTCCCGAAGCCCTGTAAGTGTCAGTGTAAAACGGCGGATCAGACGTTCGAATCCGGCCCGCTCTTCTTTTGTTATTTCGTGGACCCTTTTTTCCGGATCGATCCCTCCAAGCTCCACCATGACCGGGATCAGCTTTGCCGGAAACAGTTTCCCCAGTGCATTTTTAAATTGACGGTTCCTGTTTTCCTCAAAGTCCCGGAGTATTCTGTGGTCCAGCTGCTCGTCGGAAAGCGCCGGCTTCAGGTCGATCTCCAGCAGAAGTTCCTGCTTCTTTAGCATCTTCCCCACATAGCTGCTGGCCGTCAGCATTAATGGCCCGCTCACCCCGTAATGGGTAAACAGCATTTCGCCGAAATCTTCATATAAAATCTTCTTTCCTCCCCGGATCACCGCCCGTACATTTCGGAGCGATAATCCCTGAAGCTCCTTGATCCAGGACTCCTTACATTCCATGGGTACCAGACTCGGCAGGCACTCTGTCACCTGATGCCCCAGCTTCTCCGCAAACCTAAGACCGTCTCCTGTGGAGCCTGTGGATGGGTACGAAAGACCGCCCGTCGCAAGGATACCCGCATCACCCCAAAGCCTGCTGCCATCCTCCAAAAGAAAACCAAGAAAGCCCTTCTCCTGGTCCGTCAAGATCTGCTTTACCGCACAGTTCAGGCGGATCTCCACGTCCAGCCTCTTAAGCTCTCTCTCCAGGCCGCGGATCACATCCGAAGAATGGTCGGAAACCGGGAAAACGCGCCCGCCCCTCTCGATCTTCGTCCGGACGCCGATCCTCTCAAAAAAATCAATCACATCCTGATTTGAGAAGCCGTAAAAACTGCTGTATAAAAATTTCGGATTGGAAAGCACCGCATCAAACAGACCTTCCATATCACAGGCATTGGTAATATTGCACCGTCCTTTGCCTGTAATAAATAATTTTCTTCCCAGGCGGTCATTCTTTTCGCAGATTGTCACCTGGTGCCCGCACTCTGCCGCCGCACAGGCCGCGATCATACCAGCCGCACCTCCGCCGGCGATCAAGACTTTACTCATGCTTTTCCTCTTCCTTCTGAAATCCGGACATTTCCACTTTGTCCCCCACCAGATTCATCTCATCCTTACTGTATACCTGATACTCATCCCAGATCTGCTCCAGCGTCTCAAGCCGGGTGATCACATCGTCCTGCTTCTTCATACAAAGAGCGACCACCAGTGCATTGACTACACTCAATGGCGCCACCAGTGAATCGACGATGGATGCCATATCACTCCTGGCGATCAGATTGCAGGAAGAATACAGATTCATCGGCGAATGTACGCTGTCCGTCAGCGTGATTACCTTTGCCTTCCGGTTGCTGGCAAATTCCAGCGCTTTCAGCGTCCTCATAGAATATCTGGGGAAACTGATCCCGATGATCACATCTTCTTCCCCGATCCTGATCAGCTGCTCAAAAATCTCACTGGAGCTGTTGGTACTGACAGCCGTCACATCATCACAGATCAGATTCAGATAAAAGCTTAAGAAATGTGCCAGCGGCGCACAGCTCCTGATGCCGATCACATAAATTTTTCTCGCCTTCAGAAGTGTATCCACGGCCAGCTCAAATGCATTCTGGTCAATAGCCGCCATAGTCAGCTTGATTTTTTCTATATCTGACTGCAGCACCGTTTCCAGGATCTCACCCTGGCTGATTCTTCCATAGGTCACTTCCATACGCTGGATAGAGTTCAGCTTGGTCCGCACCATCTCTCCCAGCGCCTTCTGAAAATCCGGGTAGCCATGATATCCCAGGGCCGTCGCAAAACGGACCACGGTAGATTCGCTGACCCCCACCTCTTCTCCCATCCTTGCAGCGGTGAGAAAAGCTGCCTTGTCATACTCCTCCCGGATAAAATCAGCCAGCTTCTTCTGCCCTTTGCTGAATCCGGAATAACCTTGATCGATTTTCTGCAATAATTCGTTCTTGCTTCCCATATTACGACTACCTTTTCCTTTTTGACATCTGTTTCATTATAAAGCCTGTCGGCCGAATATTCAAGACTCTATCTTATAAGCCGGCACAGCCGTGAAACTTCGGTCTCCCCGACGTCTCACGGCTGTGTGGATCATTTTTATAAAACTTTTACAAATGCGCTCCCCGGCTCCTTACACCGGATAGCTTCCATTTTCAGTATCCGCTTTCCCGGCATCAATCTTTGTCTGCTGAGCCTCCCTGTATTTGAAGAACTCAGTAGCTACCTGCGGGAACAGTGCATAGGATAATACATCCTCATCCTGCTGGATATACTGCTCGCACTCTTTCCTGAGAGTATCAAGCTCATCCGGGATCAGATCCGCCGGCCGGCAGGTGATGATCTCGGCATCATCTCCAAGGACTTTCTTACGGATTTCTTCGTTGACTGGTTTTACTGTCGCACCGTACTTTCCGCTCAGGATATCTTTCGTCTCCTTTGTAGCCATTTTGTAACGCTCACCCATCAGAACATTGAATACTGCCTGTGTACCCACAATCTGAGAGGACGGTGTGACAAGCGGCGGCTCGCCCAGATCCTTACGGACTCTCGGAACCTCCTCCAGCACATCATAGAACTTATCTTCCGCTCCCTGCTCTGCCAGCTGGGAGGTCAGGTTGGACAGCATACCGCCCGGCACCTGATAAAGAAGGGTCTTAATGTTGACGCCTAAGTTCTTCGGATTTAAGAGGCCGCTTTCCAGGGCCTGGTCACGAATCGGACGGAAGTAGTCCGCAATCTCTGAGAGCAGCTTCTGATCGAAGCCCGTGTCATACGGTGTTCCCCGGAAAGTCTCCACCATAACCTCCGTAGCCGGCTGGGATGTTCCAAGGGCGAACGGAGACATCGCTGTATCAATCACATCCACACCTGCTTCCACTGCCTTCAGATATGTCATGGATGCCACGCCGGATGTATAGTGTGTGTGGAGCTGTATCGGCAGATCCACTGCCTCCTTCAGCGCTCCGACAAGCTCCGTAGCTTCATATGGAAGCAGAAGCCCTGCCATGTCCTTGATACATATAGATGAAGCGCCTATATCCTCGATCTTCTTCGCAACATCTACCCAGTATTCCAAAGTATAGGCATCTCCCAGCGTATAAGAAAGGGCCACCTGTGCCTCTGCCTTCTCCTTGTTTGCCGCGTTGACTGCTGTCTGCAGATTCCTAAGATCATTGAGACAGTCAAAAATGCGGATGATGTCAATGCCGTTGGCCACGGATTTCTGTACGAAATATTCTACCACATCGTCAGCATACGGACGGTATCCCAGGATGTTCTGTCCGCGGAACAGCATCTGGAGTTTTGTATTTTTAAAGCCGTCCCTGAATTTCCGGAGCCGCTCCCACGGATCCTCTTTTAAAAAACGAAGGGACGCATCAAAGGTAGCTCCTCCCCAGCACTCTACAGAATGATATCCCACCTGATCCATTTTGTCGATGATAGGAAGCATCTGTTCCGTTGTCATACGAGTGGCAATCAGTGACTGATGTGCGTCACGCAGAATCGTTTCCGTTATTTTAATTGGTTTCTTTTCTATCTCTGCCATTATCTATTCCTCCATTTATTTAACATTCCACCCATATATTTACATGACGCCAAAGATCGCCATAAAGGTTCCGGCTACTACGGCCGTACCGATGACACCGGCTACATTAGGCCCCATGGCATGCATCAAAAGGAAGTTGGTCGGATCTGCTTCCGCCCCTACCTTCTGGGAAACCCTGGCCGCCATCGGCACCGCGGAGACTCCGGCCGATCCGATCAGCGGATTGACCTTTCCGCCGGAGAGTACGCACATCACTTTTCCGAGCAGAACTCCTGCAGCCGTTCCGAACATAAACGCGATCAGTCCCAGGAACACAATCTTTAAGGTATCCAGGTTCAGGAATGCTTCTGCGCTGGTGGTCGCGCCTACAGACGTTCCAAGCAGGATAACAACAATATACATCAGCGCATTGGACGCGGTCTCTGTCAGCTGTCTTACCACGCCGGATTCCCGGAACAGGTTGCCCAGCATCAGCATACCAACCAAAGGTGCGGTTGTCGGCAGGATCACACATACAACTACCGTTACAATGATCGGGAACAGAATACGCTCCAGCCTTGAAACCGGACGGAGCTGCTCCATTTTGATCTTACGCTCCTTTTCTGTAGTCAGAAGCTTCATGATCGGCGGCTGGATAATGGGTACAAGAGACATGTACGAATATGCCGCCACCGCGATCGGACCCATGATCGCCGTTTGCGAAAGCTTTCCTGCCAGGAAGATAGACGTCGGTCCGTCAGCTCCTCCGATAATGGAAATAGCGGCCGCCGCCTTGTCCGAAAATCCAAGGACCATGGCGCCCAGATATGCGGCAAAGATACCGAACTGAGCCGCCGCTCCCAGAAGGAAGCTTTTGGGATTCGCGATCAGCGGACCGAAGTCCGTCATCGCCCCTACTCCCAGGAAAATCAGAGACGGAAAGATCGACCATTCGTCTAACACATAGAAATAATACAAAAGCCCGCCCGTGCCGTTCGAGGCTTCTTCCGGGCTTAGCATGATATCCGGATAAATATTTACAAGCAGCATTCCAAATGCGATGGGTACCAGAAGCAGCGGTTCAAACCCATGCCGGATTGCCAGAAAGAGGAAAAAACATGCAACCGCTATCATGATCACATTGCCCCAGGTAAGACTGAAGAAAGCGGTCTGATGCACGAGGTTTCCTAACGTCGTTGTGATATATTCCATTTTTTAACCTCCAGTCGTACTCGGTTCGGATCTTCCAAACCTAATTTAAGGTAGCAAGCACTGCGCCGGCCTCGATCGCGTCTCCGACTGCCACATTGATGCTTGCAACGGTTCCGTCTTCCGGTGCAACGACTGGGATCTCCATCTTCATCGCTTCAATGATCACGACTGCGTCGCCTCTCTTTACGCTGGTGCCAACGCCCGCCTCGATCTTAAATACCTTTCCGGCTGCTCCTGCTTTCACCTCGATGGCTCCCGCCGCACTTGCCGGAGCCGCCTTGGGCGCCGGCGCTGCCTTCGGAGCCGCCTTAGGTGCCGCAGCTTTTACCGGCGCTGCCGGAGCCGCTCCCTTTTCCTCAACTGTCACATCGTATACATTTCCATTCACTGTAATCGTATAATTTTTCATGGTTTCTATCCTCCTGTTTCCTATGCTTTCCATTTATTTGACGGTCTGCGCCTGATACTGCGCACCACAAATCCATCGGTTCCCGCGCCTTCCGCCGCGGCGATCGCAGCCGCGATCACGGCCACCAGTTCTTCATCCGCCAGAAGATCTTCTGTTCCGGCGCTCTCTGACGCGGCCGGCTCCACAGCTTCTATGGCGGAAGCATCCCCGGCTTCCTCTTTTTTCGGCTTCTTTGTAAAGAAATTACCAAGAGCCGGTATATATTTCATAAGAGAAATGATGATGGAGATAAAGATCAGCACCACAAATACCGTTCCCATTCCAAGGATGGTATTAAGTCCCGCTTTCTCCAGGATCTCTCCCATACTGTACTGCGCAGATACATTCAGCGAATCCAGACGGGAATCCGCGTCATATACCACTTCGATCTCTGCATCCCGTTCCGCGAATTCGCCCATGGCCGTTACATGGATCTCGTCTCCTTCTGTCGTAATGGCAAAATCTCCGTGACCCATGTATTCGCCGCACTCGTCAATGGCAGCCGGCCATGCGTCCAGAGCCCCGATAAATCCTTCCGGCGTAAACGGAAGCCCCGACTGCATCAGCTGGTACTCCAGCGCGTAATCCGATAAAGACTTCCACTGCTCTGTCACCGTCTCATCCGCCCCGGCACAGTACTGGATCAGTACCTCCGTAGACTCTTCCAGCATGTCTTTGTCATACTCCATGGTATCAGCAGACGTGCAGGCCGTGACCAGAAATGCAGTCATTACCGTACATAGCAAAACACTCAATCTCTTTTTCACTTGCCTCACCTCTCTAAACTGTTCCATGCATTTTTGCCGGACGTTCTTCCCGCTTGGTAAACAGCATCTCAAACGCTCCGATCACATATTTTCTGGTGTCTGCCGGCTCGATGATGGTATCCACATAGCCTCTGGACGCGGCAGATACCGGACTGTTCTGCAGTCTGTCGTATTCGGAAGCCTTTTCCCTTATCACTGCCATATCCTCGCCTGCATACATGATCTTTGCAGCCAGGGTGGCGTCCATCATACCGATCTGGGATCCCTTCCATGCATAAACCATATCCGCTCCCACAGACTTGCTGTTCATCGCCACATAGGCGGAACCAAACGCTTTCCGGGTGATCACATTTACTTTGGGCACCGTGGCGTTTGCAAATGCATAGGTCAGCTTTGCGGCTGCCTTTGCCAGATGCTTCTCGTCATAATCACTGGCCGCAAAGCCTTCCACATTCGTAATCGTCAGCACCGGAATATGAAATGCATCACAGAAAGTCACAAACTCCGCCGCCTTCTGCGCGCCGTCTGCTGACAAAGATCCGTCAAACGCTTCCACAACCTCTGCATTCTCGTCATAGACCTTGCTGCGGTTTGCCACTGCTCCCACGGTCATACCGTTCAGCTTGATAAACCCGGTCACCATATCCCTTGCAAACTGTCTCTTTGTCTCAAAAAAGACGCCGTCGTCAGAAATCTGGGAAAGCACGATCGCAGCGTCTTCCGCCGCATTCTCGATCCCGCCGCACACACGGTTCAGATCATCGCTACAGTCTTCGTAGGAAACATCTTCCTCATTATTGCAGGGAAGCATCAGGATCAGCTCCCGGATCTGGGATAAGATCTCTTCCTCTGTGCCTGTCCCGTCCACCAGTCCGGTATGCTCGCTCTGGAATGCCGCGGAAGAAGTATCACATCTTGAAATCTCATTTCCCGGAAGCGCATTGGGGGAATTCACAAACAGTTTTCCCTTTTCTTCCATAAAGGTAAAATCTGTCAGGCCCGGCACCACGGAAAGTCCGCCGCCGCAGGATCCAAAGATCGCCGTGATCTGCGGGATCACACCGGAAGCCAGCGCCTGCTTCTGGTAAAGCATGCCAAACGCCTCCAGAGCATCTGAAGCCTCCTGAAGCCTTAAGCCCGCACAGTCGATCAGCCCGACAACAGGCGCTCCCATCTTCATGGCCATATCATAGATCCTGGCAATCTTCTTTGCATGCATCTCTCCCACCGCTCCGTTTAAAACAGAAGCGTCCTGGCTGTAAACATAAACCAGATTGCCGTCGATCACACCGTAACCGGTGATCACGCCGTCTGCCGGAGTCTCTTTGTCCGGCATGTTAAAATCAGTTGCCCTGGCTGTCACCGCGCCGCCGATCTCAACAAAGCTTCCCGCATCCAGAAGACCTCTGACCCGTCTGAATGCAGCCTTTTCCGTTGACATGTTGCCCATATGTCTTTCCCTCCATTATATAAATATTTTAAATCTGATCACTACTTTTCCGTTAATCCAGAAAATGCAACCAAAATTTCTGCCAATTTATATTATATAGGTATCTTTTCCAATCCGCAAGAAAAACAGAACGGATTCTAAAAAAAATATTAACAAAATCTTAAATTCGCATTGTACTTTAGTCTAAATTGTGCTATAGTTCTCATGTTGAATTTGATACGCAGGGGGAAAACTTTATTTGCGTTCAGATTCTCGTTTTCATTTTTCACTATATTAATTGGAGGGATAAAAAATGGAAAACGTAAAACACAAAAGACCATTTGGCTTTTACGTTTGTGCGCTTGGATTCACATTTGAGCGTCTTGCGTTCTACACAGTGAAATATCTGTTGGCCATCTGGATCGCAACCGAAGCAGCTTCCGGCGGTCTTGGACTTTCCGATACCCAGGGTGCTGCAATGAGCGCTTCTTTCGTAGCGTGGACGTACATCACACCGATCTTTGGCGGTTACATTGCCGACCACTGGATCAGCCCGAGAATCTGTGTTCCTGTCGGAATGATTCTCATGGGACTTGGATACCTGTGTACATGGAAGGCTGATTCTCTTGCTCTTGTATGGGCAATGATCATCCTGGTATCTGTAGGTACTGGTTTATTCAAGGGTAACCTTTCCGGTATCAACGGACTTCTGTTCCATGACGCTGAGGAACTGAACTCTGCATTCAGTATTCAGTACTCCTTCGTAAACATCGGTTCCTTCTGTGGTACTACTTTCATCGCTATGCTGGCTACCACAGGCCTGTTCGGAATCAAGACCAGCTTCAACACTGTATTCTTGATCTGTGCAATCTTCCTGTTCATCGATGCCATCTGGTTCATCGCTAACGGAAGAGCTCTTGGCGATGCCGGTAAGAAACCGTTCAAGGCTGACCAGCGTGATTTCGAAACAGCTGGTACTGCTGCAAAAGAGAAGGGCGAAAGCGCTCCTCTTACCTCCGGTGACTGGAAACGAATCATTGCTATCATTCTTGTAACTCTGTTTTCCGCACTGTTCTGGATGCTGTGGTACATGGCTTACATGCCGGCATACTACCGCTTCGGATGGGGCGACGGTGCAGACTACATGAACCTTGCAAACTGGCAGATCGGATCCTTCACGATCCCGACTTCCTGGTTCGACTCCGTAAACGCACTGGTATGTATCATTCTTGGTCCTACACTGGCTATTCTGTGGGATAAGATGGCTAAGAGACCGCAGGGCGACCTGAGCATGTTCAAGAAGACAGCTCTTGGTATCATCCTGGTAGGTATCTCCTACATCGTAATGGTTGTTGCTGATATGATCGCATCAGCCAACGGACAGTGCTCCGTATTCTGGCTTGCACTTGTATGTCTGTTGATGTCCGTAGGTGAGATGGTATTCTCCCCGCTTGGAAACTCTTTCGTATCCAAGCTGGCTCCGGCAAAAGTTCTTGGTCTTCTGCTTGGCTTCTGGCCAATCGCGGTATTTATCGCTCAGCAGATCTATCCGGCTCTGTACGACTGGTTAAAGACCATCAGCTTCACTGTTGGTTACGGCGGACTTGCTGCTATCATGATCGTCCTGGGTATCATCCTGTGGGCATGCAGCGGCAAACTGGACGAAATGGAAAAAGCAGAATAATTTTATTCATAGCTTACGAAAAAGCGATTGCAGCAATGCAGTCGCTTTTTCACTCATAAACTATATTTACATAAGGAGGTCTTTCTATATGAGTACAGCAAAAAGAGTAGAGAAGCTCCGTGCTCTCATGGCTGAGAAAGGCATGGACGCCTACGTGGTCCCCACCGCTGATTTTCATCAGAGCGAATATGTCGGTGAACACTTTAAGGCAAGAAAATTCATCAGCGGGTTCAGCGGATCTTACGGAACCGCAGTCATCACAAAGGATGACGGTGGTCTGTGGACCGATGGACGTTACTTCTTCCAGGCGACAAACGAACTGGAAGGCAGCGGCATCCGTCTGATGAAGATGTTTGTAGGCGACACCCCGTCCGTCACAGAATTTCTGGCAGATGTTGTTCCGGAAGGCGGAACCGTCGGTTTTGACGGACGTGTCATGTCCATGGGCGAGGGCGAGGAATTTGAAGAGGCTCTGACACCAAAGAACATCAAGATCAACTATTCTGAAGACCTGATCGACGAGATCTGGGAGGACCGTCCGCCTCTTTCCGAGAAGCCGGCCTTCTTCCTGGAAGAAAAGTATTCTGGAGAAAGCACTGCTTCCAAGCTTGCAAGAGTCCGTGAAAAGATGAAAGAAGCAGGCGCGGACATCCATATCATCGCATCCCTGGACGACACCTGCTGGCTCTTAAATGTAAGAGGCGACGATATTGAATTTTTCCCGCTTCTCCTCTCCTACTCCATCGTGACCATGGACAGCGTGGAACTGTATGTGGACGAGCGGAAATTAAATGATCAGATCCTGGCGGAATTTGCAAAGAACAATGTCCACATCCATCCTTACAATGATATTTATGAGGATGTCAAGAAGCTGGATCCGTCTTTGTCCGCTATGATCGACCCCATGAAGATGAACTATGCGCTGTTTAAGAACATCCCCTGCAAGACCGTAGAGGCAGCCAACCCCGAGATCCTTATGAAAGCCATGAAGAATCCGGTAGAGCTGGAAAACATCAAAGAAGCCCATATCAAAGACGGCATAGCGATCACCAAATTCATGTACTGGGTAAAAACAAGATTTGATAAAGAAAAGATCACAGAGCTTTCTGCCGCAGACAAGCTGACCAGCCTGCGCGCTGCTCAGGACGGATACATCCGCGATAGCTTCGAGCCTCTGTGCGCATTTGCCGATCACGCGGCCATGATGCACTACTCTCCGTCTCCGGAAAGCGACGTAGAGTTAAAAGAAGGAGCTTTCTTCTTAAATGATACAGGCGGCGGATACTACCAGGGTTCCACTGACATCACCAGAACCTTTGTCCTTGGCTCTGTTGACCAGCAGATGAAGAAATACTTCACCGCAGTGGTCCGCGCCATGATGCGTCTGTCCCGGGCAAGATTCCTCTATGGATGCTACGGATACAATCTTGACATCCTGGCCAGAGGACCGATCTGGGATCTGGATCTGGATTTCCAGTGCGGTACCGGACACGGCGTCGGATATCTTGGGAACGTGCATGAACCGCCTACAGGCTTCCGCTGGTACATCGTTCCCAGCAAGAACGAACACCATCAGCTGGAGGAAGGCATGGTCATCACAGACGAACCGGGCATCTACGAGGACGGCCAGTTCGGTATCCGTATCGAGAACGAATTTATCGTAAGAAAAGGCGTGCAGAACAAGTACGGACAGTTCATGTATTTTGAAACGATCACCTTCGCTCCTATCGACCTGGACGGCATCGATCCGGAAGAAATGAGTAAAGACGAGCGTGAGTGGCTGAACAATTACCACAAAGACGTTTATGAAAAGATCGGCCCGCATCTGACCGATGAAGAAAGAGAATGGCTCAAAGAATACACAAGAGCGATCTAGGATAAGACAGGCCCCGGCTTTATGAAAGCCGGGGTCTTCTTTTTCGTCCGAAATCTTCCGGATTTTCCACGAAATTCCATCTGGTTTCATTGTATTTTCACACAAAAAATGTTATAATAGCGAGACATGAAAAGGGGGAAATTCAAACGTGAAACCAGAAAATAAAATCCATGCCAGACCATTTTCTATCCTGTGCGTTCTCATTTCCGCAGGTCTTGCACTTTTTGCTCCCTGGGCAGTGATCCGTGGAAACACACTGACTCTGCCGGAGCTTTTTTTTGCCATTTTTTCCGCCGGAGGCATTGAATCTTTTGTAGATTCCGGAGATACTGCGGCTTTTGCCACTCTGGCCATGACCTATGTGGCCGCCCTGTCGCTGATCCTGTACGGGATCTATGGAATCCTGCTGATCCTGAAGAAAAAAGTCCGGCTTCTGGGATACATTTCGTATTTCTTATATTTTGTTTATATCTGCGCCTATATGACCTTCCAGGGCCACGAAAGTGGTTTTGCCCTGCCGTTTTGCGGACTGGTAATGCTGATAGAATTTATGATATTTACCTATCTGGAGCAGAGCAGCGAGATCAACCGCAATTACCGGATGCTGAAGCAGCGGGAACGGGAAGAACGCGCCGAGCGGAAGCGCCGTCTTTATTTCCCCGGAAAATATCCGCCGGATTTTGTCCGCGTGATCCGCACGAATTTTAAATATAACTGGAAGAATTACATCCTGTTTATCTTATGCGGCATTCTCTGCTCCGCCTTCCTGACTGTGGCTTCCGGAATGAACCGCATGCTGACGGACATCCACTCCGCGGAAGATGTAGTCCTTGGTACCGGGCTTCAGCAGATCCTGTACCGCTCCATCAGACTGATCCTGTTTACCGGCGTATTTATGACAGCCTTTGTCTTCTCTTATTACATTAAAAGCCGGATGAGCGATTACCGGATGTTCAGCGTCCTGGGGATCCGTTCTGCCACATTATCTTTTATGATCATGGCGGAATATGTCACCAGTCTTCTGATCTCTCTTGCCTGCGGAATGATCCTTGGCACCGCCGGTCTTTTCGGCCTGCGCTTCATCCTGGCAAAAGAACTGGACGGCTATGCCGTGATCGGCTCCCTGGGTCCTGACGTCTATATCATTGCCATCATCGCCTACTGCATCATCCTTCTTTTCGCGACCGCCATCAATTACGAATCTTATCTGCAGATCCGGAATGCCTTTGGCGCTATCAGATCCGTACAAAAAGAAAAGATCCCGCAGAAATGGAGATGGCTGATCCTGCTGACTCTCCTTGGCGTCGATCTCATACACAGCAGTATTACCGGCTATGAAGAAGTCAGCATTCTGAACGCGGTCCTCTTCCTTCTGGGCATATACTGCCTTTTGAACAGCCTGGCTTCCCTGCTTCTGAAATGGACGTCCGCGTCGGACCGCCGCTATTTTAAGCAGGTGCTGCCCCAGATTCCCTGGCAGTACCGGTTCCGGAAAAATGTGCGCTATCTCTTTCTTTTGACAGCCGCCCATTTCTTTGCCATAAATCTCTATTTATTTAATCTGGGAAGCAATCTGATCGCTGCGCCTGCAGAAGATCTTCTGCCCTATGATTTTGTAGTGATGGCATATCAGGATGACCAGGATACCATTGACCGGCTGTCCGCCGAGTATGAGGCGGATGTCCTTGAGTATCCCATGGTCCGGATGACGGTTCCCTCCGGAACTTCCTGGGACTTTATGGCTTCCATCGTGACCTATGCTCCTCCCGGACAGTACGTTGGAATCTCAGAAAGCACCTACCGGGACCTTTATAAGGCTCACGGACTTGCCGAACCGGAGGATCTTGATCTGGGAGACCACGAGATCCACGCCGTGATCCAACAGGACAGCTCCTTTGCCCGCAGAAAACTGGACATGACCTCCGGCGCTTCCATGCAGGATCCCAGTGTAAACCGCGCGTCCTATGATTCCGTAAATATGAAGCTTGGACGGCCCCAGGATCCTTCGGACTGGGAATCCTGGTCTGTAAAGAGCTATGAGATCAGCATCCTCACCGGTATGCTGCAACGGGGCGCCCAGGAGAACCTGATGGTGTTATCTGACGAAATGTTCCGGCAATGTGCCGAGGCATCCCCGGGCGGACCTTCCAGTCTCTGCCTGGTAACCTGCGTTCCGGAAAACTACAGCAGGATCGATCAGGCCCTTTTGCCGCTTCGCACCACCCATGCCGATGACGAACAGGTGGACATGGATATCCGGGTTTATTACGGAAAGAATCAGCTGGTCAACGACATCATTTCCGAGCGTTATTCCAAGATCGCGCTGTACGGATTTGTATTCCTGATGTTTACCACCTGCGCCCTGTTCCTGGCTTACGTAAAATTCTCCTATGATACGGAAGATATCCTGAACCGCTACCGGCTGTTTTCCTTTACCGGCATGCCGGAGAAAGAACAGATGCGCACCATTGGAAAAGAAATGTGGGGATTCACTCTCCCGCCGCTCATCATCAGCGTCGCAGGAGCCGTCCTTTTCCACATCCTGACCTTTGATATCCGTATGTACAGCGCCGGTCAGATCCGGGATTATCTGGCAAGCGCCGGCGTGATCGGCCTTTTATATCTCATTCTCCAGCTTCTGTGGACCGGCTGGCTGGTACATCAGATGCGAAAGAAAATCCGAAAGAACAACCGGTAATATTTCAAATAAAGAGAGGTATCTTCCATGTGTATTTTAAAAACCGAACATTTGATCCGAAACTATACTATGACCGGTGCATCTGCCCAGACCAGCACCATCCACGTTCTGAAAGACATTGATTTTGAAGTGGAAAAAGGAGAATTTGTCGCCATCATGGGAAAATCCGGCTGCGGGAAAAGCACATTTTTAAAGCTTCTGGGCATGATCGAGCGTCCCACCGCAGGCGCCATCTATTTTGACGGCATGGACACAGAGGAACTCTGGAAAGACGAACTTGCCGACATCCGCAGACGCAGGATCGGTTTCGTCTTCCAGGACTTCTACCTTCTGGACAGCCTGAACGTCCGGGATAACATCCTCCTGCCCATGATCCTTGACAAAGCCGATTCCCAGGTAATGAAAGACAAAGTCGCAGAACTTGCCGGACGCTTCGGCATCGACCATCTCCTTCTGAAAGCGCCCTACGAACTGTCCGGCGGCGAAAAACAGCGGGCCGCCATCTGCCGCGCCCTCATCAACGACCCGGAACTGATCCTGGCAGACGAGCCAACCGGAAACCTGGACTCCCGCTCCGGCCAGATCGTCATGGACGCCCTGAAAGAAATCAACGAAGACATGCACAAGACCATCATCATGGTCACCCACGACCCATACTTTGCCAGCCTGAGTAAACGGGTGGTCCTCCTCAAAGACGGAAAAATACTGGACACATTGCTCCGTCAGGAATTAGGCGAAGGATTTTATCAGAAAGTATTTGAGTATACAACGAAACTATAATGTGACAGGGGACGTAGACCTTTGCAAAAGGTCTACGTCCCCTGTCACAATTTGTTCACATTTATTTTTTCTTTTTCTTATTCTTCGGCCGGTAGGAATTCTGTCTGTCCCGGTATTCGGAGAGGTGATTATCTTTCTTCTTCCCTCCGCCATCTTCAAATTCAGGCTTCAGGATCGTGTCCCCGCCCAGGATCAGCACCGCGATATCTATGGCGAATACGAACAGCGTCAGATATTCCTGCGGGATAAAGGTAAGGAAGGGCTTGAGAAGTTCCATGGTACACACGACCACTGCCGCCAGTCCGGCATAGGTGATCAGTGCGTACATCCGGGTTCCCCCGCCGGTTTTTTTGTTTTCCATCAGCCGGTAGGCGCCGCCCATCAGGAACATGGCCCCTACAATAACTCCTGCGATCAACATCATACTCTGTGGTTCCTCCTGCTACATAAACATGTTGTGGGTTCCCACATAGCGGATGCCGTCCTCAAAGACTCTCTCGCCGCCCAGAGTTACCAGTTTCACATCGTTTAAGCAGGTAATGTCTTTGCTTAAGTCGCCGCCGACTACCAGAAGGTCTGCATCCAGTCCTTCTTTGACCAGTCCTCTCTCGTTTTCCACGCCAAGGACTTTGGCCGGGTTGGAGGTGGCTGTCTGGATCGCCTGCGCCGGTGTGATGCCATACTCTACCATGTACTGCAGCTCTCTTGGAAGCGGCAGGAACGGAGACTGATACATAACCATGTCGGTTCCGGCGATCACGGTAACTCCGGTATCATAAAATTCTTTGAAATGATCCCTGTATGCCTTATAAGCCGGCTCGAAATACTGGTAATCCTTCATCTCTTTTTGCATCACCGGATCGTTGACCGGCTTGCCTGCATTCTTCTCCAGGTTCTCTTTGCAGATATCATATAATAAAGTATATGCCATAATGGTCGGCGTCCAGGCAATGCCTTTTTCCGCCATCTGTTTTGCATGGTCCAGAGTCATAAAGGTGGCATGCTCAATGGTGTCAAATCCGGCGTCAATACACATCTGGATCCCCGGATTGGTTCCTGCGTGTACGCCGCACTTGATGCCTCTTCTGTGGCACTCGTCAACTGCCGCGTTCAGCTCCTCCTGGGTCAGTTCCGGAATGTGGGAACGGTGAGTGGTCAGCACTTTCACCCATTCCGCGCCGTCACGCACCTGCTTGCGGATCTCTTTTCTTACTTCCCATGGTCCGTCCACTTCTTCCACTTCGTCCCATGCATGGCCGCCGGTCATGCAGATACCGGTATCGGTGTGGGTGATCCTTGGGATCTTTACAAATCCTTTTTCCGCTGCAAGCTTTAAGTTCTTGCACACACCGTGGGCGGAAGACATATCACGCACAGACGTGATGCCCCGTTCAAATGCGGACTGCGCATGCTGCAGCGCATACAGCATGATCAGCTGCGGACCATAGTTAAAGGTATCCGGCTGGGAATAATAATATCCCAGATGGGCGTGCATGTCGCACAGTCCCGGAAGAAGGGTGGCTTCCCCGTAATCCTTGACTTCCTCCTCAGGATACGCCTTTGTCAGTTCCTCTTTGGACGCGATCTTCTCGATCTTGCCGTCCTTTGTCAGAACTGCCTTGTCTTCGAGAACGGTCTTCCCGTCCCCGGTCATCAGATACTTTGCACAAATAATCATTGTACTACAACCTCTTTTCTTTTGACATTTTATTATTTCTGATTCCGATATTGCATCGGAGTCATTTGATAAGCTTTTTTGAACAGGCGGTTGAAATGCTCCACATTCTGGTATCCTACCGTCAGGGCGATATTTTCTACCGTCATATTGCTGCTCTTTAACAGGGCCTTGGCCTTTTTCATGCGGATCTTTTTAACCAGCTCCCCAAAAGTCATGCCGGACTTTTCTTTGATGTATTTGGAAATGTAGGGCTTGGAGAGATAGAATCTCTCGGCCAGGTCATCCAGAGTAACGTCAATATAATTGGCCTGGATATAATTCATGATCTCCAGCATTCTTTCGTCCTTGCAGGCCTTGGCGCTGCCGATCTCGTCGATCTTGTTGACCGCCACGGTCAGCGCTTCTATGGAAGCCTTGATGATATCCGGGTCAATGCCTGTGCCCCAGAAGGTCTTGCCCTTGCAGATCACGCCCACGTAAGCCACCGCCTTGGAGGAAGATCCCTTGGTCAGAGAATGCTCCTCGTAGAAGGTCAGTTCATAGCTGATATTAAAATACTGCTTGATGGCGTTGCTGACTGCGTCCAGACGTCCGTTTCCGGTAGCTGTGATCACCCGTCTTTCACCGCCGTGATTGATGGTTGCTTCTGCGGTAATGCCGTCCACCTGTTTGAAATGGCACTCATCAATGTGGAACACCGGCTTGGTGTTAATATAATTGTCGGAGAAGATCTGATATACCCACTCCGGATTCAGCTCTTTATGCGCCTTATCCGATACGTCTTTGACCAGATATCCCACTTCCTCTCTCATCTGCTTGGGCAGATTGATGCCGTGGCTCTGCTTCAGAATATAGTTTACGCCGCCCTTTCCGGACTGGCTGTTGATGCGGATCACGTCGGAATCATATTTTCTTCCCACATCCTGGGGATCAATGGGCAGATACGGAACCGTCCACTTGTCGCACTTCTTCTCTTCTCTCCAGGCCATGCCTTTTGCGATGGCATCCTGGTGGGAACCGGAAAATGCCGTAAATACCAGATCTCCCGCATACGGCTGTCTGGGATCTACCTGCATCCTGGTCAGTCTTTCATAAGTCTCCCGGATATGCTTCATATCAGAAAAATCAAGTCCCGGATCCACACCGTGAGAATACATATTCATTCCCAGTGTAACAATGTCTACATTTCCGGTACGCTCTCCGTTGCCAAACAGCGTTCCCTCGATACGCTCCGCGCCAGCCAGGATGCCAAGCTCCGCCGTCGCCACGCCGCAGCCCCGGTCGTTGTGGGGATGCAGACAGAGGATCACGCTGTCCCTGTATTTCAGATGCTTATTCACATACTCCAGCTGACAGGCAAATACATGCGGCATGGCATTCTCCACGGTGGTGGGAATGTTGATGATGGCTTTCTTCTCCGGCGTGGGTTTCCACACGTCCAGAACCGCGTTGCACACATCTACCGCATAGTCTACTTCTGTTCCCGGGAAACTCTCCGGGCTGTACTGGAAGGTAAAGTTGCCGTCCGTTTCATTTGCCAGCTTCAGAAGAAGCTCCGCGCCGTCGATCGCGATCTTCTTGATCTCTTCTTTATCCTTCCGGAATACCTGCTCTCTCTGCGCCACGGATGTAGAATTATAAAGGTGGATCACCGCGTGAGGCGCTCCCTTGACCGCCTCAAAGGTCCGCTTGATGATGTGCTCTCTGGCCTGCGTCAGCACCTGTACCGTCACATCATCAGGGATCATGTTCTTCTCGATCAGCGTCCGCATAAACTGATACTCTGTCTCAGAAGCCGCCGGAAATCCCACTTCGATCTCCTTAAATCCGATATCTACCAGCATCTGGAAAAACTCCAGCTTTTCTTCCAGGCTCATGGGCTCGATCAGCGCCTGATTGCCGTCTCTTAAGTCAACGCTGCACCAGATCGGAGCATGATCGATGTATTCCTTTTTCACCCAGTCATAGGTAACTTCCGGAGGCATAAAGTAGCCTCTCTCATACTTCTGGCAATTTTTCATGTACACAACCTCTCTTTCTATCCAAACAATAATCATCAATTTTATTGTCATATTTTAACACTTCTTTATCCTAACACAGATAAAAGAAAAAGGAAAGTGGTGTTTTTAATCACTTTCCTTGATCTATCTTAATCCTGTTCCAATGACCGTTTTTTCGTAATCGTTACCTTTTCTTCATAGCATGCAAAGATACCATCCGTGATCTCCGGATCCGGCTTTTTCGTCACCAGACTCACCACCGGCACCACCAGAAGACCTGCCAGCATGGCCGCCGCTCCTGCGTTGATCGGAGACTCAATAAACGGCACAAAGAGGTTGACGGTGGTGATCCCCACGCCGGTCACAAAGCTGGCCCACACAGCCGCTTTTGTCGTTCGCTTCCAGTACAGCCCGTAGAGGAAGGGCGCCAGGAAGGATCCAGCCAGCGCTCCCCAGGATATCCCCATCAGCTGGGCGATAAATGCAGGAGGATTCAGCGCCAGAAGTACGGAAACTGCGATAAAGAACACGATCAGGACCTGCATGACCCGGATCAGCTTTCTGTCCTCCATCCGTCTGCACAGGTTCTCTTTTAAAAAGTCCAGCGTCAGTGTGGAACTGGAAGTCAGCACCAGAGACGCCAGCGTGGACATGGATGCGGACAGCACCAGCACCACTACGATCCCGATCAGAAGATCCGGCAGGGCCGATAACATATGAGGAATGATACTGTCATAGATCACATTTCCGGAGCCGTCGTAAATGGCCGGATCGTCAAAGAGTCTTGCAAAACCGCCCAGAAAATAGCATCCGCCGGACACCACCACCGCAAATATGGTAGAGATCACTGTTCCGGTATTGATGGATTTTTCATCCTTGATCGCATAAAATTTACCGATCATCTGCGGCAGTCCCCAGGTTCCAAGAGACGTCAGGATCACCACGCCAAGCAGATTTCCGGGGTCCGGTCCAAAAAAGGAGGTGAAGGCTCCAGGCTGTCCCAAGGTAATCTCCACATCGCTTGGGATCTCCGCCATCTTTCCCACCGCTTCCAGAAAACCTCCCTGACCATTCAGCACGGCGGCAATCACAACTATAATCCCCACCAGCATAATGATTCCCTGGATAAAGTCATTGATCGCCGTGGCCATATAGCCGCCCAGGATCACATAGATTCCTGTAAATACCGCCATCCCGATCACGCACCATGCATAGGGGATGTGGAAAGCCATCTCAAACAGCCTGGACAGCCCGTTATAAATAGACGCCGTATAAGGCACCAGAAATACAAAGACGATTGCAGACGCCGCGATCTTCAGCGGCTTGCTCCCATAGCGGCTTCCAAAAAAGTCCGGCATAGTCTTGGAGTTCAGATACTGGGTCATGACCTTGGTTCGTCTCCCTAAGACCACCCAGGCCATCAGACTTCCGATCACCGCGTTGCCGATGCCAATCCAGGTACTGGCAAGGCCGTACTTCCATCCAAACTGCCCGGCATATCCCACAAACACTACTGCAGAGAAATAAGAGGTCCCGTACGCAAACGCCGTAAGCCACGGCCCGACGGATCTTCCGCCCAGCACAAAGCCATCCACACTCATAGCATGTTTTCTGGAATAAATTCCCACGGCCACCATCACCGCAAAAAATATAACCAGCAGTATTACTTTAATCATCATAATTCTAGTCCCTCTTCTTTCTCTTTTCTCGCTTTAAACCGTTGCGCTTTAAAGCATTAAAGTTTTGTTCCAAAAAAATATACCACAGATGTATGGCCTGTGTCAACTGATTTTCTCCTAAAAGAGGGACGTCGGGAAATACGAAGATAAAAAGGAAGAGACAGTCCGGCAGAGGATTCAGAACTAAAAAATCCTAATTCTCTGGGATTGTCTCTTTCTGTTTTCTATTCTTTCATTTTTTCGACTCTTTCCTGGACAGTTCTGTTGAAATTCTCTACACGCCTGTCATAGGTTCCGGACATATATTCAGAATGGAGCATGAAATCTGCCGTTGCCAGATTATTGGCTACCGGAATGTCGTAGACTACTGCAATCCGGAGAAGAGCTTTTACATCCGGGTCATGAGGCTGCGCCTCCAACGGATCCCACAGAAAAACCATGAAATCAATCTGGCCTTCCACGATCTTTGCCCCGATCTGCTGGTCGCCTCCTAAGGGGCCGCTGTTGTAACCCTTTACAGGCAGTCCGGTCTTCTCTGAAATCAGTCTGGCGGTCGTACCGGTCCCGCAGAGGAAATGGCTTTTCAGGATCTCCTTATTGCGGTCACACCAGTCCACCATTTCTTTCTTTTTTCCGTCGTGTGCTACCAATGCAATATGTTTAGCCTTTTCCATCCGAAATGTTACAAATCTGTCTTCCATTTCCATCGCTCCCTTCTCTTCTTTGATCTTCTGGCAGTTTTATTCGTGTTTTTCTACTACTTCACCCTGCTTTTTATAGATGCTGTGCGCCGGCACAAATCCACGCACACTGGACAGCGGGTAGATATTGCTCTGCTTTCCGACTACGCTTCCCGGGTTTAATACAGTGCCGCAGCCCACTTCTACTTCATCTCCCAGCATTGCCCCGAACTTCTTCATACCGGTCTCAATTCCTCCTTCAGGAGTCTTTACCACCACAAGCTTCTTATCAGATTTCACATTAGAGGTAATGGACCCCGCCCCCATATGCGCTTTGTATCCCAGAACGGAATCCCCCACGTAATTATAATGGGGCACCTGTACTTTATTGAATAATACTACATTTTTAAGCTCCGTAGAATTTCCTACCACAGCGCCCTCTCCCACGATGGCATTGCCCCGGATAAAGGCACAGTGGCGTACCTCGGCTTCTTTTCCGATAATAGCCGGTCCATGGATATAAGCGGAAGGAAATACCTTTGCAGATTTAGCGATCCACACATCCTCTCCCACTTTTTCATATTCATCCTCCGGAAGACGCTTCCCAAGCTCCAGGATAAAATCATGGATCTTCGGCAGAACCTCCCATGGATATACCACTCCCTGAAACAGATCCTTCGCAATGGTCTCTTCCAATGTATACAATGCTTCAATGGTTAATGCTTTCATGATTTCTTCGCACTCCTTTTACTTATTTTTCCTTCTCGTCCCGTTTTCTTATAAAATGCTGCCGCCTTGTCATAACAGGCACGAAGCTGCCCTTCATTATGAAGGCCTTTTACACCTTCTGTCCGGCTTATGATAAACTGATCCAGCTTCTTCATATATTCCTCTGAAGTGATCTCTCCATCCGCCACATAAGTAAGGCCCTTCTCCCAGCTGGCCGTCAGCTCCGGATTTAACAAAGACCGTATAGAATGATCCACCACATCATAGATCATTTCCCCCTGCAAAGTAGGTGTTACAATCTGTGTTTTCTTATTTAATGCCAGATACTTATTATGAAACAGCTTTTTCAGGATCTCTCCCCTGGTAGCACTGGTTCCGATCCCGCTTCCCTTAATCTGGGAGCGGAGCTCCTCATCTTCGATGAGCTGCCCGGCATTCTCCATGGCAAGGATCAGGGATCCGGAGCTGTAACGCTTCGGCGGGGAGGTTTTCCCTTCTTTAATGTCCAGTGACTGTACCGCAAGGGTGCTGCCCTTCCTTAATGATTGTATCGCGGCCCAAAATGTATCGTCAACACTTTTTTCATTTTCCTCTGAGGAATCATTCTTTGCCGGTGTTCCCGACACCTTCAGATATCCTTCCTCCGTCAGCACCTTAAAGCTGGAAAAAAAGGACTCCTCTCCGATCTTTACGGTAAGCGCCACCTTCTGATAAACAGCCGGCGGATAGAAAATGGCAAGGAACCGATGCACGATCACGTCATACACCTGCGCGGAGAGCCCCGGAAGGCTCTTTAGTGCTCCCATTCCCAGCCCGGTCGGAACGATGGCATAGTGATCCGTGATCTGCTTGTCATTCACATACCGGGTCTTTTCCAGCCCCTTATAGGATCCCATGGCCAGGATGTCCTGAAGGAAAGGAACCGCCGCCTCATACTTCATAAGACCGTTTAAATTCTTATGGATCTCTTTTGCCACCGCACTGGACAATACCCTGGCATCGGTCCTTGGGTAGGTGACCAGCTTTTTCTCATACAGCTCCTGTACGATCCTTAAGGTTTCATCCGGACTGATCTTAAACCTTCTGGAGCACTCATTCTGCAGCTCTGCCAGATTAAATAGCAGCGGTGCATATTTCTTCTCCTTCTTCTTCTCAACAGACGCCACCTTCCCGATATAAGGATCTGTTTCTTTCAGATATCGGATCAGCTCTTCGGCCTTCTCCTTTTCTTTGAATCCATTATCCTTATACAGATCGAAGGACTCAAACCAGCGGGACCCCTTGACTGCCCGCCATTCTCCTTCGAAAGCGGCTCCATCCTCCCCGAAAAGCCCCGTCACCCGGTAAAAGGGGGTCTGTACAAATTCCCTGATCTGCCGTTCTCTACGCACTACCATTCCCAGCACACAGGTCATGACCCGGCCGACGGAGATCACGGAGCATCTCGTTTTCAGATAGTTTGCGATCCCGTTTCCATACTTTAAGGTAAGAAGCCTGGAAAAATTGATTCCCATCAGATAATCCTCCTTGGCTCTGAGATAAGCAGACGCCGACAGATTATCGTATTCCTTTAAGTCCTTTGCCTCCCGGATACCCCTTAGGATTTCTTCCTCTGTCTGGGAATCGATCCAGACCCTTTTTCTTACTTTTCCCTCTACTTTTGCCTCCTGCTCCACCAGCCGGTATATATACTCTCCTTCCCGTCCCGAGTCAGTACAGACATAAATAGTATCCACGTCGGGCCGGTTCAGGATTCCCGCCACGATCCGGAATTGCTTCGCCGTTCCCGGTATCACCTCATATTTAAATGTATCCGGTATAAAAGGCAAAGTCCCGAGGCTCCACCTTTTCAGATTCGGATCGTAGCTTTCCGGATAGCTCATCGTCACCAGGTGCCCCACACACCAGGTAACGATCGCGTCTTCCCCTTCCAGATATCCGTCCTGTCTTCTGGTCTTTAACTTTAATGCCTTTGCAAATTCCTGCGCCACACTGGGCTTTTCGGCAATGTAGACTGCTTTCCCCATATAAAACCAAAAACTCCTTTATCCTCGAAAAAGGGTTGCCAGGCGCTTAAAGAAGGAAGTGCCTTCTTCCGGACTTTCCTTCTTTGCCTGCAGTGCTTCCTCCATAAATGTAGCCTGGGAGTCCACCATCGTCTGGGCCGCCCTTTTCTTTCTATAGGTGCCGTCACTTTGCAGCACCCTTGCTTTTACATTATCACTGAGCATTACTCTCATATAATGGTTGATCTGATTTTTAATATCCTTATCCAGGATCGGGCATGCTACCTCCACACGCTTTTCTGTATTCCGGGTCATCATATCCGCTGATCCGATGTATATTTTCTGCTCTGCTCCCGTCCCGAAGCAGAAAATCCTTGGATGCTCCAGGTATCTTCCCACGATACTCATGACACGGATATTCTCTGTATATCCGGGAATACCAGGCAGGATACAGCAGATTCCCCGGACGATCAGATCAACCTTTACCCCCGCCCGGGAAGCCTGGGAGATCTTGTCAATAAAGTCCACATCCGTCAGGGAATTCATCTTCATGACGATCCTGCCGTTTTCTCCTTTTTCAATCTCCTCATCGATCAGACGGAGAACATTCTGCTTTAAGCTGGTAGGCGATACGATCAGATGCTCATAGGTGCCGCTTAAGTTTCCGATAGACATATTCTTAAAAAATTCCGCGGCATCGCGCCCGATCGCCTGGTCTGCCGTCATCAGGGACAGATCTGTATACATGCCCGCCGTTTTTTCATTATAATTGCCCGTACCGATCTGCGTGATATACTGGATATCATTCCGGTTCCGGTATGTGATCAGACATATTTTGGAATGGACCTTATAACCCTCCATTCCATAGATTACCCGGCATCCTGCCTCCTCCATCCGCTCTGACCAGTCAATATTATTCTGCTCGTCAAATCTTGCCCGAAGCTCGATCAGGACAGTGACTTCCTTTCCATTCTCAGCAGCGGCGCACAGATATTCCACCAGTCTCGCCTTCTTCGCCAGCCGGTAGATGGTGATCTTGATCGTCATTACATTCGGATCTGTAGAGGCTTCCTTGATCAATCTGAGGAACGGATTCATGCTCTCATACGGATAGAACAGCAGAATATCCTTCTTCCGGATCTGCTTCATCATACTGCTCTCCTGTACGTGGGCAGACGCCTGCGGCACAAAAGGCGGATAGATCAGCGACCTTTTCATGGAATCCGGAAGATCACCGCTTATGGAGAACACATAAGAAAGCTTCATGGGCATCTTAGTCCGGAAAATCTGCTCTGGAGAAATCTTGAACTTCTCGCAGAAATATTTCTCCATCTCCGGCTTCAGCTTTTCCGCTGTCTCCAGGCGCACTACAGCCATCCGGCGCCGCTTATGGAGCGTCTGTTTCATCAGAAACCGGAAATCTTCTGTTACATCCAGCGATTCATCATCCGGTGCGATATCTGCATTTCTCGTCACACAGATATAATTTCCTTCAGACACCTCATACTGGTCAAAGACCAGATTCAGATACTCCAGGATCACCTTTTCCATACGGATATAACGGATATCATGCCCAGGCAGATAAAGCACCTCTGAGATAAACTGCGGCACCGGGACAATGCCTAATGTATGCACTGCCTTTGATCCCTTCTCCTTATGCGTCAGATTTGCCGTTACATAGATTTCTTTGTTCAGAAGATGAGGGAACGGATGGTTTGCATCCACGATCTGTGGTGAGAGCACCGGCAGGATCTGCTCTTTGAAGTACTTTTTCACATACTTCTTTTCCTGCTGCTCCAGCTCCTTAAAGTCCAGTCCACAGACTCCGTAGGGATGCAGCTGCTTTTTGATCTCCGCATAGGTCTTATCCCTCTCCTTATAAAGGGGCGCCACCGCGGCAAATATCTGTTCCAGCTGCTCTTTCGGCGTCATGCCGGACCGGCTGTCCCTGGCATTTGCATCCGTATGAGCCATGTCAAACAGGCTTCCTACCCGGATCATAAAAAACTCATCCAGATTGCTGGTAAAGATTGCTACAAATTTCATCCGCTCCAGCAGTGGCACACTCTCATCCTGTGCTTCTTCAAGGACTCTCTGGTTAAACTTCAGCCAGGAAAGTTCCCGGTTCTGTGTATAGTTTAGTCTCTCATTTCCCATATGCTTCCCTCCAGGCAGGTTTTCTACTGCTCATCTGCCGTCAAATACGTGAGCAAAAGGGCTGTGAAAACGCAGCCCTTTTATGTTCCTTCTTATTTTGCTTTAATATAGCCCTTTGCAGCCAGTGCTTCCGCACACAGCACCGCTCCGCCGGCTGCCCCGCGGACCGTATTGTGTGAAAGGCCAATGAATTTATAGTCATAAATACTGTCTTCTCTGAGACGTCCGATGGAAATGCCCATTCCATTCTCATAGTCCACATCCAGGCTTACCTGCGGACGGTCAGCCTCTTCCATATAGCGGATGAACTGTTTCGGAGCACTGGGAAGCCCGGCCTCCTGCGGAAATCCCTGATAGCTTTCCATCTTTTCGATCAGCTGCTCCTTCGTCGGTTTCCCTGCAAACCGGATGAAAACTGCTGCCGTATGTCCATTCAGCACCGGTACGCGCACGCACTGGCAGGTAATCTTCGGCGTCTCGGCTTTCACGATCTGTCCGCCCTCTACTCTGCCGAGGATTCTAAGAGGCTCCTGCTCACTCTTTTCCTCTTCGCCGCCGATATAAGGGATGATATTCTCCACCATCTCGGGCCAGTCCTTAAAGGTCTTCCCTGCGCCGGAGATTGCCTGATAGGTGGTTACCACCACCTCTGTCGGTTCAAATTCCTTCCATGCAGCCAGGCACGGTGCATAACTCTGGATCGAGCAGTTCGGTTTCACCGCAATAAATCCACGTGTGGTCCCCAGTCTCTTCTTCTGATCCTCGATCACGTCAAAATGATCGATGTTGATCTCCGGGATCACCATCGGCACGTCCGGCGTCCAGCGGTGTGCGCTGTTATTAGACATTACCGGAGTCTCTGTTTTTGCATAGGCTTCCTCGATGGCACGGATCTCATCCTTTGTCATATCTACGGCACTGAATACAAAGTCTACCGTAGATGCCACCTCTTCTACTTCATTGACATTATGTACGATCAGTTTCTTAACGGCTTCCGGCATCGGCGTCGTCATTTTCCAGCGTCCGCCCACCGCTTCTTCATAAGTTTTGCCTGCGGAACGGGGACTTGCCGCCACCGTCACCACTTCGAACCAGGGATGATCTTCCAGCAGGGAAATAAAACGCTGTCCTACCATTCCCGTCGCTCCCAGGATTCCTACTTTCAATTTCTGTTCCATAAAATCTCTCCTCCCTTAGTATTGTTCCATGTATTTATGATACAGCTCTAATGTCTTAAGCATAGCGTCCCTTCCGGGAGCGCCCGTAGTCACCCGCTTGTTGACACAGGTTCCAAGGCTGATAGCCTCATAGATGTCTTCCTGAAATGCCGGTGAAATTTTCTGATATTCCTCCAGAGGAAGCTCATCCAGCGCAATGCCCTTTTCGATACAAAGAAGCACCAGTCTTCCCACGATACCATGGGCATCCCGGAAGGCTACTCCGTGATTTACCAGATAATCCGCCGCATCCGTAGCATTGGTAAATCCGTGCTTCGCACTGTTCTCCATCCGGTCTTTTTTAAACCGCATGGTCTTTAGCATACCGGTAAAAAGAGCCAGACAATGCTGCACTGTATCTATCGCGTCAAAGGCCCATTCCTTATCCTCCTGCATATCCTTATTATATGCCAGAGGAATTCCTTTCATAGATACCAGAAGCGCCTGCAGCGCACCATAGACACGTCCCGTCTTTCCCCTTACCAGCTCTGCAATATCCGGGTTTTTCTTCTGAGGCATAATACTGCTTCCGGTACTGTAGGCGTCATCAATTTCTACAAACTGGTACTCATTGGAATTCCAGATGATCACCTCTTCAGAAAAGCGGCTCAAATGCATCATGGTAATGGAAAGCGCCGACAAAAGCTCCAAAAGGTAGTCCCTGTCAGAAACACCATCCATGCTGTTGAGTGTCGGGCCCTCAAAGCCCAGAAGTTCAGCGGTATACTGCCGGTCCAGAGGATAAGTAGTGCCGGCCAGGGCCCCTGATCCTAACGGACAGGTGTTCATCCGTTTCAGAATATCTCCCAGCCTCTCATGATCTCTCCGGAACATTTCAAAATACGCTCCCATGTGATGGGCCAGGGTGATGGGCTGAGCCTTCTGCAAATGAGTAAATCCCGGCATATAGGTGTCCACATGCTCCTCCATGATGGAAAGCAGTGCCTCAAGCATTTCCTTCAGAAGCGCGTCAAGCTGCTTCGTCTCCTTTCTGACATAAAGCTTCATATCCAGCGCCACCTGGTCGTTGCGGCTCCTTCCTGTATGCAGCTTTTTCCCGGGTTCTCCGATCCTGTCTGTCAGTGTTGCCTCCACAAAGCTGTGGATATCCTCATACTGCTCTGAAATCTCAAGTCTGCCCGCCTTTACATCCTCAAGGATGCCGTTCAGTCCTGCGACGATCTCTTCTTTTTCCTTCTCCGTCAGGATTCCCTGACGGGCAAGCATCTTCACATGTGCAAGGCTTCCCTCGATATCCTCTTCGTACATCCGCCTGTCAAACGTGATGGATGCGTTAAAGTCATAAACTAACTGATCTGTTTCTTTGGTAAAACGTCCGCCCCATAATTGTGCCATAAAAGATGTTCTCCCTTTCTTTTTGTTCTCTTCTATCCGTTTTTGCCGCCGCGGACTGAAAATTCACAGCCGCAGTAGTCCTGCCGGTACAAGCCGTACTCCTTTGACAATTCGATAGAGCGCTTATAACCGTTCTTTTTCTTAAAATCCGAAATAAGATAATTTACCCCGTATTCCTCCTGCAGTCTTAGACCAATCTCATTTAACCGCGCCGCATTTTTCATCGGACTTATCGAAAGTGTGGTGGTAAAATAGTCAAACCCGCCGCTTTTTGCAATCCAGGCCGACTCCCGAAGCCTTAATTCATAGCATTTCAGACACCGTTCTCCGCCTTCTTTTACATGCTCCATCCCCTTTGCCATCTCATAGAAACGGTCCTTATCGTAACTTCCGGCAATAAAGGAAACCGGATATTTTACCCGCATCTGTCCGATCAGGGTCTGCTGCTCTAAGATTCTTTTGGTATATTCACTTTCAGGAAAAATATTGGGATTATAATAAAAAACCGTGATATTAAAATACTGGCCCAGATACTCCAATACATAACTGCTGCACGGAGCACAGCAGCTGTGAAGCAGAAGACTCGGTACCCGCTCTTCCTTCTCAAGCCGTGCCAGCAGCTTATCAAGCTCTTTTTGATAATTCATCCAAACCATTCTCCTTCGGATGTGATTCGCTTTTGTTTCCCGCCGCAGGGTGCGGCATTACTATTGAATTATACCCGTTTCCACAGGTTCTGACAAGTCCAATCCGGCACGAATTCCTGTTATTTGCATAAAATGGTATATAGTCAATCCGGGGAGGTTCTCATGGAACAAGTATTAGAGCTTAAGCATATTCATTACTCTTACCATACACTGGACGGGGAAACACCGGCTCTTGTGGATATTTCCTTTTCGGTGGAAAAGGGAGAATTTATCGCCATTGTCGGTCCCTCCGGCTGCGGAAAAACCACACTTCTGTCATTGATTTCCGGGCTTCTCATCCCGGAAAGAGGACTGATCAAGATCAACGGAAAATATTTAACGGAAAGCACTACTAATGTAGGCTACATGCTGCAGCACGACGAGCTCTTTGAGTGGCGCACCATCTACCACAATGTAGTGCTGGGCCTGGAGATCCAGCACATGATGACGGCAAAGACCAGGCAGAGGGCCCATGAACTTTTGGATTTTTACGGCCTGAAGCAGTTCAAGAACTCAAGGCCCTCGGAACTGTCCGGCGGCATGCGCCAGCGGGCTGCCCTCATCCGCACGCTGGTCCTGGAACCAGACCTTCTTCTGCTGGATGAACCCTTCTCCGCTCTGGACTATCAGACGCGTCTGAACGTAGGAGATGACATCGGCCAGATCTTAAGACGCGAGAAAAAGTCCGCCGTACTTGTGACTCACGACCTGTCAGAAGCCATCTCATTAGCCGACCGGGTCATCATCCTGTCGAAGCGTCCTGCGTCTATCCTGCAGACCATACCTCTGGTATTCGACCTTGATGAGGACACTCCTTTAAACCGGAGAAATGCTCCGGAATTCAAAACCTATTTTCAATTAATCTGGAAGGAGCTGAATGCAAATGAATAATCTATCTGCCGGACAAATACAATATCTCCGTCAGCACAAGAAACACCAGCGTATCGTCTGCATTTCCAGAATCCTGATCCTTTTAAGCTTCCTGTTTATCTGGGAATTTACCGCAAACGTGGGTATCATCGACTCATTCATCTTCAGCAGCCCATCAAAGATCGCCCTCTGCTTCTGGGGGATGGTCAAAGACGGCAGCATCTTCCTCCACATGGGCGTCACCTTATATGAGACGCTGGCCAGCTTTTTCCTGGTGACTTTTGTCAGTATCCTGGCGGCGGTCGCCCTCTGGTTCAGCAGCAAGCTTTCCGAAATCCTGGACCCATACCTGGTGGTCTTAAACAGCCTGCCGAAATCCGCCCTGGCTCCCCTTCTGATCGTGTGGCTTGGCGCCACGAAGACGACCATCATCGTGGCCGGCATGTCTGTGGCTATTTTCGGCAGCATCCTGAACCTGTATACCAGCTTTACCACCGTAGATCCCGGAAAGATCAAGCTGGTCTATACCCTGGGCGGGAACCGCTTCCATGCCCTTTCAAAAGTCGTCCTGCCAAGCTCCATCCCCGCTATCATCAGCAATATGAAGGTCAACATCGGCCTCTGCCTGGTGGGCGTGATCATCGGAGAGTTCCTGGCGGCCAGAAACGGCCTTGGGTATCTGATCATTTACTCCAGCCAGGTCTTCAAGATGGATTGGCTTCTGATGTCCATCGTGCTTTTATGCATCATGGCAATGGTGCTGTATGCGGCGATTGAGTTAATAGAAAAATTATGCGGGAAAAGATTTTGATATGCCAACAATGGATTACGGGCAAAACGACACTCGCCTTAAGCACAGCGTGCAGTGCTGTGCTTAAGGCGAACAAAAAAAGTAAGCTACTTACATTTACTTAAAATCGCCTCAATTTGCAATTTAATTTGTTCATATTCGTGGTTTGCCCGATATCTTACCTCAAAGCTATTATCCCATATATAAAACTCACTCAATCCTCCTCTCGGTGGAAACATACTTTTATATTGCCCCGTCACCTCACTAACTAATTCTTCATATCCTATTGTGTCATTGGCCAATTCCATTTCAAGGTATTGAACTATATTCTTTATGGTTCTCTTGCCATAATTGATATCATTGTTAGGATTTGAAACAATAATATCATACATTTCTTTAAATAATTTTATAAGATTTATAATAAGCTCTCTTTCATTACTTTTCATAGCCGGTCTCCTACTTATTTTAACGGCGCACTGGATATAGCCTTAGCAAATCGATAATTTAATACCCCTTTTTTATATAACGGATTTTCTGTCTATATTAATGACATCCACATTTTTTTCTTCTAATAGTTCTTCAAATTGTTCACATCCATATTTTTTTACATAACCCACTTCTTTTTGAGAAACTAAAAATCCCATATATACTTTGCACTTACCCTCGATTATCGAAAAATTTTCCGGAAGGACATAGGATTCTGTAAAATATACCGCTGCCTTATTATGTTGTTTTGAAAATCCCTCAAAATTATTGTCAATACCATCTATCAAAACACCTCTGCCAAAATTCATTTTATTTGACACCACATAAAAAATTGCGTTCATAAAGATCTCAGCGCATTGATCATAATCGCTATCCGTTGCCATAATCACTTCACAACAATTATTTATACTTTCTGAATATTTAGATAATCCTAAAGTTGCAAACAATAAGCAATTCTCTATTGCCTTGTCAAAACCTAAAAGTTGAATTTGATGTTCATTGTCACTATATGGTTCTGCACCAATGAATTCTCCTAAATATTTTTGGTAATGATCCAAAATCATTTCACCCATATTATTCATTTTGAAAAGTCTCCTTTTATTCCTTCAAATTGATGTCCTTGATTACACTTTGGACATTGTACTCTTGCGCTTTCATATTATTAACACGTTCATTCCTCGGAGCTTCTCTCACGGCTTTAGCATTTGTAGATTGAAGATATTCGCTTTGAGTCAAAGAATCTATAAAAGTGCAATAGTTACCATCATTTTCTCTCTGCTGCTAATGCTTCATTGTTCATATCAGTTTCAATCTGTTTAGCAGTCTCCTCATAAGAAGCTAATGAATTAAGTAAAAACTCAACTGACGTAACACTATCATGTTCATATATTACACTTGAAACTCCTTTACTTTCTAAATCATGCCGCAAATTAAGAATCTTTGTTATTCCAACCGCATCTATATAATCACAACTTATAAGATAATCATTACTCAAAACAATTCTTTTCACCTCTGATATCGAAATATCTCTATACCTTCTTACTATCTTTGCAATAGAAGCAGTGAACGCACACTCTGAAAGTTTAATTCCTATAATTCCCATAAAAACCCCTTTCCGATCAATAGTTAAAACTTTTGGTTGCCCACTGAGTTTCAGTAGATATAATTCTATACGTTGGTTCACACATAGAAATTATGTCTACAACATCCTGTTCAGTAACAATACAGTAATGAGTAAGATCAGTTTCTGAATAAAAACCGCATGATTCTATTAACATCCATTTTATTAATAAGGAATTCTCAACCTTATAAACAGGATTTTTTCTAAAGTAAAGCTTATCGTTATACTTTTCTTGTGCAATCGACCATGACATCATTCTCGTTCCCTGCTCCGAATACATATAAGTAAGTATAATTCCAGAAAAAATTATCTCCAATGTCATATCGTCGCAATTTATTACAAATTTTAAATCCTCGTCTTCTATTATTTCCGTATAATTAGCACTGCTAAAAGTTATATTTTCCGGATTCCAGATAATATACTCTTCATTCTTCTTCATCTGCATATAAAAATCATTTTTATTCATAAATTCTCCTCTTACTCATATCGGACAGTGTCAAAACCACCTTCTTTTTTATTGTAAAAGTTACGTTTCACCTTGATTTTTCGGAGGTTTGCAAATAGAAAAAGTGGATATCTCCGCTGTGTTTGCTAATTTGCATTTTGTATCCTTTCTTTTGTCACTATTTTCTTCGGATCAACATTTTCTGCTATATAAGATTCCATCTTATCAAAGCCCGTCATAAGCGTTTCCACAGAGACATGTCTGGACTTTGTATATATGGTTACTTTGACCAGTGTTCCTAAATTAGTATTTCTATTAACCCTGCGTACTACTTTTGTTATTTCATTGACATGAAAGCTATAACCTTTTCCAATTCCCCGTCTTACTGTTATAGTATCCTGACACACAATGATCCTGAACCGATACCCGCATAATGCACCAACGAGAAACGGACTGAATAATACAGCAGATACAATAGTACCTACCATACTGCCGTCATCTATCAGACAAACCAGTCCAGGAATTAAAACACAAATCAAAAATCCTGTAAGCGCTAATTTATAAATCCATTTTGGTGCGAAAACTTTGAATGTTCTTTTCATATTTATGATCCATTTAATACTATACTACGCTGGTCTCGGTTAACGAAATACCCGTAGCATTTTCCCTTTCAATCAAATTTTTAAATTTTAACGCAAAAATACAGTAACTACATTACACACCGCTGGTCAGCTGAGCGATTACAGCGATATGTTCTTTCGTTTTCACTTTTTGCAGATGCTCCACATCCTCTTTTCCTCCAAGCGCAAGAAGAGGGACATAACCGAAACATTCATCATCTGCAAGTTTCCCATATTTCTCAACAGCCTGAGCATAATCTTCCAGTGTAAAAAATCTTCTAAGGAAGCCTTTATCGCCAAGCAATTTCAAAAATAGATCAAATCGGCCAATCATAAGTTCAAAATCATTATAACGATATCTGACGATTCTTGTATATTTGCCTTCCTCCCATGTAATAACATCCCCAAACGCCGTAACCAAAACAGGAATGGAGACATCACCCCTGAAATAAGAGTCCTTTAAAATATCCATATAATCATCAGGATTTATAACCCTGAGATATCCGCCAAAAAACGACCCAAATCCATATTCCTGCCAGATATCCATCAAGACTTGCGGGATTTTCCCGCTGTATTTCCGGATGCAATTCTCGTCAACTTTACCAGAATGTACAAAATCGTTAAACATTTCAAATTTCATAGTCATCACTTCCAATTATGTCTCATCATTGTAATAGTCTTCTTTTGCAAATAAAATACTCTCCATATCGCCATCGGGAGCATAAATTCCTATTGATTTTGAAATACTAATTAATCCTTCATCATCTTGCTCAAAATCTCCAATCGCTTTTTTCGCTGTCTCAAAGTCAGTTGGAAAAATGAGTAATCCATTTACATATACTTCAGCTTCATCAAAAATTTCAATCGCTTCACATTCATTATTGTCATCATAAAATACATGACAAAATCCGAAGTCATCTGTCGTGTTGACATCATCATCAAATTTATAAAATTCTGTTGCTGATCCCAATAACCTCCTAACTTCTTCTCTATTCATTCCAAATTTAACTTCATTAACTCCAGTTGTCGGCACTGCATCGAATCTCATATTTTCCCACTCCTTTTATCAATCCATACACAAATTAGAAGATCCCCATTTTTTCCAGTTGCTCTGCGTTCTTTAAATTACTGATAATATCCGTAAATTTCTCCGCAACAAATTCCATTTCATCATAAACATTTTCCTGAAGATCCTCGTCGTAATATCCCGTAGGCGTCCTTAAACAAATCTGCCCATATGTATCCGCTCCGGAACCGCAGTTCAGCACAGCTATACAGCCACAACTATCTAGAATAGGCAGGTAATATTTCTCAATCATCTTTTCCTCACAACAATTTTTATATATTGATGGTATATTATCAGGAGTAAACCATTCTGATATTTCTAACGCATTTTCTTCATCAATAACATAATATTTTCTTACCGTTGAATCAAACTCTCCCTTTTCCAAAAAATTCAGATATTCTTGTGGGATCAGATACCCAAATTCTTGTTTTGCCCACGCCATAAAATTTTCAAATTCTCTATATTTTTTATATATTTTCTCAAGTTCTTCTCCGTTAAAATCAATGCCGTATTTATCCTTTGCAATAACTCTTAAATATTCATCGTAACACGCCTCTAA
>OGYY01000555.1_pt1 | contig 37515 bp, 29 predicted proteins | sample 1576671 | NCBI WGS metagenome assembly OGYY01 (sample SAMEA3541593, study PRJEB24748) | human gut metagenome | biome: human gut; feature: human-associated habitat; material: faeces | place: China | collected 2012 | reverse complement strand
GGGCCGCCGCACTGGGCATGGACGCGGTGCTGCTCTCGCCGTCCTGCTGCGACCCGCTCTGCCGCCGTGCCGTCCGCGTCAGCATGGGCACGGTGTTCCAGGTGCCGTGGGCAACGCTGGGTGACAGCCCTGCCGACTGGCCCGAGGCCGGGATGGCCCGCCTGCACGCGCTCGGCTTTAAAACTGCCGCCATGGCGCTGGACAGCCGCGCCGTCAGCATCGATGACCCCGCGCTGCGCGCCGAGCCGCGCCTTGCCATCGTGCTGGGCACAGAGGGCGACGGCCTGGCCCGCACCACGATTGCCCACTGTGACTACACCGTTATGATCCCCATGCAGCACGGCGTAGACTCACTGAACGTGGCCGCGGCAGGGGCCGTGGCGTTCTGGGAGCTGCGGGCAAGATAAAAAATAGCGAACATCGTAGGGGCGGATTCTATATCCGCCCGTGCCGCGCTGACTTTAGCACAATTCCACGGGCGCATATGGAATGCGCCCCTACGGGTATTTCCCGGCAGTGTGCTGCACCGCAAACTTCCTCCGTCAATCTGCCACAAAAACATTACAAAACTTTTACGCCCTGCTGACCGAAACGTCGGCGGGGCTTGTTGTTTTTGACGGAGCAAAATGTTACAATAATTATACAAGCACGCAAAATACGTGCAATAACAAATGCGGAGGTTTTCTTCCATGGGCTTCCTGAAAAAATTCACCAAGCAGGAGATCAGCTGGATGATGTACGACTGGGCCAACAGCGCCCACTCGGTCATCGTCGTGACCATCCTGCCCATCTTCTTCGACACCGTTGCGGGCTACACCGCCGACAGCGTGTCCAGCATGTCCACCTGGGGCTTTGCCACCAGCCTGGCTATGGCCATCGTCGCCCTCAGCGCGCCGTTCCTGGGCGTGTTCGGCGACATCCGCGGTATGCGCAAAAAGCTGTTCACGGCATTTATGCTCATCGGTGTTGTCTCGGTAGCAGGGCTTTCCTTCACGCCGTTCATGGACTTCACCGCCTCGCCGGATGCGGCGGGCAGGGTCGCGGCGATAGTGCTGGTGCTCTACATCACAAGCACCATCGGCTTTGATGCGTCCTGCATCTACTACGACGCTTTCCTGACCGACGTCACGACGGAGGACCGCATGGACTCGGTCTCGACGCTGGGCTACGGCCTCGGCTACATCGGCGGCTCGACGATCCCCTTGCTGATCTTCCTCATCATGAACGCTGTCGGCGTGCCGATGCTGACCTGCCTCGGGTTCATCTTTGGCCTGACCGCCGTGTGGTGGCTCGTGTTCAGTGTCCCGCTGGTCAAAAACTGTGAGCAGACCTCCGGCAAGCCCTATAAGAAGGGCGATGTGGGGGCCAGCATTAAAAACGTGTTCACGACCATGAAGGAGATCGGCGCGGATAAGCCAATGCTTATCTACATTATATCGTACTTTTTCTACATCGACGGTGTGCATACCATCATCAGCATGTCTACAAGCTACGGCACCAACCTGGGGCTGGACTCCGCCGGTATGCTGCTGGCGCTGCTGCTGGTGCAGGTGCTGGGCCTGCCGTTCTGCCTGCTCTACATGAAGCTGGCCGAGAAGTTCGGCGCGCGCACGATGGTCGGCGTCGGCATCTGCGTCTACATGTTTATCTGCGTATTTGCGTTCTTTATGAACAGCCTGTGGCAGTTCTGGATGCTGGCCGTGCTCTGCGCCACCAGCCAAGGCGGCATTCAGGCGCTGTCCCGCTCGATGTTCGGCAAGCTCATTCCCGACAAGGCCCGCAGCGGCGAATTCTTCGGCTTCTTTGACATCTTCGGCAAGTTCTCGTCCATCATGGGCCCGGCGCTCGTCGGCTTTGTCAGTGCCTTTACCGCCAGCAAAATGCTGGCCGACCAGGGTCTGACCGCCGCCACAGCTACCGCCGAGCAGGTCGATGCCATCAATGCCGCCGCCGGACCGTTCGGCATTTTGTCCGTCATCCTCATCATCATTGTCGGTGCCGTGCTGTACTTTGGCGTGCTGCCGAAAGTTATGACGAATGACGAGAGGAAGATTTGAAGCAGAATGCCTTCCCCCCTTGGGGGAAGGTGGCCGAGGCTCCGCCCGAGGGCGGATGAGGGGTAACCTTGCCACGATTGCCCGTGAGCGGAATGCTGTGGCAAACTTGCCCGCATCCGTCACCTTCGGTGACAGCTTCAGTCTACGCGCCAAGAGCCGCCTACGGCGGTTGCGCTCCGACACGCGCCTGCGGGCGCAGCCCCGATGGGGAAGCCTTTTTGAAAATTTGACTTTTTCCCTTCCACGCAGTACAATTATACCTACGCTGATACGAAAGGGGATCCTACATGCCGGAAGGCTATACCCATGTGCGCACCGCAAGAAAAGCTGCGGAAACCATCCACTACAAGATTCAGTGCCCGGCGGCGTTTGCGGCGGGTGCCAACGGCCCGGACAGCTTTTTCTGCTTTGAAATCTGGAAAAAGCGCGCCAAGCGCCGCTATGACCTGCCCGGCCTCGGCAGCCGTATGCACGAGGAAAAGACCGGCGCGTTCCTGCGCAGTCTTTGCGCCAACGTCAAGACCCGCCCGCAGGTCGAGTACACGCTCGGCTTTTTGAGCCACTACGCCGCGGATACCGTCGTGCATCCGTTCATCTGTGCCATGTGCGCGCCCGGCCAGCCCTACGCGGGCAAGGGCGGGCACGGCTATCTGGAGATCGCGCTCGACTCGACGCTCCACGCCGAGGACACCGGCTCTGCGCTGGTTCCCGTCGATGACGTCAGCCCCCTGCCCACAGGGGAGGAGCTGGCCGACATCACGGCGCTGCTGCACACCTGTCTGCTGGAAACCTACGGCGAGGACATCCCCGTGGAGTACCTGGCCGATGCGTTCTGGCACACCTACAGGCTGCGCGGGCTGTTCCCCAGTAAGCACGGCGTGCGCCGGGTGTTTTTCTGGCTCGTGGAGCCGCTGTTCGGCGGGCGCGGCTTCATCACGGGCCACGTCTCGCCGCGGCAGCTGGACAAGCGCCTGCCCGACGACTGGACCGACCCGTTTACCGGCGAGCATCACGACGGCGGCCTGTTTGCGCTGCTGCCAAAGGCAGTTTTTCGCAGTGAGCAGTTCATGGGGGCGGCGCTGCTGTACTGGATGAACCGGCTGCCCCCCGCAGAATTTGCCGAAAAGCTCGGCAGTATGAGCTATCTGCAGGGCATCGCCACCCCCGAGAGCGACCCTGACACAACAAATCAAACCGAAAAGGAGAACACCGTATGATTCGCATTACCATGCAGAACGGCAAGACCATCGACATTGAGCTGGACCACAGCGCAGCCCCCATCACCTGCGAGAACTTTGAAAAGCTCGTCAAGGACGGCTTTTACAACGGCCTGACCTTCCACCGCATTATTCCCGGCTTCATGATCCAGGGCGGTGACCCGCAGGGCACCGGCATGGGCGGCCCCGGCTGGCACATCAAGGGCGAGTTCCTGCAGAACGGCGTTGCCAACCCCATCAAGCACACCCGCGGTGTCATCAGCATGGCCCGCTCGATGGACCCGAACTCCGCCGGCAGCCAGTTCTTCATCATGCACCAGGATGCCCCGCATCTGGACGGCAGCTACGCCGCCTTTGGCCATGTTGTGAACGGTATTGAGGTCGTCGATGAGATCGCCAACGTTGCCGCCGACTGGAACGACAAGCCCCGCACGCCGGTTGTCATGGAAAAGGTCGAGATCGTCTGACAGCAATAAAAAGGAGCTATGCCCACGGGCATAGCTCCTTTTTATTATAAGGCTTCCCCCACAGGGGAAGGCGTTTGATTTTAAATCACATAATCATTCCCCGGCTGGCTGGTGTTCACCAGGTCCGCCAGAGTGATGCCGTCGAAATAGTCGTTGATCATCGTATTCAGCTTGCGCCACATCGGCAGGGTGCGGCACTCGGCCATGCGGCGGCACTCCACGGGGTTCTGCTCCAGGCAGGCCACCGGGGCCAGGCTGCCCTCGCTCAGGCGCAGGATACTGCCGACGGTGTACTCCTCGGGCGCTTTGGTCAGGCGGTAGCCGCCGGACTTGCCGCGCAGACCGGTCAGGTAGCGCTCCCTGACAAGGCTCTTCACGATGGCCTCCAGATACTTTTCGGAAATTTCCTGCCGTGCGGCGATCTCCTTCAGGGGGATATAGCCGTCGTGCTGGTGCTCGGCAATATCGATCATAACACGCAGCGCATAACGGCCCTTCGTTGAAATCATCATAGTGGTATGCTCCTTACTGTTCTTATAACCTATTATACAGGTTGGTAAATAGGATGGCAACACCTTTTTGCAAAATAATTTTGGAAAATTCCCTATTACCCTATTGACAAACGGGGAAATATGTTGTACAATCCTATCAACCTACAAGAAAGGTATGAATTGATATGCGAAAGGGATTTGTGCCATACGCGCGATGTCGCCGTCATGAGCTGTAAAACCGAGACCGATTTACAAATAAACAGAAATGACGATGGAGGAAACTACCATGAGCAAGATTTATACTTCCGCAGACCAGCTGATCGGCCACACCCCGCTGCTGGAGCTCACCCATATTGAAAACGCCGAGAACCTTGAGGCAAAAATTCTCGCTAAACTGGAATATTTCAACCCCGCCGGCTCCGTCAAGGACCGTATCGCCAGGGCCATGATCGACGACGCCGAGGCCACCGGCAAGCTGAAGCCCGGCTCCGTCATCATCGAGCCGACCTCCGGCAACACCGGTATCGGTCTGGCGTCCGTTGCCGCCGCCCGCGGCTACCGCATCATCATCGTCATGCCCGAGACGATGAGCGTCGAGCGCCGCCAGCTGATGAAGGCCTACGGCGCCGAGCTGATGCTGACCGACGGTGCCAAGGGCATGAAGGGCGCCATTGCCAAGGCCGACGAGCTGGCGAAGGAGATCCCCAACAGCTTTGTGCCCGGCCAGTTTGTAAACCCGGCCAACCCCGATGCCCACAAGCGCACCACCGGCCCCGAGATCTGGGAGGACACCGACGGCAAGGTCGACATCTTCGTGGCCGGTGTCGGTACGGGCGGCACCGTGACCGGTGTCGGCGAGTACCTGAAGAGCCAGAACCCAAACGTCAAGGTCGTGGCCGTTGAGCCGGCTTCCTCCCCCGTGCTGAGCAAGGGCACTGCGGGCGCGCACAAGATTCAGGGCATCGGCGCCGGCTTTGTGCCCGACGTGCTGAACACTAAGGTCTACGATGAGATCATCCCCGTCACCAACGAGGATGCCTTTGCCACCGGCAAGCAGGTCGGCCACAAGGAGGGCGTGCTGGTCGGCATCTCCTCCGGCGCTGCGATCTGGGCCGCCATCCAGCTGGCCAAGCGCCCCGAGAACAAGGGCAAGACTATCGTGGCTCTGCTGCCCGACACCGGTGACCGTTATCTGTCCACCCCGCTGTTCGCGGACTGATTGCAATAACAGGAAACCTTTGCTATAATAAAGGTACTGTTGCATACGAAGTGAAGGCCGTAGGGGCCGGACATGTCCGGCCCGCAGCTTTCCCGGCAATGCCCTGATAAGGCGAGGCCGCGGGCGAGGCATGCCTCGCCCCTACAACTCAAAAGCAAAAATGTGCAGCACGAAAGAACCGTGCTGCACATTTTTTTAACCAAGGAGGCCCCTATGTCAAATACCCCCGGCGCGTTGATCGCCATGAGCGGCGGCGTGGACAGCACCGTCGCCGCCTACCTGATGAAGCAGGCGGGCTGCCGCTGCATGGGCGCGACCATGCGCCTGTACCAGAATGAGGATCTGGGCCAGAGCGGGTTCCACACCTGCTGCTCGGCGAAGGACGTCGAGGACGCCGCCGAGGTCGCGTTCCAGCTTGACATCCCGTTTGAGGTCGTGAACTACACCGAGGAATTCCGCGAAAAGGTCATTGCCAAGTTCATCGAGACCTACGAGGCGGGCGGCACGCCGAACCCCTGTATCGACTGCAACCGCACGATGAAATTTGACAAAATGCTGGACTTTGCCCGGGCGCACGGCCTGGACTATGTGGTCACAGGCCACTACGCCCGAATCGAGCAGGATCCCGCCACGGGCCGCTGGCTGCTGAAAAAAGCACTGTACACCGATAAAGACCAAAGCTATGTGCTCTACGTTCTGACCCAGGACCAGCTGGCGCACACGAAGTTCCCGCTGGGCGGCATGGACAAACCGTCCATCCGCAAGATCGCCGAGGAGCAGGGCTTCTGCAACGCGCGCAAGCACGACAGCCAAGACATCTGCTTTGTGCCCGACGGCGACTACGTCGGCTTTATGGAGCGCTACACCGGCAAATATTACCCGGACGGCGACTTTTTGGACGTGAACGGCAACGTTGTGGGCCGCCACCACGGCGCGGTGCGCTACACCTGCGGCCAGCGCAAGGGGCTGGGGCTGGCGTTGGGCGCGCCGGTCTACGTCTGCGGCAAGGATATGGAGAAGAACACCGTCACCGTCGGCCCCGAGAGCGAGCTGTTCAAGACGACGCTGATTGCAGGGGACTTCAACTGGATTTCGGTTCCCGAGCTGACCGCCCCGATGCGCGTCAAGGCCAAGGCCCGCTACCGCCAGGTCGAGCAGCCCGCGACGGCCTACCCGCTGGAAAACGGCCTTGTGAAGGTCGTTTTTGACGAGCCCCAGCGCGCCATCACCCGCGGTCAGGCCGTGGTGCTGTATGACGGCGATGTGGTCGTCGGCGGGGGAACGATATTATAAAAATAGATAAAAAATAATAAATATGGTGGAGTTTTCGCCCCGCGTGGCGAAAACAAAAATACGGTGCAGCTGCGATTTTGCAGCTGCACCGTTGATTTTTATAAAGGATGCAGAGGCGGACATGGTTCGCCCGCGGTACATAGCGGCAACCGCCATACACGCGGGTCGGTGGCGGGCATCGACCCCTACATCGTAGGGGCGGATTCCATATCCGCCCGGAAACCCTGTGGCTGCGGCAACGTCCGCGGGTGAGCAGTGCCCGCCCCTACAAAACGCGGCTTACCGTTACTTACAGCTTCTCCAGCGCCGCCTTCACGCGCTTAACGGTCTCCTCTTTCCCCATCATCGCGGCTAGGTCGGTGCCGCCGCCCGGGGTGCGGGACTTGCCGGAGAGGGCAATGCCCAGCGGGAACAGCAGCCAGCCGTTCTTCTTCTCCATGCTCTCGGCCAGCGTCTTGCACGCCTCAAAGATCGCGTCGCGGGTCCAATCGGTCTGCGCCTCCAGCACGGGCAGCAGGGCGGTCAGGGCCTCCTTCGCGGACTCGGGGGTCGTTTTCTGCTTCTTGTTGCGGTACATCTCGGCGTCAATGGGCAGCACGGCGTCAAAGAAGTCGAGCTGCGGCGGGATGTCCTCCAGCACCTCGCAGCGAGGCTGCAGGTTGGCGCAGAGCAGGTCACGGTCAATGCTGCAGTGCACGGCGCTGTCAATGAACGGGTCGGCCAGACGGCGGAACTCCTCAGCGGGCAGGGCACGGATGTAGGCAGCGTTGATGGCACGCAGCTTCAGCGGGTCAAAGATGGCCGGGGACTTGGAAATGCGGGCCGGGTCCCAGATCTTGATCATCTCGTCCAGAGAGAAAATCTCCTGCTCGCCCTCGGGTGCCCAGCCCAGCAGCAGCAGATAGTTCAGCACGGCGGCGGGCAGATAGCCCTTCGCCACGAGGTCCTGATAGCTGGCATCGCCGTTGCGCTTCGACAGCTTGTTCTGCGCGTCCTTCATGACGGGCGGGCAGTGGATGTAGACGGGCTTCTCCCAGCCGAACGCATCGTACAGCAGGTTGTACTTCGGCGTCGAGGACAGATACTCGCTGCCGCGGATGACATGGGTAATGCCCATCAGGTGGTCGTCCACGACGTTCGCAAAGTTGTAGGTCGGCATACCGTCGGTCTTGATCAAAATCTGGTCGTCCAGCTCCCTGACATCGACCTCGATATGACCGTAGACGACATCGTCAAAGCCCGCCACGCCGCTCTCGGGGATCTTCTGGCGGATGACATAGGGCTCGCCCGCGGCCAGCTTGGCGGCAACTTCCTCGGCGGACAGGTGGCGGCAGTGGCCGTCGTAGTGGGTCATTTCGCCCGCAGCGCGCTGGGCCTCGTGCATCTCGTTCAGGCGCTCCTCGGTGCAGAAGCAGTAGTAGGCCTTGCCCGCCTTGACAAGCTGCTCGGCGTACTGCTTGAACATGCCCATGCGCTGGCTCTGCACGTAGGGGCCGACGGGACCGCCCACGTCGGGGCCCTCGTCCCAAGTCAGGCCGGTAGCCTTGAGCGTGCCGTAGATGATGTCGGTAGCGCCCTCGACCAGGCGGCCCTGGTCGGTGTCCTCAATGCGCAGGATGAAGGTGCCGTCGTTATGGCGGGCCTGCAGATAGGTGTACAGTGCGGTGCGCAGGTTGCCAACGTGCATATAGCCCGTGGGCGACGGCGCAAAACGGGTGCGGACGGTAGACATAGTTATTACCCCTTTATAAGACATTCAATGGTTTCATTATAGGCGGACGGAAAGGCGGTGTCAATGGGAGAAAAGGCTTCCCCCAAGGGGGGAAGCTGTCAGCGGCCCTGACCGCTGACTGATGAGGGGAAACCTTGCTACCGTGATTTGTTTACAGGCGGCAACGACAAGCTTTTCCCTCATCCGGCCCTGCGGGGCCACCTTCCCCCAAGGGGGAAGGCAAAGCGCACGGGCAATCAAACCAAAAACTCCTCAAACCGATGCAAATCGTCAATTTTGACTGTGCCGCGGTAATACACGCCATCCTCGCGGTATTCCTCCGCCGCTACGCTGCCGCGGCTGCGCAAAATGTCGGCCAGCGCCAGCTTGTCATAGGGCAGCACCAGCTCAATGGTGCGCACGCGGTGGCCCAGCACATCGTCCAGCTTGGCCAAAAGCTCAGGCAGGCCGTAGCCGGTCTTGGCGCTCGTCAGCAAAATATCCGGGTCAAAGGCCACGGTGTTGGCGGTATCGCACTTGTTGTAGACGACCAGCTGGGGGATGTCCGCGCAGTCGAGGCTGCCCAGCACCTCATCGGTCACGGCCAGCTGTTCGGCGGCCTGCGCATCGCCCGCGTCGGCCACCTTGACGATGACATCCGCGAACGCGGCCTCCTCCAGCGTGGATTTGAACGCCTCCACCAGATGGTGCGGCAGGCGGCTGACAAAGCCGACGGTATCCACCAGAATGATTTGCAGGCCGCTGGGCAGCACCAGCTTGCGGGCCGTCGGGTCCAGCGTCGCAAACAGCATGTCGGCTTCAAAAATCTGCTCGCCGCACAGCGCGTTCAGCAGGCTCGACTTGCCGACGTTCGTGTAGCCGACCAGCGCGACCACAGGCACATTGTTCTTCCGGCGGGCCCGGCGGGTCTCGCCGCGGCGCTTTTCCAGCTCCTTTAAGCGGCCCTCAAGATGCTCAATGCGGTGGTGCAGATGGCGGCGGTCCAGCTCGAGCTTTGTCTCACCGGCGCCGCGGCGGGCACCCCCGCCGCCCCCGCCTCCGCCGCCCTGGCGGCTCAGGGCTTCGCCCAGCCCCTGCAGACGCGGCAGCTGATAGCGCAGCGTGGCAAGCTCGGTCTGCAGCTTGCCCTCGTTCGTCGTGGCGCGTGCGCGGAAAATCTCCAAAATCAGCATCGTGCGGTCCAGCACCTCGACTTGCAGTGCCGCCGACAGGTTGCGGATCTGGCTGCCGGTCAGCTCACCGTCAAAGATGGCGGCTGCCGCGTTCACATTCTGGCAGACAAGCCGCGCCTCGGCGACCTTGCCCTCACCCAGCAGCGTTGCGGCCTCGGGCACCGCACGCTTCTGCACGACCTCGGCCACGGCGTCCATGCCGTTGGCGTCGGCCAGCGCCCGCAGCTCGTCCAGGCTGCGCGCCATATCGTACCTGCCCTGATCCAGCGCCAGCAGCACCACGGGCAGCTTCTCGGCGTCGGTGGCTTTCTGGGCAGTGGTGCCAAAGTCTAATTCTGTCGTGTTATCGGTCATAATTCCTCTTTCAAAAGATGGTAGGCGCGGCAGGGGACCGGCGTGCCGTCAAACTTGCGGTCCGTCACGTCATGGTCGTAGACAAAGCCTGCCTTCTGCAAAACTGCGCTGCTGGCAATGTTCTCATTGGCGTGGACGGCAACCAGCCAGTCTGCGCCCACAGTGTCAAACCAGTAGTCCCGCACGGTACAGAGTGCCTCGGTAGCGTAGCCTTTATTCCACCACTTGCGGCCTAGCGCATAGCCGACCTCCCAGGCGGGGCCAAGGCGTTCGGTGTTCAGGTGCCAGCCCATCTTCAGCGCCGGGGCGGGGAAGAGGCTGATCGTGCCAAACAGCACCTTGGTGTGCCTGTCGGTGATGCCCCACTGGTAAAAGGCCGGGTCATCATAGTGTTTTTCCCACTCGTTCAGCGTCTCGGCGGTTTCGCCCCAGCTGCGGTGGGCGTTCCAGCGCAGGTATTGGGTCACCTGCCTGTCGTTGGCCCAGTTGTTGTACATCATTTCGCTGTCGTCAATAGAGAGCCGCCGCAGGACCAGCCGCTCCGTTTCCAGCTCTTGTGTGCCGCAATGCTTCATGTTGTCGCCTTACTTTCTATGGAAGATGCCGCGCAGGATGCCAAGGCCCATGCTCCAGAGCCTGGCGAGCTGTGCGCGGTAGAGGGTGCAGTAGATAAACAAAATCACGCCTACCAGCGCAAATTTTATAAAGAAATGCTGCCACAGCAGCGTGCCGATGGCCGTGACCGCGAACGCCAGCAGAAAGCCGGAGATCGTCTTGGGGTAGCTGGCCACCGTGCGGTAGTACATCTGCCCCGTGATGCTGCGGTACAAAAACGCAAGGCCGTTGCTGGCGGCCAGCGCCAGCGCCGCGCCGGTCAGCCCGAACGCGGGCACAAGCAGGGCGCAGAGCCCAAAGTTGGACAGCGCCCCCAGCCCGATGCCGATCGTGTCATGCCACGGCTTGCGGGCAATCGAGTTGCCGTAGACCGTGCCCTCGCACAGGATGTTGAACACAACGGCCAGCATCAGCAGCGGAAAAATGGCAAGGCAGCCGCGCTTGTCCGGGAAGATGACAAAGACGATGTCCTCGAACATGACCAGCACGCAGAAGAAGCCGAAGATCAGCAAATTCAGCACGTCATGCACGCGGCAGATGCGCTCCTGCTCGTCGCGGTAATGGCTGTAGACGTAGGGCCCCCAGTAGGTGGAAAAGCCCGCCTGAATGGCCGTGACGAGCTGCGCCAGGCTGTAGCCGAAGGCAAACAGGCCCTGGGCGTTCTCGCCGCTGGCGTTGCCGACGAACGAAAGGCAGATGCCGCTGGACAGGCTGAACAAAATCTGCGCCGGGGCCAGCGCCACGCCGTAGGGCACGGTCTGGCGCGCGATGCCGCCCAGTTGTGCGCCGGGCAGCGGCGCAAACACAGCGGCGCGGTATTTATACCCAAACGCAATCGCCACAACACCAAAACTTAGAATCGCCGCAACAGCCAGAACAAAGACGTTGGATGTAAAAAAGCCCGGCAGCAGGTAAAACAGGTTGTAGCAGCCCTGCATCCAGAGCGTCTCCGCCGTGTAGGCGCGCAGGTCGTTTTCCAAGCGCAGCAGCACGTTTAAGTAGCGTACCAGCATATACAGCGCCGCGTTGAGGAACAGCAGCGGCACAATGCCCGGCCCGGCGCTGCCCAGACCGAACGCCGCTGCCAGCGGCTGCGCAAAGAACACACTGCCCGCTGCGCCCAGCAGCATCATAAACGCCGCCGAAATCCGCGTGCAGGCCGCGAACAGCTGCCGCGGCTCGGCCCCGGCGGGCGGCTCATGGTAAAAGCGCAGCAGCGCCTGATCCAGCCCCAGAATGCCGATGTTCATGATCGTGGCCGTGTAGGTCATGAAGGTGACCGGTGCGCCCAGCACCTCAGCGGGCAGCAGCCCCTTGACGATGAGCGCCAGCCCCGTGATGGCAAAGCCCAGATAGGTCGCCACCGAATATTTCATCACATTCCCGGCGAAGGATTCACCGGAGGATCTCTTTTGATCTGACATAGTTGCTTGTCCTGTCGTAACGTTGTAGGGGCCGGGCATGCCCGGCCCGCGGCCTTGCCTTTGCCGCGCGTTTGCCGTACAGTGCAGGGCCGGGCATGCCCGGCCCCTATGCGGTGGTCGTTATTTCACAAACGGCTTGATCCTTGCTTCCATCGCCGCGACCTGCTCCGGCGTCACATGCGCCTTGTCCACGTAGCCGTAGATGCGTTGGGCAAAATTGGCCAGCGGCGGGCAGAAGGCAAAGAGCTTCTTCGGCTCCCAGCCGCGGCGGTAGAGGAAGTGTACCCCCGCCAGCGCGCAGAATTTCAGCTTGTTGAAGTGCGGCGTAAAGCCGTCGCCCATCGGCTCGTCCCGCGGGGGGTTCTTGTACACGTCCTCCAGCAGGTCGACCATCCGCTTGTAGGCGGGCGTCTCGCTGGGGTCAAAATAGCCCTCGATGACGTCCTTCGCAATCGGGAACGGCGGCTCCGGCTCGGCCATGGCGGCGGCAAACTCGTCGTAGCGCGTCACGTAATGGGCGTCCTTGTAAATGACCGGGTCGTACTCGTGTTCAATGGGGACGGGGCGCAGGATGTGGCAGCTCTTGCCGGCCATGTAGACCTCGGCAATGGCGGTGCTCATCCAGATTGAGATCGAGTCCGCCGCGACGATCCACTGCTTGACCGAGTCCGCAAAGATCACGTGGAAGTTGGGGCGCTTCTTCGCCAGCTCCTCCAGCGCGGGGCTGTTCCACTCGCTGGGATGGCGGCGGTAGACAAGCTCCACCTCCGGGTGTGCGCCCAGATATTCATCGAACCAACGCAGCGTTTCCTGCATCGAAACGCGGTTGGTTTTGGCAAAGCCCGTAAAATCGGTGCCCGCCATTTTGGAAAGCTCGGCGACCTCGTCGTCGTTCATGCTGGCATAGCCGAAGCTGGAAATGTACAGGTGCAGCTGCTTGGCCGGGTCAAGGCCGAACTCCCTGCAGAGCGTTTCCTTGTCCTTAAAGTAACCGTCAAACTCCGGGCGCAGAAAGTCCATCATGACCGCGCCGGTCACGGGCGTGTTTTTGGCGTCCATGCCGTGGGCCTGCAGGCGGGCGGCGGTGCGCTTGCCCCAGCAGGTCTGCACGCAGCGCTTGGCGTTGCCGTTCATGTTGAACCAGTCTCCCTCCTCCTGCGTGTCGGAGAGCATCTGCTCCCAGTGCAGGTTGACGATTTTGTTGCAGCGGCCAATATTGTTGTACACATGGCTGTTGATGGCCTCGTTGTCATACATGCAGCTGGCGACGAGCACCTCGGGTTTGTCTTTGCCGAACAGCCGCAGATGCTTGGGGTCCAGCAGCTGGCGGATCTCCGCCGTGTAGCCGCGCCGCTCGAGCTCGAGCTTCAGCAAAAGGTCGCTCTCATACTCGCGGACGGTGTGCTCATACAAAATCAGAAAGTCTAAAGCCATGTATAAATCCTCCTAAAGCCTTCCCCCTTGGGGCTGCGCCCGCAGGCGCGTGTCGGAGCGCAACCGCCGAAGGCGGCTCTTAGCGCGGAGACTGAAGGTGGCCCCGCAGGGCCGGATGAGGGGAGAGCTTATGGATATTGCCCATTTATGGGCGGTTGTGGGAAACTTCGCCCTCATCAGTCCGCTTTGCGGACAGCTTCCCCCGAGGGGGAAGCCTTTCAGCGTGCTATATCCCCAAACAATTCCTGCGTCCACTCCGGCAGTCCATATCGCTCATCCAGATGGAATCCGTCAAAAAACTGCTTGTCATCGTCGGTAATAACGCTGCCGCCCCACTCGTAATCCAGCAGGGTAAAGCCGCATTCATCAGCCCAGGCGGCCAGCGTCGGCAGCACCGTGCCCTGCATGGTCTCGGTGATGCCGAACACATCGCAGACCTCGGTCCGCACATTGTCGGCCATCGGCGGCAAAACTACGATGAGCCGCACGCCCTCGCTCTGGCAGCGCCGGGCCAGCGTGTGCAGGCGGTTGAACTGCTCGTCATTCAGCGCCCAGCTTTTGCAGCGCGGCGTGATGGTCGCGGTGTAGTCGTATAATTTGCGGTGCAGCGGCAAAACTGTGCCATCATCGGCCAGATAATCCGCCGCGACCCAGTCGCCGGATTCAATCGTATCGGGCGTGCCGCGCAGTGTGTCCATGGCAACGGTCAGCGCGTTGACGTTGTACTCGAGGTTGAAGCAGTAGGCCAGCGGATTGTTCAGCGTTTCCTCCAGCGTGGCGAAGCGGTCCGTGTTGTAGCCCGCGTTCAGCGTGTAGAACGAGACCTCGACCAGTAGTGTGTCTGCGTCGTGGCCGGAATCCAGCAGATAGTCGGCCAGGTCAAGCGTCTCTTTTAACGATGCACCGCCGAACGCAAGGTTCTGCCACGACTGCCCGGACAGGCTGTCCACAAGGCCCATATCAAAGTGGGCCAGACGGCTGTCACCCAAAATCAAATTTGTGCCGGGATCCTGCTGGTATGCCCGCACCCGCGCAACCGGCTGGCTGGACGTTGCGGAGGCCTTCAGCCCGAAATAGTTGTTCGGCTCAAACGCAATGAAAAAGGCGAGCCAGAGCAGCACGGGAATTGCCAGCAGCGCCAGCTTTTTGAGAATGTTTTTCACGGACCGGAAACCTCCTTCCCTAATTTTTGTAGAACGTAGGGGCCGGGCATGCCCGGCCCGCCACCTGACGGTAGATGACATCTGATGGGAAAGCTGCGGGCGAGGCATGCCTCGCCCCTACAGCGCAGCTGTCAGAATCCCGCGTACATACCAAATCCGCTGCTCCCAAACCCGCCGCTCTGCATGATATAGCCTGCCAGCAGGGCGATGACAAGGGCATAATATACGGCCCAGCGGTGCTTTTCATTGGCCAGGCAGATTTCGGACGGCTTGTTTTTAAACGCAAACGCCCGGCGGGTGTCAAGGTAAAACGCCAGCGCCAGCACCAACGCCACAAACCCGTAGTACGCCGCGACCATGATGGCGTTGGCATAAAATCCGTCGGACGCGGCGGCGTACAGCTCTGACGCAAACCGCGCGGGGCCCCAGCCCATAAAGCAGCGGCCCAGATACGCGAACGCATCCCCGACGGTCAGCGGTGCGGCGGCGGGGGACGACCCCACACGGAAGAACACCATGCTCACGCACCACAGCACAAACACACCGGCGCGCTTGGCCCACAGCACGCGGGCCGGGGCTTTCTTTTTCGGTTTGCCCAAACGGCGGTGCAGCAGCTCCTCGCCCAGGCGGTAGCTGGCCTGCAAAAGGCCCCACACCACAAAAGGCAGCGTGTTGCCGTGCCAGAAGCCGGAGACAAAAAACACCGTGAACACGCAAAATTCTGCGGGCGGACGGCTGATTTTGCCGCCCGTCAGCCCGGAGACATCCGCCCACGCCAGCGGCATGAACAGATAATCCTGCAGCCACGACGAAAAGCTGATGTGCCACCGGCTCCAGAAGCCCGAAAAATTCGTGGCAAAGAACGGCGTCTTGAAGTTCTCGGGCAGCTCCAGCCCCAGCAGCAGCCCCACGGCCCGCGCGACCTCGGAGTAGCCGGAGAAGTTAAAATACAGCTGGAACGTGTAAAACGCCGCGGCCAGCACCAGCATAGGTCCGCCGTAGCTGCGGTAGTTCGGGAACACTTCATCCACCAGCAGCCCCAGCACGTCGCTGACGGCCACTAACTTAAACAGGCCCAGTGCCATCAGCCGCAGCGCGCGCACCGTGCGGGCGGCGTCAAAGCGGTGCTCCTTTTTAAACTGGGGCAGCAGCGCCCCGGCGCGGCAGATGGGCCCCTGCGTGACGGTGGCAAAAAAGTTTAAAAACAGCGCACAGTCAATGAAATTCTTCTCGACCTCGCAGTCGCCGCGCGCGGCATCAATTAAGTAGGAGATCGCCGCAAAGCTGTAAAAGCTGATGCCCAGCGGCATGGCGACGGCCTGCCAGCCGCCGTCCGACGCGAACGCGCCGTTATACTTAAAGAACGCCAGGATCGCCAGCAGCCCTACAACGCCAATGCGCAGGAACGCCGTTTTGCGGGCGCCTTCCCGCGCGGTCATGCCGCGTCCGCACAGGTAGGTGAACACGGCAATGGCAATCGTGACCGGCAGCATCGACGGCATCGCCAGTGCGTAAAATACCCAGCTGGCCGCCAGCAGAAACGCGCTCTGCCAGCGCTGCGGCAGATGCAGGTAGACGGCGGCCACGACCAGCAGAAAGCCGAAAAATCCAAAACTTTGCAGGCTCATGGCCGCACCTCCCCTTTATAATCATCGGTAATTTCTTATTATACACGATTTCGCGTCCCAGCGCAAGGGATTGGGGCATAAAGAAAGCGGCAGGCCGAAGCCTGCCGCTTTAAGGGTCATAATTTTAAATCTTTTCGCCAAGCCTTTTCTCGAAAAGGCTTGTTACTCCGCAATAATGCTCTTGCCGGTCATTTCCTCGGGGACGGGCAGACCGATATAGGGCAGCATCGTCGGGGCGATGTCCGCCAGGCAGCCGCCCTCGCGCAGCTTCACGTCGCCCGCGCCGATGACCGCGAAGGGCACGACGTTGGTGGTGTGGGCCGTGAACGGGGAACCGTCGGGGTTCTTCATCTTCTCGGCGTTGCCGTGGTCGGCAGTCAGGAAAACGACGCCGCCCGCGTTCAGCACCGCGTCGGTGACCTCGCCCACGCACTTGTCAACAGCCTCGACGGCCTTGACCGCTGCGTCAAACACGCCGGTGTGGCCGACCATGTCGCAGTTGGCGAAGTTCAGGATGATGACGTCGTACTTGCCGCTCTCAATGCGGGCCTTGCACTCGTCGGCAACCTCGTAGGCGCTCATTTCGGGCTTGAGGTCGTAGGTGGCAACCTTCGGGCTGGGGATGACCTTGCGGTCCTCGCCCTCGCAGGGCTGCTCAACACCGCCGTTGAAGAAGAAGGTCACATGGGCGTACTTCTCGGTCTCGGCAATGCGCAGCTGGGTCTTGCCGTGGGCGGCCAGATACTCGCCCAGCGTGTTCTTCAGCTCCACCGGCGGGTATGCGACCTCGCAGTTGGGCATCGTGGCGTCGTACTCGGCCATGCAGACATAGTGAACCTGCTTGCGGCCACCGCGGCGCTCAAAGCCGGTAAAGTTGTCGTCGCAGAAGATGCGGGTCATCTGACGGGCACGATCCGGGCGGAAGTTCATGAAGATGACGGTGTCGCCGTCCTGCACGCGGCCACCCTCGCAGGTGACAACGGGAATGACGAACTCGTCGGTCACGTCGGCGGCATAGCTGGCCTCGATGGCCTCGGCAGCGTTGGCGGCGTGGTTGCCCTCGCCGTAGACGAACGCGGCGTAGGCTTTCTCCTCGCGGTCCCAGTTGTTGTCGCGGTCCATGGCGTAGTAACGTCCGGAGACAGAGGCGATCTTGCCCAGCCCCAACTCGTCCAGCTTGGCCTGCAGGTCGGCCAGGAAGCCCTTGCCGCTGTGCGGGTCGGTGTCACGGCCATCCATGATGCAGTGCAGGTAGACGTCCTTCGCACCCATGTGCTTGGCCATCTCCAGCACGCCGTACCAGTGGTCGGCATGGCTGTGGACGCCGCCGGTGCCGACCAGACCCATCAGGTGGATGGCCTTGCCCGCGTCGATGGCAGCCTTCATGTTCTTGACCAGCACGGGGTTCTTGAGCATCTCGCCGTCCTTGATGGACTTGGTGATGAGGGTCAGCTGCTGGTAGACGATACGGCCCGCGCCCATGTTGGTGTGGCCGACCTCAGAGTTGCCCATCTGGCCGTCGGGCAGGCCGACAGCCAAGCCGCTGGCCTGGATGGTGGTCATGGGGTAATTGGCAAAGATCTTGTCCAGGTTCGGCTTGTTCGCGGCGGCCACGGCGTTGCCGTAGGTCTCGTCCGGCGTCCAGCCGAAGCCGTCCATGATGCAGAGCATAACAGGTTTTTTAGACATAAATTTGTAGACTCCTTTTTGTTGAAAAGCCTTCCCCCGCCGGGGGAAGGTGGCGCGGGACGCGCCGGATGAGGGCGGCGTTTCCGGCGTCGCCCTTAAACGGGTGGCTCCATCAGCTTTTCCCTCATCAGTCCGCTGCGCGGACAGCTTCCCCCAAGGGGAAGCCTTTGCTGCAATCAGCCTTTCGTGGCAGCGTCAACGATGACCGCAAACTGGTCAGCCTTCAGGGAAGCGCCGCCGATCAGACCGCCGTCAACGTCGGGCTTGCTCAGCAGCTCCTCGGCGTTCTTCGGGTTCATGCTGCCGCCGTACTGGACGGTCAGGGCCTTGGCGGCGTCCTCGCCGTACAGCTCGCCGACGACCTTGCGGATGGCGGCGCAGACCTCCTCGGCCTGGTCAGCGGTAGCGGTCTTGCCGGTGCCGATGGCCCAGATGGGCTCGTAGGCGATGACGACGTTCTTCAGCTCGTCAGCGGTCACGCCGTTCAGCGCGATCTTGACCTGCATACGGACCAGCTCCTCGGTCACGCCCTGCTCACGCTGGTCGAGGCTCTCGCCGACGCAGATGATGGGCTTCAGGCCGCCGGCCAGAGCAGCCTTGGTGCGCTTGTTGACGGTCTCGTTGGTCTCGGCAAAGTACTGGCGGCGCTCGCTGTGGCCGATGACGACGTACTCAACGCCGAGGTCGGTCAGCATGTCGGCGCTGATCTCGCCGGTGAAGGCACCGGACTTCTCAAAGTGGACGTTCTCGGCGCCGACGTGGATGTTGGTGCCCTTGGTCATCTCGACAGCGGTGACGAGATCGGTGAAGGGAACGCAGATGACGACCTCGCAGCCGGCGTCCTTGACAGCGGGGATCAGCTCGCTGATGAGGTCCTTGGCCTCGGTAGCGGTCTTGTTCATTTTCCAGTTGCCGGCGATGATGGCTTTACGATTCTGTTTATCCATGGTGATTACTCCTTCCATAATAAGCCTTCCCCCGCGGGGGAAGGTGGCCGCAGGCCGGATGAGGGGCGGGTGTGCGGATATGACCCGTCAACGGGATAATATGGCAAACTCGACCCTCATCAGTCGCCTGCGGCGACAGCTTCAGCCTCCGCGCTAAGAGCCGCCTCCGGCGGTTGCGCTCCGACACGCGCCTGCGGGCGCAGCCCCTCAGGGGGAAGCCTTTACATAAAAAACGCGGCGGCTTGGCCGCCGCGCTCTGCGGGTTTCTTAAAAAATCAGGCCTTCTGGATGACGGCGATGCCGGGCAGCTCCTTGCCCTCGAGGTACTCGAGAGAAGCGCCGCCGCCGGTAGAGATGTGGGTCATCTTGTCGCCCAGGCCCATCTGCTGGACAGCTGCAGCGGAGTCGCCGCCGCCGATAACGGTGGTAGCGTCGCTCTCGGCCATAGCCTTGGCAACAGCCAGGGTGCCGGCAGCCAGGGTCGGGTTCTCAAACACGCCCATGGGGCCGTTCCAGACAACGGTCTTGCTGGCCTTGACGGCGTCAGCAAACAGCTTCATGGACTCGGGGCCGATGTCGCAGCCCTCCATGTTAGCCGGGATCGCGGTGACGGGAACGATCACGGTATCGACGGGAGCGTCGATGGGATCGGGGAAGTCCTTGATGCAGGCGGCATCGACGGGCAGCAGCAGCTTAACGCCCTTCTCTTTGGCCTTGGCCATCATGTCCTTGCAGTAGTCGAGCTTGCTGTCGTCGCACAGGCTCTTGCCGATCTCGTAGCCCTGGGCCTTCAGGAAAGTGTAGGCCATGCCGCCGCCGATGATCAGCGTGTCGACCTTCTCCAGCAGGTTGGAGATGACGTTCAGCTTGTCCGCAACCTTGGCACCGCCCAGAATAGCGGTGAAGGGACGCTCGGGATCGTTCACGGCGTTGCCGAGATACTTGATCTCCTTCTCCATCAGGTAGCCGACAGCGGTATCCTTGACATAGTCGGTCACACCGGCGGTGGAGCAGTGAGCGCGGTGGCAGGAGCCGAAAGCGTCGTCAACGTAAGCGTCGGCCAGGCTGGCCAGCTCCTCGCTGAAAGCGGGCTCGTTCTTGGTCTCCTCCTTGCGGAAACGGGTGTTCTGCAGCAGAACGACCTCGCCGTTGCCCATGGTGGCAACAGCAGCCTTGGCGTTCTCGCCGACGACATTGTCATCGTCCGCAAAGGTAACAGGCTGGCCCAGCTTCTCGCTCAGGCGGACAGCAACGGGGGCCAGGCTGAACTTGGCCTCGGGGCCGTTCTTCGGCTTGCCCAGATGGCTGCACAGGATGACCTTAGCGCCGTCGGCAATCAGCTTCTTGATGGTCGGCAGTGCGGCGTTGATGCGGTTATCGTTGGTGATAACGCCGTCCTTCATCGGGACGTTGAAGTCGCAGCGAACCAGTACGCGCTTGCCGGCGTAGTTCTCATCGTCAATGGTCTTTTTACCCAAACCCATAGTAAAAGCTCCTCTCGGTATGTTTCACATTTTTGGCGGGGCGCACCGCGCCCCAAGGGGTTTATCCTTATTATACGCATAAAACCGAAAATGCGCAAGTGTTTTTGATATATTTTTAACCGCTTTGGGCGGCTGTGCCTGTAAATTTTTTGTGTATGGCCTGATTGGCCGCCAAGCTCCCACCAGGTGACGGCCGCTTTGCGGCGGACGCGGTGCTCTGCGTCGGGGCAAAGGTTGCGCACGCGGGGCATTTATACTATAATGTTGGGGTCGATGCTCGTCATCGACCCGGGAGCTTCGCCGCAGCCGCACACGTCCGCGGATGAATACTGTTCGCCCCGCAACCATGCCGCCATACACATCCCCCCCCACAAGGAGCCGCCATGAAACAAAAACCGCCCCGTTGGGTACAGATCACCGCCGCCGTACTGCGCCGCTATCTGGCGCTGGACATGACGGTCTACGCCGGATCCGCCACGCTGTTTCTGCTGACGGCGTCCTTCCCGCTGCTGATGTGGGTGCTGATGCTTGTCAACCTGGTGCCCGGCTTCTCGGTAGAAGGCGTCGCCGAGCTGCTGGCGGACTTCCTGCCGCAGATCCCCGAGATACAGACTGCCATCCTCGGCCTTTTGCAAAATTTAAGCGGCCAGTCTGCACAGTTTGTGGCGTCGCTGGCTGTGCTGACGACCATCGTCTCGGCGTCGGGCGGTATGAACGCACTGCAGATCGGCCTGCAAAGGCTGACGCCCGGCTCGCACCGGACGTTTTTGAACCGCCTGCTGGCGATTGGCTACACCTTCGTGTTTGAGCTGCTGCTTTTTGTCATGCTGGCGCTGCAGGGCATGCACTCCCTGTTTACGCGCTTTGCCGATACATTGCCGCTTTTTCGCCATTACGCGGCCATTGTGGCCCCGCTGCAGCGGGTGGCCAGCATTGGCCGGATCGTCTCGGTCCCGCTGCTGTTCGGGCTGCTTTTGCTGATTTACACCTACGTCCCCGGCGGGCGGCGCACACCGCGCAGCCAGCTGCCAGGCACGATCTTTGCAACGGCGGGGTGGCTGATCTTCTCCCGTGTGTTCTCGTTTTACATCCTGCATTTCTGGCGTCTGTCGTATATCTACGGCTCGCTGACGGCGGTCATTCTGATTATTTTGTGGCTGTATGTGATCATCAATCTTCTGTTCATTGGAGCCGGGATCAACGCGGAGGTGAACGGAAAAACGGAGCAATGACCGCGGCGGCATGAGGGCATGCCGCCCTACAGCGCACCGTATCGTCAGATGTAGGGCGGGGGACCTTCACCCCGCCGCAGTTTTCCGCTGCCTGCCGTAAACAGGCAATCTCCGCACACGCGCCCCTCATCCGTCTGCGGGTGGGGCCGCAGACACCTTCCCCCGAAGGGGAAGGCTCCGCATCCATAAACAAAATCTGCCGACCCAACATCGGGCCGGCAGATTTTACTTAGGGCAACACCGCATAATTCTAAGTGCCGATACGGCGAGCGAGGTGCGGCAGCTGCTAAGCCAAAAGCGCAGATAATACTGGATGTCTTATCGAGCATTTTGGCAACGCAGATGCCGCGCCGCAGCCGCCGAAGCGGTGCTTAAGCCGTAAGGCGGGAATTGTGCGGTGTTGCCTTAGTACAAATTACCGCTTAATATCGTAATTCATGTTCATCAGGTTGCGGATGCTCTCGACGTCGTCGGTAATGTTGGCGTCGCCGTGGATGGTGTGCTTGATGGCGCTGGACGCCACAGCAAAGTTGACCATGTCCATCGGCTTGTAGTCGTGCATCATCGCGTAGATCAGGCCGCTGGCAAAAGCGTCGCCGCCGCCGACGCGGTCCAGAATGTTGAAGGTGAAGAGCTTGGACTCGAAGGTGTGCCCCTCGTACCACATGAATGCCTTCAGGCTGTTCTCGCTGCCGGAGTGGACGTAGCGCACATGGCGGGCAATGCACTTCAAATTCGGGTAGCGGTCAATGAAATGCTGGAAGATCTCGTCCTGCTGCTCATAGCTGGGCTGCAGGGGCACGCCGTCCTTCCAGTCGCCTTTGGAATGATCCTCGTCGTCCTTCCACAGGTGGTACGGCTCAATGCCGAACAGCACATCGACATAGGGCAGGCATTGGGTGCAGTAGTCGCGGGCCTCCTCCCAGCTCCAGAGCGTGGAGCGGAAGTTGCCGTCAAAGCTGACGGTCAGGCCCTTCTCCTTGGCGGCGCGCAGGCAGCGCAGGATGAAATCCGCACAATTTTTGTTCAGTGCCGGGGTGATGCCGGACAGGTGCAGCCAGTCAAAGCCGTCGAACAGCTCGTCCAGATCGACCTTCGTCAGGTCGTACTCGGTCAGGGCGCTGTGCATACGGTCATAAATGACCTTGCTGGGGCGGATGCCGTAGCCGGTCTCCAGATAGTAGGTGCCCAAACGGTGGCTGGGGGTCTCCTCTTTGGTGGAGAGGATCATCGGCGTGCAGTGTACGTCGTTGCAGCGCAGCCAGCGCACAGCGCTTTTGCCCAGAGAGTTGTTGGGCACGACGCTGAAGAAGGTGGAATCCACGCCGAGGTTCGCCAGCGCCAGCGCGATGTTGGCCTCGCTGCCGCCGTAGCTGGCCTCAAAGGCGGAGGCCATGCGGATCTTCTCATAGTTCGGCGGGGTCAGGCGCAGCATCACCTCACCGATGGTGATGAATTTCTGCGGGCTGTCGTTGCCCATCAGGATCGGATTGCTGTGTTCCATTTGGAATTCCTCCTGTTTTGCCGTATTTCGTTAGTTTATATTGTACGACATAAGGGGCGGATTTGCAAGCCGAAAAGCGCAAAATTTGTGCGGTTAGTTTTTTAACGAGGAATGTAGGCGGCGTCCCAGACGCCCCGCGAAGAAAGCCTCCCTTGTCAAAGGGAGGTGCCGAGCGCAAGCGAGGCGGAGGGATTCCTGGCCGTCTGCGGGTGTAACGGGCAATCAGGCAAGGCCCGTCGGAATCCCCCAGTCCGCTGACGCGGCCAGCCCCCTTTGACAAGGGGGCCTTTTTTTGCGCGGGCGAAGCCCGGAAGGGCTCAGCCCGTTGACGGGCAGCATAGCAAAGCCGCGGGACGGGCATGCCCGGCCCCTACAGGGCAGTGATTTAAAGCAGGGGCCACCCGGAACCCGGCATCTGCCGGAAATTACATTTCTTTCTCAAACTTATCGATCTTCGTGACCTTGCCGATGACCGCGACGGTATCCCCCTCTTTAAAGGTATAATCGGCGGAGAACTCCACGTTCGTCTGCTGGCCATGCTCGACGGCGATGATGTTGATGCCGTAGACCTTGCGCAGATCCAGCGTCCGAACACTCTTGCCCAGCATCCTGCCGCCCACCGTGATGCGCCGCACCTCGACGCCGTCGCCGAGGGCGATGTAGTCCAGCAGATTGCCCGAGATCAGCCGCTTGCCGATGCGCACGGCCATGTCGGCCTCCGGGTAGACGACCTCGGCCCCGAGACGCTTGAGCACCTCGCCGTGCACCTCACTGGCGGCCTTGGAGATGACGTGCGGCACGCCCAGCTTTGTGACGAGCATCGTCGTTAGGATACTGATGTCGATCTGCTCACCGATGCAGATCGTGACCGTGCCGCAGTTCTGCATGCCGGTCTCCTTCAAAGAGGTCTCGTTCAGCTCGTCGATGACAAACGCATAGTCGGTGTAGCCGCGCACAGCCTTGACCTTTGCTTCGTCCTTGTCAACGGCAATGACCTCCTTGCCGGCGGCGGCCAGCGTCTTGACCAGCGCCGTGCCGAACCGGCCTAACCCGATGACACCGTAGCTTTCGGCGGAACTTTTCATTTTATCAAACATATGTGTACCCTTTCTGCGCCGCGCCGGGCGGCAGAGTATGTAGGGGCGCATTCTATATGCGCCCGCGGAGCCGTGCCTGTGGCAGGCGGTCACGGGCGGATATGGAATCCGCCCCTACGGTGGTTGCCTTGCGGCTTCGCATTTACCCAATCGTAATGGCTTCTTCGGTATAGCGGGCGGTGGGCTCGGGGCGCTCCACCCAGAGGGAGAGCAGCGTCACCGCGCCCACGCGGCCAATGAACATTGTCAGGATCAGAACCACCCGGCTGGCAGGGCATAACTCCGCCGTGATGCCGGTGGAAAGCCCCGCCGTGCTGTAGGCCGAGATCTGCTCAAACAGCAGGCGGCCAAAATCGAGCTGCGGCTCCAGCACGCAGAGCGCAAAGGTGCCGCAGCCCACGACCATCAGCCCCATCAGCATGATGGTCGCGGCCTTGGACAGCGAGCCGTCCGGCAGACGCCGATGGAACCCGCCGAGCCGCCGCTTGGAGAAGATGGACCGCACCTGCTGCATCAGCACAAAAAACGTTGTGGTCTTGATGCCGCCGCCCGTCGAGCCCGGCGATGCGCCGATGAACATTAAGATCATGATGACCAGCAGACCCGCGTTGCTCATGCTGCCTAAATCCACGCTGGAAAAGCCCGCCGTGCGGGCCGTCATGCTCTGGAAAAGCGCCGCCAGCCAGCCCATGTGGTCGGTCAGCTGCAAAAGCACCGCACCGCCCACCAGCAGCACCGCTGTGGTGGAGAGCACGACCTTGGTGTGGAACGTCATTCTGCGGAACTGCCCGCGGCAGCGCCCCACGTCCAGAATGACCATGAAGCCGATGCCGCCCACAATGACGAGCGCATCGGTGACGAGGTTCAGCAGCAGATCGTTCCGATAGGGGATCAGGCTCTGCCCGCCGCCCAGTGCGTCAAAGCCCGCGTTGTTGAAGGCGGCGATCGAGTGGAAAATGCTCAGCCACACCGCCTGCAGCGGCATGTGATCGCGGGCAAACGAGGGGAAGCTGAGCACCGCACCGGCGACCTCGCAGATCAGGGTCACCAGCAGGATGGCCCGCACAAGGCGCACCATGCCCTCCAGGCTCTCGACGTTCAGCGCCTCCCGCACGAGGGAGCGGCCCTTTAAGCTGATGCGCCGCCCGGCGACCAGCGCCAGCCCCATGCCGATGGACGCGACGCCCAGACCGCCGATCTGTATCAAAATCGCAATGACAGCCTGCCCGAACAGGCTGAACGTGTCGCCGGTGTCCACCACGACCAGCCCGGTCACACAGACGGCGCTCGTTGCGGTAAACAGCGCGTCAAGCGGGCCGACGTGTGCGCCGGGGTGTACGGCAAACGGCAGCATCAGCAGCGCCGCGCCCAGCAAAATCAGCAGCGCAAAGCCCACGGCAATGATGCGCGCCGGGGGCTGATTTTTCAAAAATCTGGCAATGGCATTGTGTATGGCGCTGCGTAGCTGCTGCATGGCCGCCCTCCGATAAGCAAACGATAAGCAAATATAAAAGCAGCGGGCCCTCCGATTGCTGGAAAAGCCCGCACAGCCCCGCGGAAAAATGGGTCGTTACCCCACTATAGCATGAATGCCGCACAGCGTCAAGGCGCTTTTTTGCCCTGCATACCTTGCGCTTTGCGCCCAAATGCGGTATAGTTTAAATAACTAGAAACCTGAATCAGGAGAAACCGAATGAAACAACAAACAAAGGGCGGGGCTTTGCACAGGCTCTGGCAGGCGCTGCCGTGGCTCTGGATGGCGGCGGCGTATCTGTTTGACCTGTGGTACCAGCTTGTGCCCGGCAAATGGATCGTCGATTCCGACCTCGCGTCGGAGATGATCCTCTCCGACCTGCTCAACAAAGAGGGCAGCATCATCAGCCACAACTGGTTCTACTCCACGGAATTGAAGGTCGTCAACCTGCAATGGTTCTACCGGCTGGGGCTGCTGCTTTTCCCGGATGACTGGCATCTGGCGCGCGCGTTCGGCATGGCCGTCACGCTGGCACTGTACGCGGCGTGTATGCTGTTCTTTGTCAAATGCGCCAGGCTCGGGCGGCCCGGCCTCTGGATGGTGGGCACGCTGCTGTGGCCGTTCGGCCAGCACTATCTGGTCTACGCCATCTACGGCGGGTACTACCTCGTCTATACCTTCTTTTATATGCTTGTGCTGGCGCTGGTGCTGCGCAGCCTCGACGCCGACAAAAAGCACTGCGCACTGCAATGGCTCGCGGCCTGCATCGTCACGGCCATCGCGGGCATGAACGGCGTCAAGCAGCTCATGGTGTTCCACGCGCCGCTCTGCATTGCCGCGGCGATCCTGCTGGTGCTTGCACTGCATGACAGCGGCACGTCCGACTGGAAAACGGCCCTGCAGCACTGCCGCCGTCAGGTGCGGCTGTTTGCGGCGTCGCTTGTCACGGCGGTGGCCGGCGCGGCGGGGTATTTCATCAGCAACAGCGTCATGTCGCGGCTGTATGATTTCAAGTCCTACAGCTTCATCGTCTGGGACCGCGACGAGAACTGGTTCACGCTGGACCGCATCCTGATGGATTTCTTCCATGAGTTCGGCTACCAGAACGGCTCCGGCATCTTCCACTTCGGCGGCATTGCGGCGGGCATCGGTCTGCTGCTGGGCGGGTGGATGTTCTTCTGCATCGTGCGGCTGCTGCTGCGGCTGAAAAGGCTGGAGACGAACGACCAGCTGCTTGTGCTGCTGCTCGTCGCCATGCTGGCGGTCTGCGGCATCTCCTACGCCTACTTCCACGAGTATTACCTCTACTTCTGGCTCATGAACATGCCGGTGGCCATTGCGGTCATGGCGGTGGAGCTGAAGACCGAGGACTTCCGCCTGCCCGGCGCGCGGCAGCTGCTGGGTGTGGTGCTGGCAGGCTGCTTCACGGTCTGCGCCGTCAACACCGTCCGGCAGGAGATCGAAAACCCGTATCTCGCCCACAAGGGGCTGGACGCCGCCGCCGACTGGCTGGTGGACAACGGCTACACCGAAGGCTACGCCACGTTCTGGAACGGCAACGCCATGACGGAGCTGACGAACGGAAAATTGGACGTCTGGACGCTGCAATCGCTGGATGAGGACTACGTCCCCAACTGGCTGCAGCGCAAGGATCACCTGACCACCGACCCGCAGCACCCGTTCCTGCTCATCGACACCGAGACCGACGGCCCGGCGGAGAGCGCGGGTCTTGTGCAGAACGGCGAATGCACCGAGGTCTACAACGACGGACGGTTCGTCATCTATGACTTCGCCGGCGCGGACGCCGTGCATGCGGCGGCGAAGTGAAAAAAGCGACAACACAAGCCCTGCCGTATTTGTAGGGGCGGATGCAAGCGTCGACCCCTACGGTACAACAACGAAATATAATATATAAATATAAGGAGTGTTCTTATGCGTTACTGCAAAAAATGTACGATGCCCGACACCCGGCCCGGGATCACCTTTGACGCGGAGGGCGTGTGCAGCGCCTGCCGCCACTACGAGAACCGCAAAAATGTGGACTGGGATGCCCGCTTCAAGGAGTTCGAGGCCTACTGCGACAAGTACCGCGGCATGAACGGCCCCGGCGGCTATGACTGCGCCGTCGCCGTCTCCGGCGGCAAGGACAGCCACTTCCAGGTCTGGATGCTGAAAGAGGTCATGCACATGAACCCCATCCTGTTCAGCGTCGAGGATAACTTCCCCATGACGCAGGCGGGTATCCACAACCTCAAGAACATCAGCGAGGAGTTCGGCTGCACGATCATCTCCTGTAAGCCCAACATCAAGGTGCAAAAGACGCTGATGCGCAAATTCTTTGAGAAGTACGGCAAGCCGACCTGGTACGTGGACCGCTTGATCTACACCTTCCCGCTGCACATGGCCGCCAAGTTCAACACCCCGATGCTCTGCTACGGCGAGAACGTCAGCTTTGAGTACGGCGGCAACGCCGATAAGGAGACCTACTCCGCCATGGGCCAGATCGAGAACGGTGTCGCCGTCGGTATGCCGATGGAGGAACTGCTGGGCGACGGCGTGACCGAGAAAGACCTCTCTCTGACGCTGGCCCCCAGCGCCGAGGAGCGCGCCAAGCTCGACCCGTTCTACATGAGCTACTTTGTGCCCTGGAACAGCTACAAGAACTACCAGATCGCCAAGGCCCACGGCTTCCACGACCTGACCCACGAGTGGGACCGCACCCACCACGCCGAGAACTTTGACCAGATCGACTCCCGCGCCTATCTGGTGCACAGCTGGCTCAAGTATCCCAAGTTCGGCCACGCCGCCGCCACCGACTACACGGCCCGCTACATCCGCTACGGCATGATGACCCGCGAGGAGGCTATCCCCATCATCAAGGAGCGCGACGGCAAGCTCGACCCGCTCTGCGTGCGTGACTTCTGCGAGTTCTGCGGCTACACCGAGACCGAGTTCTGGGCCATTCTGGACAAGTTCTACAACCGCGACCTGTTCGAGAAGAACGAGTACGGCGAGTGGCAGCTCAAGCATCCCATCTGGGAGGAAAACAAGTAATGGTACGCCATGTTATTTTGTGGAAATTAAAGGAGATGCCCGACGCCGAAAAGGCCGCCGTCAAGGCCGGCATCAAGGAAGGGCTGGAGGGTCTGGCCGGTAAGATCCCCGGTCTGCTGGATGTCCGCGTCTATACCGACGCCCTGCCCAGCTCTGCCAACGCTGACCTGATGCTGGACACGACCTTCACCGACGCCGCCGCGCTCAAAGGCTACTCCACCCACCCCGCCCACGTCGCCGTGGCAGACGGCAAGGTAAGACCGTACACCGCGGTAAGGACGTGCTTGGATTTTAACGTGTAAGTAAGGAGAAAATAAACTGTAGGGGCGGATTCCATATCCGCCCGTGGACGCTTCCGCAGCCGCGGACTCTGCGGGCGCATATAGAATGCGCCCCTACGGTATAACGGAGGAATAACCATGACCACCCTCATCCGCGGCGGCCTCGTCCATGATGCTGTCCACCGCGACGCCTGCAAGGCCGACATTCTGCTGGCCGACGGCAAAATTGCCGCCATCGGAACCGATTTGACCGCCCCGGCGGACGCCGTGGTTTTCGACGCCGACGGCCTTGATGTATTCCCCGGCTTTTGGGCGAGGACGCGGACGTCGTCATCACGAACGGCTGCCCCTTCGAGGTCATGACCGAGGTGCAGGCCGTATTTATCGACGGTGTGCAGGTTGTGGAATAACACCCCTTGCAAAATGATTTTCCTTGTGCTATAATACCTGCATACGGCAAAGGCGCCGTCTGATAGCATTGCTATCGGACGGCGCCTTTTCATTTTGATACAGAGCCGATTGGAGTGTAAAGAATATGGAAAAGATTCCCCGTCACATCGACATTGACTACAGCAAGTACGCACCGGACATCCCGGAGGACCAGCTCGAAGCCTACTACGGCCTGCCCAAGCATGTGCAGTTCTGCAAGGAATGCGTCATGAGCAACCAGAAGCCCAACTCCTGCTATGAGTTTGAGCACACGATCAACTCCATCAAGAAAACGATGGTCATTCAGGAGGACGGCGTCTGTGATGCCTGCCATGCCTGCCACAACAAGGCCAACGGCCATATCGACTGGGCCCTGCGTGAGAAGGAGCTCCGCGAGCTCTGCGACCAGTACCGCAAGAACGACGGCAGCTATGACTGCCTTGTGCCCGGCTCCGGCGGCAAGGACAGCTTCTACGCCGCGCACCTGCTGAAATACAAGTACGGTATGCACCCGCTGACCGTCACCTGGGCCCCGCACATCTACACGCCCTGGGGCTGGGAGAACATGCAGGCGTGGATCCACGCGGGCTTTGACAACTACCTGTGCACCCCCAACGGCATGACCCACCGCCTGCTGACCCGCCTTGCGACGGAGAACCTGTTCCACCCGTTCCAGCCGTTCATTCTGGGCCAGAAGCAGCTGGCACCCAAGATGGCCGCGAAGTTCGGTATCCCGCTGGTGTTCTACGGCGAGAACGAGGCCGAGTTCGGCAACCCGATTGCCGACAACAACTCCGCCCTGCGCGACGAGCACTTCTTTGCGGTCAACGACTACGACCACATTTATCTGGGCGGTGTCAGCCTGCGCCAGCTGGAGGAGGACTACAAAGTGGACAAGGCCGATTTGGCCATCTACCTGCCGTCCGAGACCTCCAACCTTGAGAAAAACCACATTCAGGTGCGGTATCTGGGCTATTACGAGAAGTGGCATCCGCAGGGCGCGTACTACTACAGCGTCGAGCACGGCGGCTTCCGCCCCGCGCCGGAGCGCACCCAGGGCACCTACTCCAAGTACAACTCCATCGATGACAAGATCGACGATTTCTTCTACTACACGACCTACATCAAGTACGGCATCGGCCGCACGACCTACGACGCCGCGCAGGAGATCCGCAACGAGGAGATCACGCTGGACGAGGGCAAGGCGCTCTGCAAGAAGTTTGACGGCGAGTACCCGGACCGTTTTGAAAAGGAAATCTTCAAATATCTGTCGCTGGACCGCCAGCACTTCCCCTGGGCCAGCCAGCTGTTTGAGCAGCCCAGGATGGACCGCGACTACTTTATGAACCTGGCGGACCGCTTCCGCAGCCCCCACATCTGGAAGTGGGAGGACAATATGTGGAAGCTTCGCCACACCCCCTACGAGGGCGACAGCGAGGTACTGTGGGGCGACCCGAGGGGAACGCACCACGAAATTTGAGCGAAAAGGCTTCCCCCTTGGGGGAAGCTATCCGCGAAGCGGACTGATGAGGGGTGGACTTTCCGCGGCAACCCGTTTGCGGGCAATCGCGGCATACGCGCCCCTCATCCGGCCTTGCCTCGCGCGGCCACCTTCCCCCACAGGGGAAGGCTTTAGAAAGGTTCAGTTATGAGCAAAAAAATACGACTAATCGCAAGATTGGACGTCAAGGACACCAACCTTGTCAAGGGGATCCAGCTCGAGGGACTGCGCAAGCTGGGCGACCCGAATGCGTTTGCCAAAGAATATTATGAGGCCGGGATAGACGAGCTGCTCTATATCGACATCGTCGCCAGCCTGTACAACCGCAACAATTTAAGCGATATTGTGCGAAAAACAGTCGATGATGTGTATATTCCCGTCTGCGTGGGCGGCGGGCTGCGCAGCGTTGAGGATGTGCGCCACATCCTGTCGATGGGTGCGGACAAGGCGGCCATCAACACGGCGGCCATCAAGCGCCCCGAGCTTATCACCGAGGTGGCCGAGGCGTTCGGCAGCCAGTGCATGGTGCTGTCGATTCAGGCCAAGCGCAGCCGCACCTGGCCCGGCAAGTGGGAAGCCTACTACGACAATGGCCGCGCCCACTCCGGCTATGACGTCGTCGAGTGGGCCAAGCGCGGCGTGGCGCTGGGCGCGGGCGAAATTCTGCTGACCAGCGTTGACAACGAAGGGTTACAGCAGGGTATGGACCTTGAATTGATCGAGGCCGTGACGAAAGCCGTGAACGTGCCGGTCATCTGCGGCGGCGGTGTCGGCTGCGGCGACGACATTGTGGACGCCGCCAACGCGGGCGCGGACGCCGTGGCCTGTGCCGCTGTGCTGCATTACAAAAAAGAAACCGTGACGGAGCTGAAAGAGGACATCCGCGCGGGCGGGGTGGAGGTGCGCCAGGTATGAAGGTAACAGTGATTGACTACGGCCTGTCCAACCTGTTGAGCGTCCGCCATGCGTTTGCCCACTTTGGGGCCGAAACGCTGCTGACCAGTGACCCGGCGGACGTGCTGGCCGCGGAAAAGCTGGTGCTGCCGGGCGTCGGCGCGTTCAAGGACGGCATGGACGGTCTGGCACGGCTGGGGCTGATCGAGCCGATTCGCCAGAAGGCCGCCGCCGGTACGCCGCTGCTGGGCATCTGCTTAGGAATGCAGATGCTGTTTGACGAGTCGGAGGAGTTCGGCCTGCACAAGGGCCTTGGGCTTATTCCGGGCCGTGTGGTAAAGATCCCCGACACGGACGTGGACGGCCATCCGCAGAAGGTGCCGCACATCAGCTGGGATCCGCTCTACCCCGGCGGCGGACGCACGGATTTTTCCGGCACGGCGCTGGCCGCGCTCAAGCCCGGCGCCGCGGCGCTCCGTGCACCCGCGCGTTACACGTGGGACAAAAACCTCCGTCCCAAATGTCCCGGGCGGCCCGCCGCGTACAATAGGGGGCGAACGAACGCCCCATTCGAAAGGAAGCCCATGAAGGCCCTCCCGTTTCCCTGCATACGCCCCGTACCCGAGCACGCCGCCGAGGTCGCCGCGCTGCCCTACGATGTCTTCGATCGCGCCGAGGCAGCCGCATACGTCGCCGAGCGGCCGCTGTCGTTTCTGAACATCGACCGGCCCGAGACGCAGTTCGCGCCCGACCAGGACATGTACGCGCCCGAGGTCTACCAGCGCGCCGCCGAGCTCCTGCAGGAGCGCATCGACGACCGCACGCTCATGCGCGATCCCGGCATGTGCTACTACATCTACGAGCTCGAGATGGGCGGCCGCTCCCAGACCGGCCTGGTCGCCGTCTGCTCCGTCGACGAATACGAATCCGGCGTCATCAAGCGCCACGAGCTCACCCGTGAGGACAAGGAGCGCGACCGCATCGAGCACATCCGCGCGCTGGGCTGTCAGACCGGCCCGATCTTCCTCACCTACCGCGACCAGCCCGTACTCGGCATCATCCTGGGCGCCGCCAAGCTCGCCACGCCGCTCTACAACTTCACGGACGAGGAGGGCGTGCGCCAGACCGTCTGGGAGGTGAAGCGCCAGGACTCCATCGACGCCATCCGCGCGATGATGGACACCATCCCCTGCGCCTACATCGCCGATGGCCACCATCGGGCGGCGAGCGCGGTCAAGGTCGCCCAGGCGCTGCGCGAAGAAGCGCGCGCCGCGGACACCTACACCGGCAAGGAGCCCTTCAACTACTTCCTGTCTGTGCTGTTCCCAGCAAGCCAACTCACCATCCTGCCCTACAACCGCGTGGTCGCCGATCGACGCGGCATGACCGCGGACGAGCTCGTCTCCCGCATCCAAGAGGCGGGCTTCGACGCCATGCCGTCAGGCTCGGCAGTCAAGCCGGCCGAACCCGGCACCTTCGGGATGTTCGCCGACGGACGCTGGTGGACGCTCGCGCCCTCCAACAGGCTCGCCGGCGACGCCGACGGTGTCGATCCGGTCGCCGCGCTCGACGTCTCCATCCTGCAGGACCGCGTGCTCGGACCGCTGCTGGGCATCGAGGACCCGCGTCTCGACCCGCGCATCTCCTTCGTAGGCGGCATCCGCGGAACCGAAGAGCTCGAGCAGCGCGCCGGCGCCAACGGGGTCGCGTTCTCCCTGCACGCCACGAGCATCGACCAGCTGCTCGCCGTGGCCGACGCTGGCCTGCTCATGCCGCCGAAGTCCACGTGGTTCGAACCCAAGCTGCGCAGCGGCCTGTTCATCCACCGCATCGCCAGGTAGCGGCCGCTACCCTACAGCCTATCTCGTAACTGGGCAATTGGCCGTTCCCCCGTATGCCGACCACCTGGGCGCTATCTTGACAGCGCCCTAACCTCGAAGATGCGCTTGACCTTCACGTTACGAGAAGGTTTATCCTACGAGCATACGGAACGGAGGGGCACATGGACTCTAAGAGAGCCTATAGCATCGGAGAGGTATCCGATATCGTCGGTATCTCGACGCGGACGCTTCGATTCTACGAGGAAGCTGGCTTGCTCTCGCCCATGAGGGAGGCCAACGGGTATCGCCGCTACACCACCACCGATATCGACCGCTTGCAAGAGATCTTGCTGCTGCGGCACTTGGGAATGGGTATGGCGGATATTCCGAACGCCCTGAGCTCGACCGAAGATGATCGCCACCGAGCGCTCGCGCGCCACCTGGGACGGCTGAAGAGCGAGCGAGATCGGCTCGATACCCTCATCCGCACCGTCGAACGCACGATAGAGCACATCGAGAAGGGACTCCCCATGGAAGACAAGGCGAAGTTCGAGGGCATGAAACGAGACCTCGTGGAGCGCAACGAGCGAGAACACGGGAGCGAGGTGCGCGAGCGCTGGGGCGGCCCCGCTGCGGACGAGGCAAACCGCAAGATGCTCAATTTGAGCGAAGCCGAATTCGATCGGTTCCAAGCGCTGGCTGCCCAGATCAACACCGAACTGGAGTCAGTAGTCCAGGCGGGGCTCGACCCCTCGGGCGAGGCCGGCCAGCAAATCTACCAACTACATCGCGAATGGCTCGGCTTCACCTGGAACTTCTACACGCCCGAGGCGCATCGGGGCCTAGCTGAGATGTACGTGGCAGACGAGCGATTCCGCAGCTACTACGACGACCGTGTCGAGGGCTGCGCCGCGTGGCTGCGCGACGCGATCATCGCGCACGCGCGCTAGCCTGCGGAAAACCGGTTAACGCGAGGAGGGTGGGGCCTCGAGATATCCGCGAGGCCACCTGAGGTCGCAGCGCCCTCCCGACCGCTCCCGGACCCTACTCCCCCAGGACCTCGCGCATCTCGTCCTGCTCCACCACGCGCACCAAGTCGAAGCGGTCGCCGTCGAAGTCGTAGCACATCACCGAGCAGTTGCCGGGAACATCGGGGTACCCCAGGGCGGTCTCGCGGCGCCATTCGAGCAGGAACTCGCGCGACGCCGATCCGTGGCTCACCGCGAGCACGCTCTCGTGCTCCGGGCGGACCATGATGTCGCGCAGCGTGCCGCAGATGCGCTGATGGAAGGCCCGCTCCGATTCTCCGCCGAACTGGACGAAGTAGTCGCCCCACGGGCGCGCGGGCATGAGCGACACGCGCTCGCCCTCGTACTCGCCGAAAAACCATTCGCACAGCCCTGCTTCACGCGCATACGCCAGATCCTGGGGCAGGCCGTCGACGATGGCCTCGATGGTTTGATGCGTGCGCGCGAGCGTGGAGGCATACGCGTGGTCGAACGCGATCCCCTCGTGCGCCAGGAAGCGCCCGACGCGAGCCGCCTGGCTACGACCCTCCTCTGTAAGCGGAGAATCGCAGCACCCCTGGATAAGGTGCTTGCGATTGAACAGGGTTTGACCGTGGCGGACGAGATACAGGTGCTTCATGTGAACCCCCCCTGCAACATGAGGTCGAAACGGAATAGGCGGGTGCGTCGTCGCAGTCGCGCGGCCACGCAGCCACACGGTCACACGGACGCGCAGTCGCGCAGCTACGCAACCATGCAGTAACACGGACGCGCAGCCACACGCCCGCACGGACGCGAGGTCGCGCGCTCACGCAACAATGCGGCCACGCAGCCTATTGTAGCCCCGCGAACTGTGACGGCATGGTGAAGACGAAGTCGCCGACGAGATCTGTATGCGGCCGCTGCTTAGCTTTCGCGACGACGGGTAAACCACAGTTGAGGATTATAAGACAGATGTTTGTTAGGAGATCCTTACTATGACGCACTTCGAGGAATTCGACCGCAACGGAATCGACCCCTTCTTCTTTGACGAGCAAGGGATGGTGGCCCGCGCGGTGAAAACGGTACGCGGGCTGTACGGTATCACGGGTGCCGCAGGCCTGCTCGCAGGCATCGCTCTGCTGTTCTGGCCGGTGAAGACCCTCGTCGTATTGACGGTGGTGCTGGGCGTCTACTTCATCATCGCGGCCGTCGTGCGCCTCATAGCGGCGATCGGAACGCCCTTTTTGCCGTCCGGCTGGCGCGCGCTTAACATCATCACCAGCCTGCTGCTGCTCTTCGGCGGTATCATCATGGTACGCAACCAAGCGCTTTCCGCCGCGACGCTCACCACCTTCGTGGTCCTCGCAACGGGCTTCGGCTGGATTATCGAGGGCGTCATGACGCTCGTGGAATCCGGAGCCGTGCATAACCGCGGGCTCGCCGTGTTCTCGGGCGTGTTGTCGATCCTCGCCGGCATCGTAGTGTTCCTGTTCCCGCTGGAATCCACCGACATGCTCGTCCTCTTCGCCGGCGCGGCACTCGCCGTGCTAGGTACCACGCTCCTGGTACGCGCGTTCACGTTTGGACGCGTGAGGTAGCGACGCTATCGGCGCGGCACCCGTCGAGCGTGCACGAATCAAGTATGCTGACGAGCCGTCTCCCGCGAGCCGGCTCGTCGCTTGAGCGGGCTGACGGCGCAAGTACAGTACGCGGATTGAAGGAATCATCCCCGCATACGTGGGGAGCATTCGGCGCCGTCCAATCCAGTGCGGCGCGGCGGCGTTATGGCTGCCTCGGATCCCGTCCGCCGGTCCCGGAGAAGCACGTCGCATCCGCAAACGTCGGCCACGTCCGCCACCGTGGTCAACGACGGTGACGGCCGCGCGGCAGCGTTGCGCACGTACTCCCGGGACCGTCCGAGCAGCGCCGCGGCCGCGTTGCAGTTGGTCCCGGCGTTGTCTACCAAATACCTGATTACCTCGTTTACCCGCACGGATGCCTCCTTCGCTTCGCGCGTATATAATGATTATAGGGGATGTACACAGTTGGACGCGTGCGTTGCGTGATGGTCATACGTTGCGACGCAAGTCCCACGAGATCATCCCCATATACGTGGGCAGCACCAGATGACCGTGCAGTCGGCGGATGCCGACATGGAATCATCCCCGCATACGCGGGGACACCGGGCTTGCGCACGACGCCATGCGGGCGACCTCGGGATCATCCCCGCATACGAGGGGAACACCATCTCAAGGCCGCCCTGCAGCATCTGCGGCAAGGGATCATCCCCGCATACGCGGGGAACACCGATACCCCCATATGATGCCCGCGCTTGTCGGGGGGATCATCCCCGCATACGCGGGGAACACGATTCTTTTAACGGAAGGTTGCGCCACGCTGTCGGGATCATCCCCGCATACGCGGGGAACACTCGGGCAGTAGTGCATCCACCCACCGCGCTCGTGGGATCATCCCCGCATACGCGGGGAACACCAGCGCGAACGCCACGGGCCTGCATGTCTAGTCGGGATCATCCCCGCATACGCGGGGAACACTTCAAGCTGGCGGTTGCGATCCAGCAGCGCGAGGGGATCATCCCCGCATACGCGGGGAACACGTGGTGGTTGGTCCCCGCGCCCTTCACCAATTGGGGATCATCCCCGCATACGCGGGGAACACTCATCAGCCAGACGCTCGAACAGGGCAAGGCCGCGGATCATCCCCGCATACGCGGGGAGCACCCCTTCAAGGAGGAGCGCATGATAGAGGACGAGGGGATCATCCCCGCATACGCGGGGAACACGCACAGCGTCTTGTACATCGCCGTGCCGCCGCCGGGATCATCCCCGCATAC